>VAPL010251097.1_pt1 | contig 10303 bp, 7 predicted proteins | sample 3395061 | NCBI WGS metagenome assembly VAPL01 (sample SAMN08290444, study PRJNA428436) | hydrothermal vent metagenome | isolation source: Deep-sea hydrothermal vent chimney 2 | place: Pacific Ocean: Juan De Fuca Ridge | depth 2182 m m
GGTAACAGCCTGACCATTAATAGTCAGTGTAGCCGCTTTATCCAGGTTGCCAGCGATGATGATTTGTGAATTATTGCTCAGACTGCCGTCGGCTGGGCTGGTGACAGTAATTACTGGTGGCGTGGGATCTGTTACTGTCAGTGTATAACTTTGGCTATCGGTGTTGCCATTATTATCATCGACTAATACGGTGACATCTACCTCACCGGCAATATCTGGAACCCAGCTGATGACGCCAGTACCGGCATCTATTAGCATATTTTCCGGAAAAACCAGCAGGCTGTAGTGCAAGGTATCTTCATCTGGGTCTATGGCATCGACACCATAGCTGTACGCTTGTCCGACAATCGCGCTAATAACGGCTGTGGAGGTAATTTCGGGGGCTGAATTAGCCGAGGAAAATTTGGCAATAAAGGCATCTTTGTTGCTACCTCCAAAGACAGATTGCAAGGCATTGTGTAAGGGAAAATCCAGACCAGATCGGGTAACCCCTGTTATATAGATATCTTGCCCGTTGACGGCAATGCCCTTGCCTCGGTCATTACGCGTTCCGCCAAAATAACTGCCAAAAATGACTGTACGGCCATCATTGCTTAACTGGGTGATAAAAGCATCTCGTTTGCTGCCATTTAGTTGTGACTGGATTGCATCGGTGGTTGGAATGCCTGTTGTCGATTTAGTGCTGCCTATGACATAGAGCTGGTCATTATTATCAATTGCGATATCAACTAATTTGTCGGTTTTTTTACCCCCCAGATAGGTTGAGAATGACAAGAGACTGGTATTGCTGTCAATTTTGCTAATAAAACCATCAGCATTGCCACCGCCATAGTGTGTTTGCAAAGCATTGAGCAAGGGGAAATCAGTTTTGGATTTGGTCAAACCTGCCACAAATACATTATCCTGACTGTCGATAGCAATACCACGCCCCTTATCTTTTTTACTGCCGCCCAAATAAGTAGAATAATTAAACACACTGCCATCGCTTGATAGTTGGCTGACAAAGGCATCACGAGCTCCGCCAAAATCGGATTGCAGTGCATTATGTAAGGGAAAGTCTTTTTTTGACTGCGTTACACCGGTTATAGTCGCTTGACCCTGGCTATCCACTGCTATGGCCTTACCGGTATCAGACTTGCTACCGCCAATATAGCTGGCATAGTATATATTACTGCCATCACTACTTAGTTTGGCGATGTAGGCATCTTTGGCTCCGCCTTTATTCGCTTGTATGGCATTAACTACTGGAAAATTGGTGGAACGTGTCATACCCGTGAGATAGATATTGTTTGTAGCATCCAGTGCAATGCCAAAGCCCTTGTCTTTATGATTGCCTCCCAAATAGCTGGAAAAAACCAGGTCACTGCCGTCCGGGGTTAGTTTGGCAATATAGCTATCGCTACCCCCTCCACCATAGCTTACTTGAAAGGCATTAACGATAGGAAAGTCAGTTTCTGAATTGGTAGTGCCGGTGATATAGAGATTGCCACTGCTATCCACTGCGATACTCATCCCCTTATCAATATCTGAATCGCCATCATCATTGTCATCTTCATTCGCTTGGTCATCACTATCATTTTCACTATCGTAACTGTCGTCATCACTGTCACTATCATCATTGTTATCTTCACCACTACCCCCCAAATAGGTCGCATAAACCAGGGCATCACCGGCAGGATTGAGTTTGGCGATAAAGGTATCACGACTACCATATAGAGTGTTTTGGTAAGGTGATGCTGTAGGAAAATTTGTTGATAAGGTGGTGCCTGCTACATAGACACTGCCATTACTGTCAACAGAAATGGCAAGTCCCTGGTCGTTGGCATCACCGCCCAAATAAGTGGAGTAGTCCAGTATTGGGTCGATAATTAAAGGATAGTCCGGGTCATAGGCGGCTATAACAAAGCCAACATCTGGTATTTTTTTTGCATTAATTTGTGTGTCGATTGTAGAAGATGAGAAAGGTGAAGGGTAAAAGGCGTATTGACCTTCAATTTGAATACGTTTCCCGTGAATATCCTGGTAAATAAACGGTTTTTTATGATGAAGTATACCTTGTCCGGTATGCAGGAGCAGATCACCAGTATTATTCAAAACTAGTTGTGTAATCCCTTCAAAGCGTAATTTAATACGCTCTGTTTGAGCTCCCGGTGCCACAATAAAATCATATTCCAGTTGCTGCTGGTTGCCGTGGTAGCGTAAATCAATACCCGGATAAACTTGTCTGGCCGTAATCTCAGCATAGCTTGGAATGTTAGTTATCCAGTCAGATGCATTGCGTCCTATCAGATAATTGACTTTACCAGGGAGTTGATTTTGGCCTTGCAATGTAAAGGGTAGCTTAGCACCTAGCAAACGGGTTTTTATTACTGTATCCGGGTCTATTTCATCATCGTTTTTGTGTAAAGTGATTACTGTTTCAGTGGGTGTCAAATACAGCTTATAGCCCTTACCACGCGATAAGTAATGAACTTTGTCAGGGCTTTGTCCTTGATTTTGTTCAAAGCTTAGGGGTAATTGAGCGTAGTTTTGAACCAGTGCAGAATGTTTGTTTTCCTCATGAGACAAAGTAGCCAGAGCAGGTTTTTCTAGCAACGGTTGTTGCATCAATACGTTGACTGCGATAAATCCCACCAGCAGAGCCATTAACGACAGACAGATTGTCATTAAGCCTTTATTGCTCAAACCTTTATGAGGCAAGAGCTGACGCATTGTCTTTGTATTATTTTTGTGCATGGCATTTGTGGTCATTCTGCTCTGCTCCTTCGCTTAAATCCTGCTTAATTCAGCATAACGGTATTTGATGACCAGGTATATTCCTTACCCGAAGCCGTAATAAAGGTGGTTTCGGACTGGCCTTGTGAGTTCATGCCTACGCGCACTTTTTCTACTTGTTCTCCCTGAGCATATTGTGAATAGTCAGAGCCTAATGATGCGGTCACTAAAAAAGTGGTGGATGCGATGAGTGTGCTTGGGCCATTGGGTAAATTAATACTGACTGTGGCTGAGCCATCAGCTGCAATGGCAGAACTATTTGCTGAAATTGCCGAACCTGTTAGTGGGGTTGCTGTTAAGGTGATAATGCCTCCAGCTGGAATACCCGAACTTGCAAGAATCACTTCCACTGGATTTGCAGTATTTTCTGGCAAGATAACATCATTGCTGCCGGTGGGTGTGCCGGGCGCAACAATACCAGCAATACTGGTAAAAATAATGCCGGGCAGATTGGGAACGAAAATTGGCGATGGTCCGGAAAAGCTGAAGGGTGGTGAGGTTTGTGCGGTAAATTGCATGTTTTCAGTTTCTAGGCGAATTCTACCGGGGGCACCATTGGTACCAAGACAAAGGATTACCGCTGACCCAGAATCACCAATACCAGCACTTGCAGAAACAGTTCCTGTGCCGGTTAAGGTTGTAGCAATGATGCGAATGGCTCCGCCGCTGCCACCGCCACCAGCACCACTGCATGAAAAATTGATACCGGTATTACCCGATGAACCTCCAATAGCGGAAACAGTGCCTGAAAGATTAATCGTACCCGAAGACGCAATTAATATTGCACCACCTCCACCACCACCGCCGGAACCGAAACGTGTTGGAATACCTGAGCCACCACCACCGCCAGAGCCGCCCACTAGCGGCATTAAAGCATCGATACCATAGGCACTGCCACCTTGAGGTCTATGAGCACACTCAGTTCGAGTAAAATTAATACCATTCCCGTTATAGCCCGCTCCTGCTCCTCCGCATCCTGTTGAGTTAGAAGTAATATCCCGCCCTGAATCCGCACCACCCGGGCCTTGTCCATGTCCCCCATCATTATTAGTTCCAGAACCAGAATACCCTCCATGTCCGCCGTCAAATCCACCGGAACCACCAATACCGGGTAATCCGTCGCCAGTTAGGTCAGTATCACTTGTATCAGCAGAGTTACCACCATTAATATCAATAGTTCCAGCAATATTGACATCACCACTGGCAAGAATAGTCACAGGCGTGTTCCCCGCATTTTTGGCAAAGGTCACAGTGACACCCGAAGGAATGTTGACTGTTGTAAAATTAAAGATACCACTGGGGGACAATTGTAGTTCTATATCAGCGCTTGGATTAAAAGCACCATCGCTACCGGTACTGCCACTGTCATAGGCAAAGCTACTGAACGACATACTAAGAAACATTAAGGTGATTAATTTGTTCATGGTTATTTCTCCTGAATGACTATTTTTTATCGGCATGATTCATGCCTTTGCAGAAATGATGAGCTGTTTTAATTTGCAGTTTCATGGTGTTATCTCCAAAATATTGCCACCTGCCACACTGAAGGCAATATTACCGCCGGCTGTGGTCAGTATGATTTGCCGCAGGCCTGTTGTAGCATTACTGGCAATATCAATAAAAACAGTGAGTCCAGCACCGCCCAAATCAACTGAAAAAGGAGCAGTCTGGGTAATGCCTGAACCGGGTTCAAAGCTGACAGATGATACCGAATCAAGTGCTGCACCTGTGATGGTTAAAGTATTACTTGTACCTGCAAATACTTGTGAAGGTGTTAACTGATTGACAACAGGCTCCAGGGTGACACCCAAGGCTTCAGATATAATCTGATTTTGCCCCGTTGGTAAATCAAAACTGTTTCTTACAACTCCTAATGAGCTTGAAATAGTCCTAATGTTTCCGGAAGGTAAATCAAAACTATTTCTTACAACACCCAGTGGGTTTGAATTGATTTTATTGTTTCCAACAGGTAAATCAAAACTGCTTCTTACAACACCTAATGGATTAGAACTGATTTTATTATTACCTAAGGGTAAATCAAACCGTGAAACGGTAATGCCTAAGGGTTTACTCGAACTATAAAAGTTTCCGGGTGGTAATTGAAACGGATCAGAGACAATGACTGGGATTGCCAGTGCTAAAAAATTAGATAGTTGATTGATTTCCAGACTGGTACTTCCGGCATTTATCCCTGATATATTAATGGAGACAGTCCGTTGACCGGCTGATAGGGTAATGTTTTGCTCGGCTATTGAAGCAATGGATGTGTTTCTAATCAATACATCGAATACCTGGTCAGTCTCAAATGGCTGGTCAAATAAAAGACTGACTTGTCTGGGTTGATTATCGGGTAACAATAATATTGGGTTTGGGTCTGTTGATATTACCGGAGTTCGATCTGCAATCGCAATAGTCTCAATGTCACTACCGAGACGTGTGCTAAATGTTAAAAAGCCAGCGCCGATGCTTACTGAATTATCGGCAAATAAAGCAATAAATATTTCTGTTGCAGAAATATTTTCGATATTTATGATATTCAATCCCGGTGTTGAAGTGGAAACCGTTGCTTGTAGCAAATTAACACCGGTTGCGCTTACAAAGGCAAAACTACCTTTATGAATAAATGCGGGAGATAAATTAGTAACATCAGGTGGACCAAGGTTTAGCCCTGAACGGACAGAAATGATATTGCCTGCACCATCGTACACATAATCAACAATACGCTGGGAATCAGCATAAGTAGGCATTGAAGCCAATAGGGAAAAGCAAACCAATAAGCATAGAAAGCATCTAAGCTTAGCATTTTTGGTATTAGATCGAGACAGCAGAATAGTTGTTTTCACAATGTTCATTTTCCCCGTGTGCTCTGACAGTGCCAAACAAAAGGCCAGATACAGACATGCCAGGTTTTAGATTACCTAGGTTTTCTTCTAGTAGATAGGCTACCCTGCCTACTATGAAAATGCAAATAAAAGTGCAAATAAGGTCAGAATTTGCTCGTAAAAAATCCTGAATGCTGATTGACATCTGTCACTTAAAAAAACTGTAATAAGGGTTAGGTTAATTTTAACCCGCCCCTAATATTCTAACAAAAAATACTTTTACCCTATTGAGCACCGTCATTAATCCTCAGTATCAGTATCAATTTCGTTTTAAACGATACAAAGCAGATATATCTTCATCTCCAAACCCCTGCTCCAATAACTCTTTATAATCAGTCAGCGTTTTATCAATAACAGCTGTTGAACATTTTTTTTGTTTTGCCATGGCTTGACAGATTTTCAGGTCTTTATAATGCAGAGCCAATTTAAAACCCGCTTCAAAATCACCTTGGGTCATACTTGCTCCACGATGCTGGAGAAACCAGTTACCTGCTGCGCCTGCAGAAACAACATCAATCACTTGTATCATCTCTAAACCCTGAGCCTGAGCAAAAGCCAAGGCTTCTGTTACTGCCTGATTGATTCCTGCCGCCATAATCTGATTTACTGCTTTGGTACTCTGTCCTGCTCCGGTATTACCCATATATATAATTTTAGAACTGATAACGTCAAGAATGTGCCTGGCTTTTTCTAAGGTATTTTTATTACCCCCGACCATCATTGCCAAGCTTCCGTTTTTTGCACCCTCAACACCCCCAGAAACCGGAGCATCAAGAAAATACGCTTGTTTTATTGATAACAATGAAGCCGCTTTTTTTGCTGTCTCATTACTGACAGTCGACATGTCGATAACGATTACTTCTGGCCTGATCGTTTCGACAATTGCATTCACTATATGTAAAACATCTTCATCAGCCGAAACACAAATCAGAATAATGTCGACTTGTGCAGCTAATTGCTGTGGAGAAATGCTATATCCTACATTTAATTCCTTTGCTAATTTTTCTGCTTTGTTCAGAGTTCTATTGTAGACATATTTTAACAAACCGGCTTTCGCTAAATTCCTTGCCATGCCCACACCCATTGCCCCTAATCCAATCATTCCTACTTTCATTTTCTCTCCTTTATTTTACTACGATAACATGTTCTCAATATTAGATATGTTAGAATGCTCAGCATACAAGAATTAATACTTTTAGAAAATACGGACTAAGAAAAATTTATGTTTGATCCAAAATCAATTGATGATATTGCCAATCGTCTGGCAGATGCTGTTCCTGCCGGACTGCTTAATGTGAAAGAAGACCTGGGGAAAAATTTCAATGCTATTTTGCAAGGGGCTTTGGGTAAACTTGACTTGGTAACACGAGAAGAATTTGAAGTACAAAAAGCAGTTTTAGCAAAAACCCGATCCAAACTGGAAGCATTAGAAAAAAGTGTTGCAGAGATTGAAAAACAGCTCAGTCAATAATGCCTAATCTTCAGGCATACATTAACAAATAAACTATTCCTCTAATGGTTTTCGAATGTCGAAAAAAACGTTTGATTCTAGCGTCGTCAATCTAGTTGATTTACTGCTTTTTGAAGAAGGTGTTTTTTCCCCTCTCAATTGGTTATTGAGAGAAGCTTATATTGATTATAAAACTTATCAGAGCTGGCGACTGGGAGATATAGCCTATTTAGAAGACCATTTTAGCAAAACAAGCCAAGCCTTGCTTTCACTACTCGGTCAAGCGTATCAATATGCTCAATCACAAAACTGTGAAGCATCAACTCAGCATTATGCCTCCAAAATAGGCCAGCAACTCTATTTTAGCCGCACTCCGGCAAACGATATTATTTTTCGTACTGTTTTCGAACCCCCTCAAGATCAAATACAAATGGACTTGTTTTTTGATAGCGCCTTAATTTGTACTGAGTTTGATTTAAAAAAGGCAATTATTAACAAACAAGCCAATGAAATCCCTCGTTTATTAAGCCAGTTAAAACAGTCAAACCTGGAAAAATTCCAACACTTTCTACATTTAATAAACCTTGAAAAAAAGGTCTTGCAATCTGATTTAAATAGCGATAAAAAAATAAAGTGCTTACAAAAAACAACTGTTTTAGCTTTTGAAGTTTTTGGCAGGCAGACCCATGAATTTATCACACCCTTATGGCATAAGGTTTCTACAGAAATTGACGGTCAGGTTTTTAATGCTAAACACCCTGATATTCATCTTAGTTATACGGCTTCAAAAGGATTTCTCTGGCCAAAAGTTATATCCTCTATTGAAATAGAAAATAACTGGAACAAAAAACCCCTATTATTATTCAGATATGCAGAAGCTTGTTTTAAACTAGATAAGGAGCAGCACGGAATAGCTACTTGGTTTAAATTATTTATCTTGTTTCCTGAAGAGGCTGAAAAACTGGTAAAACAAAGCTGTAACCGGATACTTTTTATTGACTGGCAATCTTTCTGTGAACTGGAACCAGAACTGAGTACTTCATTATTTCCAGCCTGGCTAGTTATGAACAAAGCTGCACTAACAAAAAATACAGCACTTTTTGAGATAAAAGAATGTGATATTTTGCAGTTAATAATAGCCTTGCTTATTAATGGCAATACTGAAATTAATGATACCGTCATTTCTCAAAGAGCAGAATTGCAAGAACGTAGCCCTAGCTTATTTGGCTATTATATGCAGCTTCACCCGGCAAAAGTCATTTAAGTATACTTCGCACGGTTACGACTGTGGAGTCAAAAGACAAGTCAAAAACCGAAAGTTACGAAATCCTTACTCCTAAATACGCTGATCTATTAAGCCCTGCTCTGACACATTGGAATGAGCTTCTTTAGTCGGTTTCCCTTGGTGCACAGAAAACTGTCCAGTATTTATCCCAGCTTTTTCAAATTGTTTTTTCAGCATATCTAAATGTTGATTAATTTTACTGACCGTTTCTTGTTGTTCGCTCCAGAAAAAGGTATTGATGGTTTCATTAAAGCAAGTCACTTTACAATGAATAGTGTCTAATCCTGGCGGGGTTATTGTAATGGTGACCGACCAGTTTTCCTGTGCTTCTTCATCTGCACGTCTGGCTTGTTCATGATTTATTTCAATACCGACTGTATCAGCAAGCTCCTGATTAAGAAACGGTAAATCAAGAATCCATAATTGTCTTGCAAGGTCATCTTTAGGTAAAGAACTGAGTTGATTAAGAATGATTTTTGCCAAAGTGCTTTCTGTTTTTTGTTGTAATTCCTTGAGTAAATTCAGTTCATTACTGTCTATTTTTTGCCCTTTTTTTATTGATATTTCCTGTTTTAAAGCATGGCTCAACCTTAGTAACCTAGCTTTAAAATCCTGCTGAAAAACCATACTTTGTTTGCCTATAAGACCGGCTAAATTAGCCTCCATAAATAAGCCTGACTGACTCATTGATTGCTTAATTTGCTTAGCATTGGTAATATTTTTTGTTGCGGGTAGATTATCGATTATTTCTCTGGCCAAACGTTTTAAAGTCTTGGAAATAGTTTCGCTTTTTTGCAATACAGAAAGATTATTGCGCAACAAATCAAGCAGCATGAGAGGCTGTTCCTGAGTGGGTAATACCTGTTTAAATGTCTGCTGGATTTTTAAATCCTGAAATTGTTGTTCGCTCAATAATTTAAATTCTGCTTGTTGTCCTGTTTTAACAACTTCAAGTTTTATTTCCTGGCCTTTTTCTATTGCTAATGGAAAAGGGCTTAATTGAGCTTTACTGATGTTGATAATGGAAGTGCTGGCAGCTAAATTTTGCCTCTCATTGCTATTGCTTAGCGTTAAATGATTAAAAGACAACTGAATTCTATTTTGAGTAACATCCAGTACTTTGGCTGCTATAATCTGTTGCTTAATTAATGCCAGAGGCTTTGTATCAACAATCTTATAGTCGATCTTTTTCTCCGTTTTTTTTACTTCAAGTGTTAGCTGCTGCCCGACTTCAAAGCCTTTGAATGGATCAATGGCTGGCTTATCAGAACCACTACTATACGTTTGCATCTGGGTTAATTGAGTTTTACTAATAGAAATATAAGTAGGCTCAAGGATTGTTTTAGCCGTTTTTTCATTAGCACCGCTACTTAGCGTTGCAGCTGGTCGGGTAGGAGAAGAACTTTGGAGTCGGTCGCTATTATTATACGAGTAATTTTGGGCATCAACCGGAGCTGAAAGCCTTAACTGAATTTTATCGCTACTAATAGCGATAATTTTTGCAGTGACAAAATCATTATCGGGCAGTGTTGGTAGAGTTAATTTATTGGCTGTTTTAATGGGTATTTCTGGAGCCAATTGTATTTGTTTAAGAATTAGCGGCTTTGTTTTTAATTGGCTAGCTGTATTTAATAAAAGATCGTCATTATTGAGCACCTTAAACGCTGTAACAGGTGTCAGCTGCGTCACTAATAATTGCAGTAGTTGCCCGATTTTAGTCTCGACCGGTAAATTACTTTGTACCTGTATCGGCTTAGCAGATTGTAAAATCTGTATCGTTAGTGTTTGTAAATCTGTTTGGGAACTTAAAATTTTAACAGCAACTTGTTGATTGACCTTTAAATCCAGAAAATCTACTTTAGGGCTGGATGTTATGCTAGCCTGGAAAGGGTCGGGGTTGATATCCATTTA
>VAPL011120601.1_pt1 | contig 10302 bp, 11 predicted proteins | sample 3395061 | NCBI WGS metagenome assembly VAPL01 (sample SAMN08290444, study PRJNA428436) | hydrothermal vent metagenome | isolation source: Deep-sea hydrothermal vent chimney 2 | place: Pacific Ocean: Juan De Fuca Ridge | depth 2182 m m
AGGCCGCCGGAGAGCAAAACACCGTAAGGCACATCAGACATAAGCTGACGATGTACAGCATTTTCAAGCGCACGTTTTAACTGTTTCCTGTTGGAAACATTGTCTTTAACAGCATCGTATGATTCCCAGTCGCGTTGATAATAGCGGACAAATTTCCGTTCTTTACTGCTGTAATAATGTCCGGGGGGAAACTCTTCTATCTTTGTGCAATGCCCCGTAAACGCTTTCATTTCGGAAGCCACATAAAAGTTTCCCATTTCATCGTAGCCGTAATACAGCGGAACAATACCGATATGGTCACGGCCGATAAAGTAAGAATGGTCCAGATTATCGTAAAGCACAAAAGCAAAGATGCCACTCAGATCCTCCAGAAAATCCACTCCCTTTTCGAGGTACAACGCATTTATAACTTCACAATCCGATTTGGTTTGAAAGTCGTAGGGAAGATGCAGATTTTTTTCCAGTTCGCGATGGTTGTAAATTTCGCCGTTTACAGCCAACGCCAGCCGGCCATCAGCACTCATAAGCGGCTGTGCGCCGTTTTCCACATCTACAATTGATAACCGTTCGTGAACGAGAATAGCTTCGTCGTTCACATAAATACCTGACCAGTCAGGACCGCGATGGCGCATGGTCTTAGACATCTCCAACGCCTGTTCTCGCAAGCCTGCTGCACCGGTTTTAATATCCAGAATACCTAAAATTGAACACATGATAACTCCTTTTTCCTGTACCTATATTTGTGGAAACAAAACTATTATTATTTTCAATAAAAAAAAGGACTAAAAAAATTTTGTTTCACCACCGGGAAAAGATAAATCGTCTTCATGCAAAAAACTGTAAAAAAACGATCTCTATCGTTTGGGAAAAGTTCCTTGTCAACAATTTATTTACAATCATTATATCAATAAGCATCTTTACTATACCAATAATGTGAACACATTTTCTTCGGTATGTTTACCATCCTTCCGAATAGTACCGGCAAACGAAACCTCACGATTGGAAAAGGTTTCTTCCATATAATTATTCACTTTAATAGTATTTCCAACGATAATAAGCGATGGTGATTTCGCTACAATGTTGTCCGCTACAATCTTTTCCAGAGTCGTTGTCAAAACCTGCTGCGAAGCCAATGAAGCATTTCTGATCACTGCTGTGGGCGTATCGCCAGACAAGCCGTTACACATTAATTTTTCTGCAATAACCTTCAGAGAAGAGGCGCCCATGTAATATACCAGAGTGTCGGCATCAGGTATCCTGATTTTGTTTTCGGGATGTCCTGTGCAGAAAGCTACGGAAGAGGCAACACTTCTGTGCGTTAAAGGAATCAGCGTTTCGGCAGCAGCTGCAATAGCTGATGTTACGCCGGGTATTACTTCAACATCAATAAACCGTTGTCGTAAGTAGCTTATTTCTTCACCGCCACGGCCGAATATCATCGCATCACCACCCTTTAGTCGCACTACTTTCAAGCCTTTCAGCGCTGCTTCATAAAGCATTCTGTTTATCTCATCCTGATCTTTGCTGTGTTTTCCTTTACGCTTACCAACATATATCTCTTCGCCTCTATATTGTTTAAGACAGCTGCTTTCCAGTAAGTCATCATAAAAAATAATATCTGCCTCTGAAAGAACCTTGTCTGTTTTAATCGTCATTAATTCGGGATCTCCCGGCCCAAATCCTGCAAGATAAACCTTACCGAAATTTTTCCTGATGTCGATTTTCCCGAAAAGCTTCCTTAACAACTCATTATTCCTTTTTGCAACTACAACAAGGTTTTCCTGAAGCGGAGTTCCAAAAGGTTTACCATTGTTTTTACCGACAGGTGTATCCATCAAAGCAATAACCTCCAGCTCGTCATTCAAAGGATAAGGCAGCTCTCTTGCCCGATGAATGACTATATCCGCTCTGTTTTCCAATAATGCATCGACAGATTCCTGTATGAAAAAATGTTGAAACCTGTTGTCTGCCGATAAGTTGTCTTCCTTTTTATCTTTATAAACCGCTACAAAGTCTGTTTCAAAGGTTATCTCTTTGAAACAACGCAGCACTTCTTTCACCTGTTTGACAGCCGTATCATCTTTTCTGCCGAAGATTCTGACTTTTTTGATCATTTTCGAGTAACTCTTTAATCCTGTTTCTCAGACCGATTGCCTGTTTTACATCTTTTGCATCCGAACCAACTGCAACCGTCATGTTATTATTTTTGTAAATAGCCGGCGAAACAAAGTCGGATAAACCGGGATCATCAGCAACATTAACCAGCAATCCTTTCTCATTGGCATCCTGCTTTATTCGGCGGTTTAACGCCCTGTTGTCGGTGCAGACATAAATAAGATCGTAGCCATCCAGAATCGGGGAGCTGTATTCCTGTTCCCTGTATCCGCTCCCCGAATCTTTTATTTGTTTATCCACCTGTTTTCCGATAACCATTATTTCTTTCGTAAACCGCCTCAAAAGTTTCATTTTATGAAGCGCTACATTACCTCCCCCTATGATCAGAACTTTTTTTCCTTTAATTTTCAATGATATGGGCAAATACTGCATTTTACATCCGGATTTAATGATTTTTTTTCTATCTGCTGTTATCTCTTTTGTATTACGACTGACCAATAGTTTTCCCTTCGTTCCTGTGCCAATATTTTATGTCCTTCTCCTTTTACCGATCCGGGTACGTTTTCGATAGGTTCGCCATCGTCCAGTAATACTTCAAGAATATCGTCCGATTTCAACTTTGCCAGTTCTATCTTGGTCATTACAAAATTCATGGGGCAGGTAACTCCTCTAAAGTCTTTCTTTAATGTAACCTTATTGGTTATCTCCTCCTTTGGCTGCTCCACCTCTTTTTCAGCAGGAAACTGCAGCGAGTCATCCATATTTTCATAAAGGTCAATAACATCTGCTGCCATGTCAAAAACAAGATTTTTTTGAGACGATAAGTCTGTATAATCTTCATTTTTCACAGCATTAACAACGGATGAATATTTATCAGAAACAAGCCCTGCTTTAATAAATCTCTCTGTAAAACCATCAAATATTCCAGCTCTGTCCTTAGGCTCAATGCCTTTTGTTATTAAAAGCATTCTTGAAGAAGCTGTTACGATCTTTGCCAGTAAAGTTACAATCTTATTATTATCCGTTATCACTTTGATCTCATCACGGCTCTGCCTTATTGTGTTGTAATCCACATCTATCATATCGAAAAGCCCGGCAGAACATTCTCCGGCTCCTTTTCCTGCCAAAGAAAACATCTGATCGCTGCCCCAGTCAAAGTAATAATTTTTATCATCTTTAAAGTCAGGGACATCTCTATATTTTTGGCACAATTCTTTGATCGCTTCTTTCCCCCCGGTTTTGTAATAATCGCTAAAGGAATCGTTAGCGCCCTTATTATTAAGATAGCCGCGTAAGATATCTATTGTGAGGTCCGGCATATCCCGTGCGCTTACTGACCCGACGGGTTCGGCAAGTTGTGGGCTGCCGTTGCCGATAACAGCGCCCGCTACAACATGGTAGGAAGGAAACATGCGGTCAGTACGTCCCACTTTACCATAAAATCCGATATCGGCATTTGTTTGTTGTCCACAGGAATTGGGACAGCCAGACACATTAATACGTATCTCTTTTAACCGATCCAGGTCAAGATTTGAAGCGGAAAGTTTTTTCCGTAAACACCCCAAAGCGCCTTTGGAAAGACATATCCCAAGCCGGCAGGTATTGGCGCCGGTACAAGAGACCAGGGCATTCAGTATATACGACTGAGCCGTGTCAACACCTGTCTTCCGAAGAAAATTGAAAACCGTAGCAACGTACTGTTTGGGAATATTACGAAGATGAATATTTTGCCTCATTGAGAACCTGACAACATCTTCTCCGAAAGGAATTAAAAATTCGCCCAGGTTTCTAATGATTCCGGATGCCACATCGCCATATTCAAAAGGGACGAGAATACTAACATAGCCGGTCTGTTTCTGCTGTGTAACATATCTCTTTTCCCACAAAGCAAATGCACTCTTGTCAACGGGAGCTTCAACCGGAAGGTTTATTGTTGATGATTGGGGTAATGATGGCAGGTTTAAAGCCAATTGATTTGCCTGTTTTAGCGCATCGTATATCTGTTTAAATAGTTCAAAAACTTTTTCTTTCCCCAATCTGTAAAAGACAAAACGCAAGCGGGCTTTATGCTTGTTGCGGCGGTTTCCGTATCGTGAAAACAGTTCCTTTACCGCATCGGCAACGTACAGGATATCTTCAGCGGGGAGAAAGTCAAACAGCACATGACCCACCATTGGCTTTGAACCCAAAGAACCGCCTATATATACTTTAAAGCCTTTTTGCCCCTCTTTAATTTGGGCAATAAAACCAAGATCGTTAAAGGCGGCAAAAGCAGTGTCGTTATCAGAACCCGAGAAGGTTATTTTATACTTTCTCGGTAGTGTCCACGAGTCAGGTTGCGCTATTAAATAGTTAGTTAACGCTATATTGTACGGAGTAACATCAAAAACCTCCTCTTTTGATATTCCCGCATCAACCGAAGCCATGATATTCCTCACGGTGTTGCCGCCTCCCCCTCGCGATGCAAGGCCAATGGCATAAAGCTCAAGCAAAATGGGATAGGTGTCTTCCAGCGCTAAATTTTGTATCTGTAGTTCCTGCCTTGTGGTAATATGAATAAGTTGAGAATCATATTTCAAGGCAATTTCAGCAATTTTTTTCAGTTGAACAGGCGTGATAAACCCGGCAGAACACCGTACCCGTACCATGTAGGTCCCATCTTTACGCTGTTCGTAAATACCCATTGGAACCCTGAAAGCTTTAAACTCTTTAGGATCAATCTTCTTAGACTGGTACGCTTTCATCAGGTCGTAATATTTCCCAATCTCCTGCTGTAATACTAGTGGTAATGTGTACATAATTTTTTGTTTTTCGGAGGATGAGCAGAAAAAGATATAATATCGTGAAGCTGAAAATTAACTTCCGGCTTTTGGCGATTAATATACTAATTCAACAGATTGACTAAGTAGTCCGGTCAAAAAAACAGGACCTTCCATCGTCTCGTTCTATTCGATTATTTCTATTTTCTGCTGTGTAACGACTCCGTTTTTTATTTTAAATGATTTTGTTTCCGGAATACCGGCAAGAGAAACGATAAAGTAGCTTATCCCTGGATCATAAGCCAGACGTATATCTTCCTGAGACGGGCGAGCAGGCGAAGCAGGATGACTATGGTAGTTTGCCATAATTTCTAGGTTTTCATTTCGAACTTGTTTTACAACATTAAACTGCTCTTTTGGATCGAAAGAAAAATGCTCGGGACTATGGTCCACATTGGTCAATTCGTAATGCCTTGTTATCACGCCATTTTCTCCGGCAAGGTAACCGCAGGCCTCAACAGGAGCCTCCTTTTTAGCGTGGGCTACAATAGCCTCTATCACTTGTTTTTTAATATTCACCATTATTTCTTCCTGATAATTATCTGATAAACATCTCCTTCTACCTGCGATATTTTAATTATCTCGTGTCCTTGTTCCTCTGCGCTTTTAGGGACATTCTCAAGCGGTTCTCCTTTAAGTAAGCTTACTTCAAGTATATCGCCACCGCTAAGTTTCGATAACTCAACTTTTGTTTTCACAAAAGTCATTGGACAATGTTCCTTTGTTATATCTAATTGATAAGTTGCCATAATATTTCTGTTTTATATTTTAAAATGAAAGGCTTATAGCCTGTGAATTACATCTCTGGAAAGTCACGGGATTTTACCATGGGGCTTAGAAAGCCTTGAACTTGACGTTTTCTTAGTCACACTAAATAAATATCCTGTCTCCCCCTTCCGAATACTCAAGAAAACGAGGTACACCAAGCACCTCTGTCACCTCTTTATCAAAATCTTCCAGTGTCAGGCCCAAAATGTGCATCGACATTTCACAGGCATAGAGGTTTATGTTCAATGCTTTTGCAGCCTGGTAAAGTTCATTTAATGTAGCCACATTCCTTTTCTTCATAAGTGAAGTCATCAACCCCGGGCTTATTCCCCAAAAGTTCAGTCTGCTCAAAGGCACTTTCTTTCGTCCTCCCAGAAGGAAATTAAAAAACCGGGCCAGGATGCCTTTCCCTATAAAAGACCTTCCTTCTTTCTTTTTAATAGCATTAAGTCCCCAGAAAGTGAAAAAAATATTCACTTCGTAGTTTACTGCCGCCGCACCTGTTGCCAGCGTAAATGCCGCAACGAGTTTGTCGAAACTTCCACTAAAGACAATTAATGACATCTTTTTTGTGTTGTTCTCTTTCATCGTTCTTTCTTTTTATTGTTTTAAATCACAAGCTGGCATATCAACATCTATAAGCTCCGTAATTGTGGGGTGTTTTCCACAAACAGGACAGTCATCCGCCCTTTTAACATTAACCGTTCTGTAGTTATTTTTTAATGTATCGAAATAATAAAGCTTGTTCGTTAACAACTCCCCGGTGCCGGTAAGATATTTCAGTGCTTCGGCAGCCTGAATAGTACCCAGCATTCCGGCTATTGCTCCCAGCACTCCGGCTTGCGAGCATGAGGGTACAGAGCCTTTTGGCGGCGGTTCGTGAAACAGGCACCTGTAACATGCGTTTCCGGGGGTATAAGTCAGCGTCTGACCGCTAAACCTTATGATGCCCCCATGAGAGAATGCTTTGCCACCCAATACACAGGCATCATTAATGAGGAACTTGGTCGGAAAATTATCGGTGCCATCAATAATAAAATCGTACTCACTAATATAATCCATGATATTTGAGGCATTTACCAAATCCTGGTATGCATTTACTTTTACATCCGGGTTCATGAGTTCAATTTTCTCTTTGGCAGAGATCACCTTGGGTTTTCCAATGTCCGGTGTAAAATGGATAACCTGACGTTGCAGGTTTGTCCTGTCCACGACATCTCCGTCAATAATTCCGATTGTCCCCACGCCAGCCGCTGCAAGGTAAAGCGCTACCGGCGAACCAAGTCCTCCGGCACCTATAATCAGTACTTTACCATCCAATATTTTCTCCTGACCTTCTACTCCTACATTCGACAGAATAATGTGGCGACTGTATCGTTCAATTTGTTGTTCGTTCATAGTCATCATTTATCTATATTGTTCAATGCCTGGTTTATATCATCAATTAAGTCGCGGGCCGATTCAATACCGATGGCCAGCCGTATCATTTTGTCGCTCACGCCAAGCGGCACAAGCTCTTCCGGTGTGTATTCGCAATAAATAGTAGATGCCGGATGTAATGCCAGTGTTTTGTTATCATTTAAATTAGTTGCACGCCTGATAATTTTTAAATTGTTAAGAAACTGAAAACACACTTCTTTTGAAGCCAGGTCTAATGTTATTATTGCGCCGGCCAGTTTTCCGAACTGCTTCTGCGATAATTTATAATAGGGTGAACTTTTCAGACCCGGATAATTTACTTTTTCAACCTTCGGCTGTTTCTCAAGCCATTCTGCAATTTCAAGCGAGTTAATACATGATTTTTCCGCTCTTAAAGCAAATGTTTCTAATCCCAGTGTTTGCAGAAAGGCATTGTGAGGCGATAAACAAGCGCCAAAATTTCTGTGTATCTCTTTTCTGAGCCTGGCAATAAAAGCAAAAGGGCCGAATTTTTCTGCATCATTACTTAATTTTGCACAATGAGACCAGTCATAAGTTCCATAATCGATAACTATCCCACCCGTAGAGGTACCACCGCCTGAAATATATTTGGTACTTGATATAATCTCTATATCTACATGATGTTTTTTTGCATCAAAAAGATAAAGCGGAGTAAGGGTTGTGTCGGCGATTAAAAGAATTTTATTCTCTCTCGCTATCTCAGACAAAGCGCCCGTATCGGCAACTTCTAACATCGGGTTGGTAATAGTCTCAAGGAAAATGCCACGCGTATGCTCGTCAATTACCTTTTTTACGCTTGTCAAATCGGTCAGGTCGACAAATCTGAACTCAACCCCAAAAGACTTCAATGTCTTATGAAACAGCGAATAGGTGTTCCCAAACAAATGTTTTGTTGTGATAATATTATCTCCGGGCTGTACCAGTGTAATAAAAGTATTTGATATCGCTGCCATTCCCGAGGCGAAGCTTACCACACTTAAAGCCCCTGTTACCTCTTTGATCATTTTTTCGAGATGTTCTACCGTAGGATTCGTTAAGCGGGAATATACATGGCCGGGTTTTCTGTTTAAGAAAGCATCTTCAAGGCTCTCTGCATCCGGAAATTCAAATGCAGCAGTGTCGTAAACAGGCATGCGTAAAGTGCCGTGAACATCGCTTTTATTATAAGTTGTATGTAATATTTTTGTTGTAAAATCCATGGTCTTGATATATTTATAATGTTATGTAAAATAATTGATAAATCCGGTATCGGAACTTTTTATACCGGACACATTTAATTAAACGGTATAGCATCCGCCTCCCATAAAATACAGATACTCAACCATGTCATTTTCTTTTACTATTCTGGTTTCGAAATCTTCTTTTCTGACAAAAGAACCATTCAGTTGAACAGATACCATATCAATCATTTCAACTTTATTTAATACCAGAAGTTCTTTTACGGTAATTTCAGAACTGTCTATTTTCTGTTCTTTGCCATTAATTTTTAAGTTCATATTCTTTATTTTTAATAGGTTCGTAAATATTTAATTTTATATTGGTGTGGAATAATTACTCATCAAAAAGGGATGTACTAAGGTATCTTTCTCCGGTATCGGGAAATATCACAACGATTAATTTCCCTTTATTCTCAGGCCGTTTGGCAACTTGCAAAGCAGCGTAAGCAGCAGCCCCGGAGGATATTCCGCAAAGTATTCCCTCCCGGCTGATTAACTGTCTTGTTGTTTGAAAAGCATCATCGTTAGACACTTTTATCACCTCATCAAGAATATCTGTATTGAGAACATCGGGAATAAAATCTGCCCCGATGCCCTGTATTTTGTGTGGGCCCGGTTTACCACCTGATAATACGGGTGAGTTTTCCGGCTCAACCGCAATTACTTTCAATTCCGGCTTTCTCTCTTTTATGACTTCCCCAATACCCGTAATGGTTCCCCCGGTACCAACACTAGCAACCAATATATCTATTTTTCCCATCGTATCGTTCCATATTTCCTCAGCTGTTGTTTTCCGGTGTATCAACGGGTTAGCAGCGTTTTCAAACTGTTGAGGAATAAAAGATTTTGGATAGTGTTTGGCTAATTCCCCGGCCTTTTCAATTGCGCCCGACATGCCTTTCTCTGCCGGCGTAAGCACCAGCTCAGCGCCAAATCCTTTCAGTAGTTTCCTACGCTCAAAACTCATGCTTTCGGGCATGGTTAAAATTAACCGGTAGCCTTTGGCGGCGCATATAAATGCCAACCCAATCCCTGTATTACCACTTGTAGGTTCAATGATTACCGTCTCTTTATCCAACAGATTGTTTTGTTCAGCCTGCTGAATCATAGAAAAGGCAATACGGTCTTTCACAGAGCCTGCCGGGTTAAAAAACTCAAGTTTGGCAGCTACTTGTGCAAAGTCCCCACCCGTTACTTTATTCAGTTTCACCAAGGGAGTATTTCCAATCAGTTCTGTAATATTATTTGCTATTTTCATCCTAATTCAGCTATAAAAAGTGTTATATATAAAACATGTTTACACTGTTTTTATTAATCTCCTCCTGTTTAGCAGCAAGATGGTCAAGGGTTTCCGATTTTAGATAATTAATGATATGCTCGTTTAAGCCCGTCCAGAATTCCTGTCCCGCACATTGGCTTTCTTTGTTACAAGTCGAGTTGCTTCCAAGGCAATCAATAATTCTCAAATCCGATTCAAAAGCTTTATAAATATCATATACACTAATCGCTTCGGGCTTTCTGGATAACAAATATCCGCTCTTTCTCCCGGCGGCATTTTCGATTAACCCTGCAGCCTTTAATGATGCTATAATTTGGTCAAGGTATTTAATTGAAATATCCTGATTTTTGGAAATCTCTTTCTGAAAAATACCCTTCCGGTTCTTTTCCAAAGCTAACTCAACCATGGTTCTCATGCCGTATCTAACCTTTGTATTGATTTTCATTGCTTTATGCTTTTCCTACTAATCCTACTAAATAAGTAGGGCACAAAAGTATAAATTAATTTTACACCAGCCAGGTTTTTTTAAAAAAATTTTAAAATTAATGGTTCTATGCCGAATTTAGTGGGTTAATCAAAAATCTCCTGCTTTTTAAAAGATCTCTATCAGGGATAAAATCACAAAAAAACAAACAACAAATCTCAAACCCGGCCGAATGGATTC
>VAPL010466666.1_pt1 | contig 10300 bp, 9 predicted proteins | sample 3395061 | NCBI WGS metagenome assembly VAPL01 (sample SAMN08290444, study PRJNA428436) | hydrothermal vent metagenome | isolation source: Deep-sea hydrothermal vent chimney 2 | place: Pacific Ocean: Juan De Fuca Ridge | depth 2182 m m
AACAGGTCGTCATAGCGCCGCGCCAACAGGGTCGCGAAAGCTTCCCCGTCGCCGCCAGCAGCGGCCAGTGCCAGATCTTCGTCGCTCGTTATCATCCGCATCACAATTGATTAGACGGGTGGGCGGGGTCAATCCTTGGATTATTTTTTTGGGGCAGGAAACACATATGAAATTCGTTTGAATTGCATACGAATAAAATGTGGGTCTTGCGGATTGGCCGGGTGTTGGGGGTGTTGGTGAATACATCCGGGGGGAACACGTGTATGGGTTGCTGGCGTCCGGTGCCAGGCCGGAACTACGCCATGGAAGGTCGCGGCTATGGCGTGGCGCGGGTTAGAGGGTGCGTGGAATACAGCGCAAGGTAAGTTTGGCATGCATAAATCAGGAAAACCGGTATCCTTTTGGTCGGCGGTTGCAATGGGGATCGGGGCCATGGTTGGCGCAGGGATATTTGCGCTGCTCGGTCAGGCCGGTCAGATCGCCGGAAGTGCCGTGTGGCTGTCCTTTATCGCCGGCGGTGTGATCGCCCTGTTGTCGGGCTATTCCATGGGGCGGCTGGGTGCTCGGTATCCGTCGGCTGGCGGACTGGTGGAATATCTAGTGCAGGGTTTTGGCGAAGGTATTTTTTCCGGTGCCATCAGTGTTTTGATGTACATTTCGGCGCTGATTTCGGTGTCCCTGATCGCGCGGACCTTCGGAACCTATGCTTATGAGCTTCTGCCCGCGGGCCAGCCCTTTATCCTTGTTCAGGTATTTGCCGCCGGGATCGTGCTATTGTTCATGATGGTCAATCTGCGCGGCCCCGGTTCTATGGCCAGTGCCGAAAGTCTTGTGGTGGTAGCCAAAATGGCGGCGCTTGGCATTTTCGCCATTGCCGGGCTAGCCACGATGGATCCAACCCGGCTTTCGCCGACAACTTATCCCGAATTTCATACGGTGCTGTTTTCGCTGGCAATCACGTTTTTTGCCTATGAAGGCTTTCGCATCATTACCAATGCCGCTGAAGACATGCCGGACCCGGCCCGGACCCTGCCACGCGCGATCATGACGTCCATTTTTCTGGTCATGGTGCTTTATGTGGCGGTAGCCCTTGCGGTGTTCGGTAACCTGTCCACCGACGAAGTGGTGAAAGCGCAGGATTATGCGCTGGCCGAGGCCGCCCGCCCAGCTTTTGGCGCGATGGGGTTCACCATCATGGCGCTGGTGGCTTTACTGTCTACTTCGTCCGCTATCAACGCCAGCCTTTATGCGGTGACAAATGTCACCTACCGACTGGCCCGTCTGGGGGAGTTGCCCGGCGTGTTTGGTAAACCTGTCGGGCATTCGCGCGAGGGCCTAGTCATTAGTTCAGCCATCATCATGATTTTGGCGGTGTTTTTCGATTTGTCCTCGATCGCGGCGATCGGGGCGATCTCGACGCTGACTATACATATGATAGTCCATATCGGTCATCTGCGCGTGATCAGCAAAACCGGCGCATCGCGGGCTCTTGTATTGGCGGCCATCGGAGTAAATCTAGGTGCCATCGCGTTTTCGGCGATCTATCTCAGCAGCAGGCAACCGGCCATTCTTGGCTGGATCGGCGGCGCATTCGTTCTAGCCTTTATCGTCGAGATAGGGCTGCGTCTTGTCACCGGCCGTGCCATCGTCAAACGTGTCCACAATCATCCGGGGCAATCATTGAGCGACCCGGCGCCAAGGCCCTGAGAGTTTAGAGTATCAAACCGACGTACAAATATACTTCATCTCCATGTAGTCATCCATTCCGTGGTGCGAGCCTTCACGCCCCAGCCCAGATTGTTTGACGCCGCCAAACGGTGCAACTTCGGTTGAGATCAGGCCGGTATTCACCCCGACCATGCCGTATTCCAGGGCCTCCTGCACCTTCACCACGCGCGACAGATCGTTGGCGTAAAAATAGGCGGCGAGGCCGAAGATGGTGTCGTTGGCCAGCGCGATCACTTCATCGACGGTGTCGAATTTGAACAGTGGGGCGAGGGGGCCGAAGGTTTCTTCCTGCGCGAAGGCCATGTCGCGGGTGGCGCCGGTAATGATGGTGGGTTCGAAGAAAGTTCCGCTCAGGGCGTGGCCACCGGCCAGAATTGTGCCGCCTTTGGCAGTTGCGTCGGCGATGTGTTCCTGCATTTTGGCCACCGCATCGGCGTTGATCAGCGGGCCGGTGGTGATGCCGTCTTCCAGACCGTCTCCGACTTTCATCTCGGCCACAGCGGCCGCGAGTTTTCCGGCGAAGGCGTCGTAGACCCCGGCCTGCACATAGATGCGGTTGGCGCACACACAGGTTTGGCCGTTGTTGCGGTATTTTGAGATCATTGCGCCCTCAACCGCGGCGTCCAGATCGGCGTCGTCGAACACGATGAACGGCGCGTTGCCGCCCAGTTCCATCGAGCATTTCATCACCTGATCGGCGGCCTGTTTCAACAGGATGCGGCCGACTTCGGTTGAGCCGGTGAAGGTGAGTTTGCGCACCTTGGGATTTTCGCAAAATTCGCGGCCGATGTCGGATGATTTGGTTGAGGGGATGATCGACAGGACACCTTTGGGAATACCGGCGCGCTCTGCCAGCACACCGAGGGCGAGGGCAGAAAGTGGGGTTTCAGAAGCTGGGCGCGCAATGAAGGCGCAGCCTGCGGCAAGCGCCGGGCCGACCTTGCGGGTGATCATGGCGTTTGGGAAGTTCCAGGGTGTTATGGATGCCGCCACGCCGATCGGCTGGCTGATCACGGTGATGCGCTTGTCGCGCTGGTGGCCGGGGATGGTTTCGCCGTAGACGCGTTTTGCTTCCTCGGCGAACCATTCAATGAAGGACGCGCCATACAGGACTTCACCGCGTGCCTCGGCAAATGGTTTACCCTGTTCGGCAGTCAGGATGGTGCCGAGATCGTCGGCATGTTCCACCATCAGATCGAACCATTTTCGCAGGACGGCGGCACGTTCTTTGCCAGTCCAACCGGCCCAGTCTTTTTGCGCTTTGTGCGCGGCGTCTATGGCGCGGCTGGTTTCGGCCCGGCCCAGGTCAGCCACGGCGGCAATCACATCACCGCGGGCCGGGTTTGTGACGTTGAAGGTGGTGCCATCGTCGGCGTCTGCCCATTCACCGGCAAGGTAAGCCTTGGTGGCCAGAAGTTCCGGATCATTCAGGCGGGCGGATAGGTTGGTGGCTGTGTCGAGCATTGGAATTCTCCTGCTTTGGCTTTGTCCTTGGTTTGCCTAGCTGCAGTTAACTTGTCCAGCGGGATGCGTATGTTTCTTGCAATGTGTTCGGGAACCGGTAAACAGGATTTGGGTTCCGGCGATGGCGTCGTCGGGAATTCCCCCAAAATCGTCCTGAACGCCGGGATCTTTTGACGGGTTCGGGGTGTATTTGGCCCTTCATCCGGGAGGTCGAAATGACAGATACCCGTACAGAATATTTTCGTTTTCACAATGGTAAGAAAGCTGCCTTGCCGTTTTCGGGTGCTGAGTATGATCAGCGGCTGAACGGGTTGCGCCACATTATGGCCAAGGCTGGCGTGGGCGCAGTGGTGCTGACGTCGATGCACAATATCGCCTATTATTCAGGATTTTTGTATTGCAGTTTCGGGCGACCATATGCGCTGGTTGTGTCGGCTGAAGACAATGTGACGATCAGTGCCGGTATTGATGCCGGGCAGCCTTGGCGGCGATGTCATGGCGACAACATCACCTATACCGACTGGCAGCGGGACAACTACTGGCGGGCGGTGGCCTCGGTGACTGGGGAAGGCGGTGTTGTTGGGATTGAAGCGGATCATCTGACGGTTGTTATGCGTGAGAAGCTGGAGGGGTTTCTTAAGCCCTCGAAGATGGTGGATGTTGCGCCCGCCACAATGCGGCAGCGGATGCACAAGAGCGTGGCGGAGATTGATCTGATCCGCGCCGGTGCTGGCGTGGCGGATGTCGGGGGCTATGCGATCCATGAAGCGGTGCGTGTTGGGGCGCGCGAGATTGAAGTGGCAATGGCAGGGCGCGACGCGATGGAAATAGAGATTGCGGCACGCTTTCCAGATGCTGAGTACCGCGATACCTGGGTTTGGTTTCAGTCGGGTTTGGATACGGACGGGGCGCATAACCCAGTGACGTCGCGGGTTTTACAGCGCGGGGATATTTTGTCGCTGAACGCATTTCCGATGATTTCGGGGTATTACACAGCATTGGAGCGCACGATGTTTGTTGAAGAAGTTGATGCGGCGTCTCTGGCCATATGGGAAGCGAACGTTGCGGCGCATGAGTTGGGGATCAGTCTGATCAAGCCAGGGGCAAGCTGTTCCGGGATCACGGCGCGGGTGAATACGTTCTTTAAGGAGCGAAATTTGTTGCAGTACCGGTCCTTTGGTTATGGCCATTCATTTGGGGTACTGAGCCACTATTATGGCCGCGAGGCGGGGCTGGAATTGCGTGAGGATATTGACACGGTGCTGGAACCGGGAATGGTTATTTCGATGGAGCCGATGCTGACGATACCGGCCGGGCAGCCCGGCGCCGGGGGGTATCGTGAGCATGATATTCTGGTGGTGACCGAAGGCGGGGCCGAGAACATTACCGGCTATCCTTATGGGCCGGAGTTTAATGTGGTGGGGGCGTGATCTGATTGAGGCGCCCTGACGGGCACCATTTCTTTTAGCCCGTTCCGGGCGATTTGCCTTTGGCGGGAAAATTGGGAGCAGAAGAAGGTTTGGGCAAGAGGATTTGCACCCGAGGGATATAGTTACCCTGTTTAACCGTTTGTTCCTAAACCCGATATGCGCCTTCAAGGAGGGGCGTTTAGTGCTATAATTTCCAACTTTGGGGGCGAAAACCGGGTGACTTTACGATGTAATTTGCGTTAACAATGCCTATATAGCGCCCAAGTCACATTAAAAGTCAGGGAGATTACATGTCGGATTTCGATGCGCAGATACGCGAAAGTCAGGAGCAGGTTGAGAGTGCTCAGTCAAAGATTTCAGAGCTGAGCAGCCGGATTGAGGTGGCACGCTCTAAGATGGCCGCGGGGGATGATATTGCGATTGATATCGAAAATGCGACGCTGGACGATGTTCATGCCCATACCGATCTGATGAACGCCAATATCGCTGAGCTGATTATGGGTCTGGACGATGTGACCGAAGGGTTTTCCAAAGATTTTGACGAGATGCGCAATAAGACCGGTTGGGAAAGTTTTGTTGGTGTCTTTGCCAAGGCCAAGGCGGAAAGTATGCGTCAGGAGCGGATGCGTACCGCGTCGATTGACGACAAATTGCAGGACCTGATCGGCAAGTCGGATATTATTGTGAAGCTGCTGGAAGGGCAGCTGAACATGCTGAATGAGCAAAAAGAAAGTGTGGGGACAAACCTGAGTAGCACGCTGGATGAGCGTGAGGCTACCGTAGGTGAGCTGGAATCCCTGCGCGCCGGAATATTGGCGATGGACCCTGCGATCATTGAGCTAGAGGGCAAGATTTCGGTTGAACAGGACGCGGCGGCGAGGACAAAGCTGGAAAGCGAACTGGCGGCGATGAATACCGAGTATAACGAAAAAGTTCAGCATGAGCAGGTGATGCTGGCCAAGAGCCAGACGCTGGAGCGTTATATCGAGAAGGGCAAGACCTGGGTCGATAGTTTGCAAAATCAGGCGGCGACGCAGATGGTTTTGATCAACAAATTGCAGACCGATACCAAGCAGCGGGTTGTTTTATACGATGCTCTGTCGAAGTCGTTGAAGACGGCGCAGCAGCAGGATGTGGCGCATCGGATCAATGAGATTGGGGTGAAGACCGATCAGGAAGCGCAGGCGGCGATGGCCGGGATCGGGGCGGCGACCAATCAGCGGATGGCGGATATGCTGGAAGCCCATGAGGATCACATGGTGTTTGCCCGCAAGGTTCTGGAGCAGAAGGCGAAAGCCGATGAGCGGTTCGCGCGGCGGTTTCAGAAGATCGTCGAGAAGCACGACAAGAATCTGTATGGGGCATGAGGCGTGACGGTGCGTGTGACGGAAAAATTCCTTTTAAAGGAATTTGCTAAAACTCTTTTGAAGAGTTTTGTTGTGAAATGACCGATGAAGTCAAAAAAAATCTAACCCGCGACCATATCGGCCTGTCGGACACCTTCGCTGCGCGGCGGTATTTTCGCAAATTTGAGCGGATCACCGGGCATCTGGATGAAGTGGTCGCCGCTATGAGCGATGAGCGCCGTTTGTCGGGTGAGGATGTTGACGTGATCTCGGGTTATGTCGCCGGGGTTGGGCGGACGTTTGAAGCGCTGTCGATGAAGTATCTGATGACCGGACGCGGGTCCGGGGCGGTCTTTGGGGAACTGGCGTTTGATGCGATTGAAAGCGGTTTTCCGGTGTTTCGTGAGCTGATGACGATGGCCAATGATGCGTTGCAGGGCGAGAAACATCTGCGCGGGGTGATGTCGGAAGCTGATCTGAAGGGCGAGATGATCCGCAGTATTGTGGGTGATCTGGCAATCCCGACCAAATTGCAGTTCGCGCTGTCGCAGCGGCTGTATTACGAGGAAATCCTGACAGGTAAGTTGTTCTGGGCGCAGAACGATCCGGATGTGATCTGGCAGGGCAATGATGGGGACAGGCGGCGGCGCTATCTGGTGCATTGGGCGGTTTATGACAGCCAGATCAACCTGCCGACGATCTATTTGCTGGAGCTGGAGGATACCGGGCGGGTAGCGCTGCCGAAGGATCAGCACCGCTGGCCCGAGGCGCAGGCGCATCTGATGGCGCAATCAGTGGCGGGGTTGAAGCTGCTGACGATTGCGCAGGGGTTTGATACAGATTTTGACGACCTGCACCCCAAGCGACTGCGGCGTATCCATATCGGGCCGATGTATTCCAGCGCGTTTACCCGGCAATCTGGGCCGATCCGTGAGGTTCTGGAGGCGGCGGGAGCGCCGGAAGGGGAAGACTGGGCGCTGGCCTGGACGCTGGAAGAGCTGGAAAGTGAGCGGGTCGAGCAGGTGAAAAGTGGCTGGTTTGGCAAGGTGGATCGCGAGATATTTGCGCTTGATCCGTTTGCCGGACGGGGCGTTGATACTGGGGCGACGCGGGTTGTGCGTTCGGTTGTGATGCCAGAGCGGCCCTATCAGGTGCTGGCCGAGATGGACCCGCCGGGTTTCTCGGATGTTCGCAAGTTTGTGGTGGCGGCTGGCGGGCAGGTTTTGTCGTACCGGTAGGGTGGCGATTGTGGTGGGAGCCGCGTGCCTCCGGCGGAGGTATTTAGGAAAAGAAGAAGGTTTGAGGGTTTTTGGATGAACATTCCGGTTGATCAGATGGAGCTACGCGAGGACGAGATCAGGAAGCATTATGCGGCCGCTGCTGCGATGCTTGAGGGGGTGGATCATACGCCCCGGATTTCCAAGTCGGAGGCGACGTCTGATGAAAGGTCGCCGGGAATTTCGCGTACTCGGCGGTTTCGTAGCACTACGCCGGGGTTGGCGGGGAGATCGACGGCGCGCCCTGAAGGTGTGCGGCTGATTGAGCGGATTGAGGCGTCTGATGGTGATGATCCGTTGGTGTCACCGGTTCAGGCGAGCGTGGTGCAGGGGTTGCGGCGCGCCTTGGCGATTGGGCTGGCGGTGGCGGAAGCGTATTCTGAGCAAACCGGGCTTAGCGAGCTGAAGCGCGAGAATTTGCAAGGGCGGTTGTCTAAATCTAAGTCGGCGGAGTTTTCGGAGTTGCTGGCCGGGGAAGCGCTGGTGGCGATTTATACGTTTGCCAATTCATGCGCGTTTTTGCTGGCCTCGGTGGCGAGTGAGGTTTCGGTTGAGATTGGCGGTGTTGAGGAAGTGTTGACGGATAATACAATGTTGGCGCTGCATGGTTGTTTGTGGGAGCTGGATCAGGATCTGGCACGATTTGCGACGGATGAGCCACGGCTGGTGGCGACGGTGTTGGCGTATGCTGAGCAGTTGATGGAGAAGGCGGCTTTGCGGGCGGCGGGCGCACCTCGGCTGGGGGCGTTTTCGGGCGCACGGTATCATGTGGAAGCCGACGATCTGACGATTGCCGGATTTACACCAGCGCGGCGCGGCAAGGGTGGTTCCCTTATCATGTCGTTCAAAAAGCCCAATGAGGTGGTGGGCAATCACATTGCCAAGTATCAGGCTATGAAGCTGGCGAAAATGCTGATGGCCTATGATTTCGAACGTAAACTGAACCCGTTTGCCGAGATGGGAGGGTTTATTTTCACCTTTATGGGCGACGGGATGCCGGGGACTGGCAAGACCACGCTGATCCAGATGATGGCGGGGCTGATTGATGGTTATTGTAAGGTGGCCGATTATCCGTTTCGCTACCAGAATTTCTCGATTGATCAGATCGATAGCTATCAGGGCAAATCGGGGCAGAATGCCAAGGCTTTCATCACATCGGTGATGGACCCGAATGTGATCGGGTTTGGCACGGTGGATGATATTGATCAGGTGGCCGGGAAACGCGGCGACCGGCAGTCTTCGGCGGGGCAGCAAGAGGTAACGGCTGTGCTGATGGAGGCATTTTCGGGGGCGAATACCGTAGTGCGGGGTAACTGCACGTTCGGGATGTTTTCGAATTATCCGGAGAATGTTGACGATGCGCTGCGCCAGCGGGCGGGGGCTCGGTTTTTGGTGGACGGGCCGAAATCGCGTGAGGATTATATTGATATCCTGCATCTGCTGATGGGCAAGAACCATGACATTCCGCTGGGCAAGCATGATCTGTTTGCGGCGCAGGAGATCAAGCGCGCGGTGGCGGATTCGTTTGAGAGCTATGGCAAGCCGCATGAGGAGGGGCTGTTGCGCGTCTGGGACCGGGTTGAGGGCGACATTGGCAAGCTGGATACGGTGGCCAAGATGGGGGCGTATCTGAAGGCGATCCAAGTGGCCGATCCACGGTTTACCGGCCGGGCGATCAAGAACATCACTGATGCCGTGAAGGTGCGGGCGATGGATTTTGAGCTGCCGGATGAGTGGATGGAAGAGCCGGAAATATTCCTGTTCAAAGGCTACGACGAAAAGCTGGGGATGATCCGGGATATGACCAGCAAGATCACCGTGGATATGGTTTTGCAGGAGATCAACCGGTACGCGGATTCGGAGTTCCGGTATGCGGATAAATCGGATGAGGCGGCGATTGAAAGTGCTGTGCGGGAGATGGGGCGGATGGAGGAGGCAAGACGGCGGTATGCGGAGGGGAAGGGATGAAATACTTGATCGCAGGGCTTTCTCTGCTCCTAGTCGGTTGTCAGGAGCAAGGTCTTAAAACCAATGAAGTACCGGTCAGCGACTGGTACATAGATATTCTGTGCACGGAAGAAAGCAAACTTGGTGTTGCTTCATTTTCGGCCCTCGCGCGGATCTTATTGTCGCCCGACGGGGCTTATGTTGGTCGCATACACAATAGTGGTAGAGACTCCGGCCTGTTTATGGCGAGGGTAGAGAACGAGCAGTTGCATGTGAGGATTGAGTATCCAAATATCCCACCGATCATGGCCACGCTCGTTCGTGATGAAACAAACGACCGGCTGGTTGGCTTGGACTCCAATCAATGCTTCCTCTTTGTCAAAGAGCCAATCGAATTGCCAGGGTTGTGATAAACGACCAACCCATAAGTTTCCTCAACAGTGGTATTCCTGTGATGGTTTTGGCAGCGTGTGCGATTCTATTGCCGCGCCTGATTGCCGGAGTTGAGACGTGGTCTCAGCGCATGTTGGCCGCGGGGATTGGTCTGTCGGCGCTTGGGTTGCTGGTTCTTGGCGCGTTGATTGGTGTGACGCGGAACCCCGCGCGACGCGGGACAAAATCCAAGGGTGCAAATTAGATGAACTTCGCAATTGAATTAGCCCTGCCCATTGCGGCGCTGATCCTGTTGTCCATCGCCCTGCCGTTTGTCTGGGCGCTGGTCCTGCCCGAGGGCATTCCCGGGCTGATCGCAAATTTCGCCCTGTCAGCCCTTGTCATATCCCTCGCAGTGTTCGCCTATTTCCTCACTTGGCACACTGCTCGCAATGGGTTGTTGATCGAGGGCTTGTTGGCGAAGCCGGGGGCTTATTGGCCGTTCTTCCTTGGTTGGGCGGGGAAGACATCGTTGTTTTGGTTGCCGGTGTTGGTTTTGTCGGTGGCCGCGCAGCCACGGCGGTGGAAGGATGTGGTTTGGTGATATTGCTTAGTACCTACAGAGGACAGCGCCCGAACCGAGGGCTGGGCGTTAGCGCCCGCCCCGTGGGGGCGGTTTGGGCGCTGTCCGGCGATGCCGGACGAAGAGGTGTGCGATGAAACGTCTTATCCAAAA
>VAPL010420547.1_pt1 | contig 10299 bp, 11 predicted proteins | sample 3395061 | NCBI WGS metagenome assembly VAPL01 (sample SAMN08290444, study PRJNA428436) | hydrothermal vent metagenome | isolation source: Deep-sea hydrothermal vent chimney 2 | place: Pacific Ocean: Juan De Fuca Ridge | depth 2182 m m
CAATTCAATAACTAAAATTCTTATTCTCGATACAAATTTTACTCATTTTAATCGTAAAATTCACTCGAATTGACAGAATTTGTCAAAATGCACAACGGGTTAAGGTAGGTTTTTAAAGACGAAGAGGTCACCATACTGAAACTCCCGAACCGTCGGGACAGCACAGGCTGTCGCTTATACTTCGTTTCTCGTGAGGACGTCTTATGTATTTGTGGCTATTTTTATGATTATACGAATCAAATCCCCTTTTAGGAAAGAGTTAATCTTAATTTATCATCTCATCAAAATTGTCGAAGTCAAAATCGTCAAAATTTTCTAAATTATCATAGTTCTCTGCCGAGTCATCACCAATATTTTCACTTGTAAATTCTTTTTCAGGAGCTACACTAGGTACTTCACCCACTGAAAGTAATAAACTTGGTAGATCAAATTGATTTGTGTCTTCTGCAACAGTGATCAATTCAACAAAAAATGTCCACATTGAAAAGAAATCATATACATAGATAAGTTTGCTTTTATCTTCAGATAACACATCTTTTATAAAGAAGTTCTGCATTGCTATGGCATCATTAGCATCATCCATGTTAAATAAAGGAATCTCTTCACCTTGATTCCAATTATCATCCGTTAAGTAAAAAGAAGCCATTTCATTACCATCAAAGCCAAAAGCATTGGTAATTGAATTATGCAAATCTTCTAATGTCGTTTCATTGCTAACGGCAATATCTCTTATTACATCTTCTTTGATGTCTAATATCAAACGAATTTTATAAATCATATCTAGTCTAAGATCTTGGGCAAAGTTATTAATAATTGATAAACTTTTCATTACTTTTACCTCAAACATTATCTTTATATGGATACAGAAAAACTGTTAGAAAAATTGAATAGCGTCGGTAAAAATACCTTAATGGAAACGCTAGATATAAAATTTATAGAAGTTGATAAAAATAAAGTAGTGGCAACCATGCCTGTAACTACTAAAGTACATCAACCTGATGGTGTTTTACATGGTGGTGCAACGGTAGCCTTAGCGGAAACAGTTGGTAGCTATGCTTCATTTCTTTCTGTTGATAAAGAGAAGCAAATGGTAAGAGGTATTGAAATTTCTGCGAATCATTTAAGAAGTCTTAGTGAAGGGTTGGTTATCGCCACGGCAACACCTATCCATAAAGGAAGAACCACTCAGCTATGGGAAATTAAAATTAAGGATGAGCAGGACAACTTAATTTCACTTTGTAAGTTAACCACTATTGTACTGTCGAAAGAGTGAGGTTGTTAGTGATTCAAAGTTCAAAGTTCAAAATTTGAGATTTGAGATTTGAGATTTGAGATTGAGTTAATATTAATCACAAAAGTTAAGGGTTTTAATCGAAAAGAATTCCTCTACCCCGAGTGCTCGGGATACCTCGGATCTGCCTGCCGCAGGCAGGGTTTCCGATTTACCTCTTCCGCCTCAGGCGGATCAGAACTGCTTTTTTGCAGTTCCGGGTGAGGTAAAATTTGTCATCAACTATATTAAATATTCTATTAAAAAGAATCGTTTATTTTGAAAATTGAAACTATATCCTTTTTTGATAAAATTACAGAGGCTTTAAAAGCTGAATTGCCATTTGTAGCCTATAGACATCCTGAAACAGATAAAGTTAAAGGATATTTTCAAAAGAATAATGATTTACATTACACGAATGATTTTTCTGAATCAGGTTTTGTGTTTGCACCATTTGATGATGCCAAACCTACTGTATTTTTCCCCTTGACGGAATCAACTACTTTAAAAACTAATTTTTCTAGTGTTTACACCAACTTTGAAGAAAAAAACCACCAAAGGTCACTATCTGAAGCTCCAAAAGAGGCACATATAAATTTAGTGCAAAAGGGGATTAATTTTTTAAATACTTCAGATGTCAAAAAAGTAGTTTTATCTAGAAAAGAAATTATAGAATATCCTGATTTTAATGTTGTAGAAATCTTTAAAAAGCTATTGATAAACTACACAAATGCGATGGTGTATGTATGGTTTCATCCTAAGATAGGACTTTGGTTGGGGGCAACTCCTGAAACTTTACTAAAAGTTCAAGACGATTCATTTAAAACTATGTCATTGGCAGGCACACAAACTTATCAAGGAAGTTTAGAGATAGTTTGGCAACAGAAGGAAAAACAAGAACAGCAATTTGTAACCGATTTTTTTGTTGAAAAATTGAATGATGACATTACAGTTTCAGCACCTCATACGATAAAAGCAGGTAGTTTAGTACATTTATGTACCGATATTTCAGGAAAACTATCACAAGAACTTACATTGTATAAACTTTTAAGGTTATTACATCCAACACCGGCGGTTTGTGGTTTGCCTATGAATGAATCAAAAGTATTTATTCTAGAAAACGAAGGGTATGATCGTGAGTTTTACACAGGCTTTTTAGGCGAATTAAATATTGATAATTCTTCTAATTTATTTGTTAACTTAAGATGTATGCAAGTTTTACAAAAACAGTTGGCAATTTATATTGGTGGTGGTATCACTATTGATAGTAATCCTAAAAACGAATGGGAAGAAACAGTAGCCAAGAGTAAAGTGATGTTAAAAGTGTTGAATTAGGTATAAGCCTGAGTTACTAAATGAAAAACCAAATAGATGTTACAAAGTGCGATATATTTATGACAAATAAAAATAATACTGTTCTATATATTGGTGTTACCTCCAATTTGATAAAAAGAGTTTACCAACATAAGTCAAAAGCATATAAAGGATTTACTGAGAAATATAATTGTGATAGATTGGTTTATTTTGAGGTTTTCACTGATATAAATGAAGCTATTTTAAGAGAAAAACAAATTAAAAAAGGGAATAGAAAAAAGAAAAATGATTTAGTAGATAAGCTAACCTTAAATGGTGTGATTTATCAGAAGGGTGGATCTTTAATTTTTCATAAACACTATACTAAAAAACAAAAACCGTCTTCACGAGGAGTGAGGGACGAACGACAGCCTGTGCTGAACTTGTTTCAGTATGGTGATCTCTTTATCCGCAGAAAGTGTCCATACTAAAAAATCAAAAAATTGCTATGGTTTGTGTTTTGAAAATTAGGTAAGAACTTATGAGAGATTGCCACGAAATTAGAAAAATAATTCCTCGCGAAGACGTAATTTTAAAACAACTAAAATACTAATTTGATATTATAAACACTAATCTTTAACTGCTTGTAAATGCATCCAATAATCTTTTCTAGTGGTGATTTTAATTGCAGTAAAACCAGCATTTTGTAACCATTCAATTTGATCTTTAAAATTATCAGGTTTATCGAATTCATTGTAATGCTCTTGTAGCCAATCCCACTTTTCGCCATCAGGAAAATTTGAATCGACAAATGCTTTCCAATCTTCTAATAATGTTGAATGTTCAGGACTGTCTTTATTGATCATTAGATCAGTACAAGAAAAAATACCTCCTTTTTTAAATGATCTATTAATTTTTTGAAATAATTCTTCCTTTTCTTTTGAATCACAATGATGAAGACTGAATCCGGCTACAATTAAATCATAATTATTAACTTTAAACTCATAATTTTTAAAGTAGGAAGCTATATATTCAATTTTATAATCTTTAAATTGTTGTTGGCATAAATTTAGCATTTCTTGAGAAGCGTCTAAAAGAGAGTATTTAGCGTTGGGAAATACTTCTAATAATTTAGAAGTTACATTGCCATTACCGCAACCTAGATCTAAAATATTTTCAGGGTTGAATCCTTTGGGTAAAGCTTCAGTAAAACATGACATTAATTTGAGGTAATGCGGTACGCATCCTATCATATCATGCGTATAATTTTTAGAGAACTCACTAAACTCATCTGCAATGTTATCTTTGATTTTCATAATATATTCTAAACATACAACAGGTCTAAAGAGGTATCCATAGCACCATTAGTATTTGAATGACAAAGTATAATATAAACGGAATTACCAAATAGCCCATAATATCTCTAGCCTGTATTTTAATTCCTTTTGCCATAACAGGCATCAATAATAAAAGATAAAATGGTTGCAGTAAATTTGTCAAACCTTCTCCATAAGCAATAGCTAGAGATGCTCTAGCATTCATTGCTGTTAATTCTGAAGGAGCCAAGCCAGCACCAATATTATTCACGGCTTCAATAACACTGGGGCCGATAACTGCATATTCTCCACCACCGGACGGAATAGCAAAATTTACAATACCACCTAATAAATAAGCAAAGAACGGATAGGTATCAGCTGTTGCTACAGATGCAATTAGTTTTCCTAATTCAGCTCCCAATCCTGTAAAAGTCATAATACCCATAATACCTGCATAAAAAGGAAATTGAAATAAGATACCCGAAATATTACTACTAGCTCGTTTCATTGAAATACTATAGCGCATGGGAGTTTTATGTAATATGAGTCCCATTATTATAAAAACAAAAATCATGATATTTAAATTCAAGTCAAGCCCTTTGGTACCAAAATGAAATATAATATAGATCACACCCATAAGTGCAACAAGATATTGAAGTAACATACTATTGTTCAATTGATCAGAAACTGCTTTAAAAGGAAGTTTAAGACTTATAGCTTCTTCCTTTATATTATGTTGTGTTGATTTCTCACTAGCATCTAATAGATCATTCAATTCTTTTCCCTGAGTTTTTTTAGGAGCTAGTAAAAGCATTAAAATGGGTCCGACAATAAGTACCAATGCTATCATACTAATATTTAAAATAGACCCCAATGTATAAGAGGTTGGTATTGTATCGGATAAAATACCTGCTTCAATCATATAATTTTTTTCGGTATTAAGTAAAAGTGGAATTGAACTAGACAAACCGGTTACCCAACTAATACTTGAAAAATAAACACAGGCGATGAGGTAAGGATAATTGATATCTTTAACACGTATTGCTAATTGTCGTGCTAAAACAGCTGTGATAACCACCCATCCCCAACTGATCATAGATAATAAAAAACCAATTAAAACAACAAAGTAATACACTTGTTTAGGTGTTTTAATATATTTTACAAGCCAATCTATACCTTTTTCAACTAACGGAGATAAAGCAATACTATAACCTGTAATAATTAACAACACCATTTGCATTCCAAACTCAAGAAGCGTCCAGAAACCGTCATACCATGATTGTATGATTTTTAGCGGTGTAGCGCCAATCCAGAAAAATGAAATTAGTGCAGTAATCAATGTTAACACCAATGCAAAAACAAATGCATCAGGCATGTTTTTTTTGAAAATGTCTGTAAATTTTTCGCCTAGTTTTGTAATCATTATCATCTAAACTTTTAATATTTCTATTTTTTTAGTATCCTATTAGAATGTGATTATAATATTAGGCAATAGTTATCAAATATCAAAATTATAAATCAAGGTCAGTAGTCTTACAAACTTAATAGATGGTTTAACTCTAATGTTTCAAAGTGTTTAGGGCTTAACCTTTTTTATTCCAAAGACGTTTAAATATTTTCATAACAAACAAGGCAATAAAACCAACTAGTAAACCAACAAAAAATTCTATAATTATTGAGGGTACGCCATGCAAAATGCCATGTAAAAAATCAACATTATGTACAAATATGCCTCCGGCAACTAATAACAAGGCAATGGTGCCAATAAAAGCTAAACTTTTAATTACTTTGGGTAGCGCATTTATCAGAAAATTACCTAAATGATATGATATTCCTTTTTTACCATTACTTAACTTAACTAATTTGTAACCTAAATCATCCATTCTTACAATAAGGGCTACAATACCATAAACACCTATAGTTGCTATAATAGCAACAACTGATACAACAAGAATTTGTGTAGTAATTGGTTTATCTAAAACGGTGCCAAGGGCAATGATTACAATTTCAATTGATAAAATAAAATCGGTTATAATAGCCGATTTAATTTTCTCTTTTTCAAGAACTAAAATTTCATCTTCGGTTAGTATCTCATCCTCAACTTCATCTTTTGGATGTTTGTGAGGTACAAAGTATTCGTATATTTTTTCAGCACCTTCATAAGCTAAATAAACAGCTCCTAACATTAAGATCAATGTGACTGCCCAAGGTAAATAAGCGCTTAAAAGAAATGCTATGGGTAGAATAATTAATTTATTGACAAATGATCCTTTTGTTATCGCCCACAATACAGGTATTTCGCGTGAAGAGACAAAACCTGAAGCTTTTTCTGCATTAACCGCTAAATCGTCACCTAGAATACCTGCCGTTTTTTTTGTTGCAACTTTACTCATTACAGCAACATCATCCATAAGCGCGGCGATATCATCTAACAGTGCGAAAAACCCTGACGCCATTTTTAGTTGACTTTTGATTAATTGAAATTTATTTTTTTACTACCGCCTACTACCTATTTCAACTTTACAGCCTTTCCTTTTTGTTTAAAATTTGAACCCTTATAATAAGCTTTGAAATTATATGATTTGTCTTTAAACTTAGTTATTTTTACATGAAAAGGAGTGCTGTCTAGTTCATTTTTTGGATGTAATTTAGTTAAAATATATTCAAAATTAGATTTCCATTCAATGGCAAAAGTATCTTTTACATTATTATAAGTTTCTATTTGGATAGTATCATTTCTAACAGCAATAGAAGTAATATCTGAGTCTTCTAAAAAAGTTTTAAAAGTTCCGGTTTTAAATTCATTGATATCAGTATTTCCTTTACAGGAAATTAAAATAAATAACAATAGTATGATGAAAATATAGCGCATTAGATACCTGTATAGTTAGTTGGTGTAATGGCTTTTAATTCTGCTTTAATAGTATCAGAAACTTCTAAATTATCAATAAAGTCAGCCATACTTTTTTGGTTGATGACAGTATTGGTTCTGGTCAATCCTTTTAGTGCTTCATACGGATTTGGGTAATTCTCTCTACGTAAAATAGTCTGAATAGCCTCAGCTACTACTGCCCAATTATCTTCTAGGTCTTGCTCAAATTTTTCTTTATTCAATAATAATTTATTCAAACCTTTTAAAGTTGAGGTAAAACCAATAATAGTATGCGCAAAAGGTACGCCTACATTTCGCAATACAGTTGAATCAGTTAAATCACGTTGTAAACGTGAGATGGGTAATTTTGCTGATAAATGCTCAAAAATTGCGTTTGCCAGTCCTAAATTACCTTCAGAATTTTCAAAATCAATCGGATTCACTTTATGCGGCATAGCAGAAGAGCCTACTTCACCTTTTTTAATTTTTTGTTTGAAATAGTTCATTGAAATATAGGTCCAAAAATCTCTATTAAAATCAATGATAATAGTATTGATACGTTTGAGCGCGTCAAAAATGCCTGCTAAATGGTCGTAATGTTCTATTTGAGTGGTCGGAAAAGAATGATGTAAGCCTAATACTTTTTCGACAAAATGAGTTCCGAAGTCTTTCCAATTTACCGTTGGATATGCTACTTTATGTGCATTGTAATTTCCGGTAGCTCCGCCAAACTTTGCAGCATAAGGTATTTGTTGTAATTGCTGTATTTGTTGTTCTATACGTTCAATAAACACCATAATTTCTTTACCTAAACGAGTTGGTGATGCAGGTTGACCATGTGTTCTTGCCAGCATTGGAATAGTTGACCATTCATCAGCTAAGGCTCTTAATTTATCAAGTAAACTAGCAATTTCAGGATAATACACATTGTCAAAAGCATCATTGATAGATAGAGGGATAGCTGTATTATTGATGTCTTGTGATGTGAGTCCGAAATGAATAAACTCTTTGTGTTGCTCTAAATGCAATCTGTCAAATTTTTCTTTGATAAAATATTCAACAGCTTTGACATCGTGATTGGTAATTTTTTCAATGTCTTTTATTTGTTGTGCATCTGCTACAGAGAAATTAGTGTAAATTTTCCGTAAATCAGTATATTTATTTTTGTCAAAATTTTGAAGCTGAGGTAGCGGTATTTCGCATAAAGCAATAAAATATTCAATTTCTACTTTTACACGATATTTTATAAGTGCTTCTTCAGAAAAATAGGATGCTAACGATACAGTTTTACTTCTATAACGTCCATCAATTGGTGAAATAGCATTCAAGCTGTTTAATTCCATTCATTTTTAAATTGAGATTGTAAAAATAAATGAATTATGAGTAATAAGAAAGTAATAACGGTGTTTTCTAAGCAGCAGTATCTTTTGACATAGATTCTAACACTCTTTTGGCTCTAGTTGCATAGCCTGGGCTCTCAAGAGGAAGATTTTTTTCAATGATCATTTTAAGTTCATAGTGAATCCAACCTGTTTTAATACCCAAAAAATATAATGATTCCATTGCATGGGCTTTTGTTGCAACTTTATAATCACTTAATAACCATTCAAAACAAGTTTCTATCATTTGTGAAACCTGATCTTGAGTGATGGTTAATTTTATAGGAGAATCAAACTTAGAGTTGTAATCTTGAGCTACTAAATTACATATTTTAGCAATAGATCTAACTGCGCTTTCTTCTTTAATATTTGAGATGTTTTCAATAAAATAGGTCAAGTTAAACGCTAACCAATCAAGACGTTTTTCACATACTAATTCTAATATCCAAATAGCCTTAACAGAAAGTTCATTGTTATGTTCAAATGCAATTTCAATTAGAGATTGAAATAACTCTTGGTCTTTTAAAACCTTTTTAGTTATTTTAACTCTATTCTCTCTGCCTGCATCTTGAATGGCATTCAATTCCTTTAATAAGGAATATTTCATTTTGTCTTTTACTGTTTTCACCCGTTAAATTTTATAAAAATTTGGTATAACTAATTGTCTTATGATATATCTAAACTAAAATTTCACTAAAATATTATATAAATCTACTATTATTTGAGAATGTAAAATATAAAGGATTAAATATCAGAAAATTGGAATGCCATTTCTTATTTTATAAGTACTCAAATAAAAATATAATATTTTTTGAGTAAGCTTCAAAAGTTTCGTTTTTAATGGATGATTTTTAGGTGAGAACCGGTATAGCACATAATTTCTGACAAATTTTACCGTTTTCTTATAGTTGAATACAAATTTTGTATGCAAAGCTCTAATGTAAAATTTGGGTTAACTAATTACGGAATAGTATTTGTACAACAAAAAATGAATAAAACAGTTATTAATCATTATGAGAAAATTTAAAGCAACCATTATATTTTTCACTATAGTTTTTCTTAGTATTAGCTTTTCGTTTGCACAATCTGAAATAAACCAGCTTGATGCTAATGGAAAACGAGATGGTGTTTGGAGAAAATATTATAGTAATAAACGCATTCGTTATCAAGGTAAATTCAATCATGGTAAAGAAGTAGGGGTGTTTAAATATTTTTCGGCAGCTAGTTCAGATCATCCTGTGGTTATTAAAGCATATAATCTAGATAATTCTATTGCTGAAGTTAGTTTTTATAATGTAAATGGTCTATTAGAGAGTAAAGGTAAAATGAAAGGTAAAGATAGAGTAGGTAAGTGGTTTTTTTATCATGAAGATGGTAAAACTGTAATGTCTGAAGAGAATTATATGAATGGAAAATTAGATGGTGAATATAAAACATTTTATAAAACAGGTAAATCTACTGAAGTAGCATATTATAAGGATGGATTGCTAGATAGTGTATATAAAAAGTACTCTATAAAAGGACATTTGTATCAACATTTTACTTATAAAGCAGGTAAGTTGGATGGTAAAGTTGTTTATTATAGTAGGAAAACAGGATCATTGACCACTAAGGGTGCATTTAAAAATGATGTACGTGTTGGTACTTGGGAAAACTATGTAGATGGAGAATTGATAAGTATTGAGCAACCTAATAAAAAGAAACAACGTATTAAAAAATAATAATCAATTGTTGAAATAATTTTCAACTTTCGCCAAACCACTTTTTATCATAACCATAGCTTTGTCTATGGTTTCTTTTTTTGTCCTAAATGATAAAATGGCAATACGTATTACAAATTTTTCATTCAAAATAGTAGAGCTTAAAAATATGGTGCCGTCATTGTGTAAATATTCCAATAGTTTTCAGTTGGCAGTCTTCAGTCTGCAGTAAGCAGTGAACAAGAAACTGAAGACTGCCAACTGAAAACTAAAATCCATATCTTTGCAAACTAATAGTTAACGTGAATTCGATGTAAGAAATGTAGTTAATAATGCAAAATATTGATTATTAGCACTTTGTCTGTTCAAGCGCAGTCGAGAACTATTTAAAAACCTTTCGACTGCGCTCAAGGAGACATTAAAACTTTCATTTCACATTTAAAATATTGATTATTAGTTATTTAAAAAA
>VAPL010118541.1_pt1 | contig 10295 bp, 9 predicted proteins | sample 3395061 | NCBI WGS metagenome assembly VAPL01 (sample SAMN08290444, study PRJNA428436) | hydrothermal vent metagenome | isolation source: Deep-sea hydrothermal vent chimney 2 | place: Pacific Ocean: Juan De Fuca Ridge | depth 2182 m m
ACATAAACAGCATGAATTTGACATATTTAATATTTTACTTATTATTATCAGTGCCTTATGGTCTTAATAAGAATGATTCTTAAAGGAACTTCAGTTTAGCATTTAGAGCGAGTGATTTCTTGTGGAGAGTAAGGCGGAAATCCTTGGCTGTAGTCATTCTACAGCAAGGGTTTCCAACGCAGCTATCCGCGAAAAAGTGCGCGCCATGAATGCTAAATTTTATGTGCGGAGAGTATACATGCTGAAACCGGATTTTAATTGGCTTCAAGACATCACAGCCATGCAACAAGACGTGGCAACAGTTACATAGCATGCTATACGTCTATTGCCACACCTTGAAGACAAACAAAAAGACAAGTCAGGATTCGTATATTATTGAATCCTCGTTCCTTACTGTCTGTTACAAGCAGATAATTAGGTTCCTGCCATTCTTATGAAATTTCAGCATCCAGCACACCACATGCCCTGTGCGTAATTAATTTGACGTAGAGAAAGATAAACTACGTTGGAAGCAACTACTCAGCGTAATCAGTAACTGCTCAGATTACCCTCTCATGTACAAGAGCAAGGCGAAAACGCGAGGTTTACAGGTGTAAATGAGCACTTTCCAGACAGCGATTGGACAAAACAGAGGGTAAGCTGAGTAGTCGCCGTTGGAAAACCTTGCTGTAAAGCGACTACAGTTAATATTCCCCCCCTTGCTCTCCACAAAAAATCGCACACCCTGAATACTGCAACTTCATCTGAGATGAGTCTATAAAATTCTATAAAGTAGTTTGGATAATTTGAGAACTATTTTGATCTCTCTGAGACAAAGTGGTAACACCTGTTGACTCGCCTTGCCTGCCATCCTCTGATTTATTATCCTGCACATCCAGTGCAGGCTTATACTTCAATATTATTTCAACGGTTTTTTCGTGTCCAAAAGAAACCGCATGCATTAATGCTGTTAAACCACGTTTATCTTGAATATTGACATCAGCTCCATTGTTCAACAATAATTCTGCAACAGACAATTGTCCATTTCTGGCTGCCAACATTAATGCCGTAAGACCATTATTATCGATAAAATCAAAGTCCGCTCCATTTTCCAGTAATATCGTCACTATATTCATATTACCAAGTAGGGCTGCGATCATTAGTGGTGTCTGTTTAAAATGATTACGTGTATTGATATCAACCCCTAATTGCAATAGTTCTTTAATTTCTAGAATCTTATTATTCCAAACCGCTAAAACAAGCGCAGATTCAATGTTTTCACGATCAAGGCTATGACCCAGGTCTACTTTCGAAAGATTACTCGAGTCTTCATTTGAGGAGACATTTTCGATCGAATTCCCAGAAATGTTTGGCTTATCATTGACATTTTTGGAATGCCATGGCGAGAAGTTTTCAGGCAAACTATCTGTGATATAGTTGAAATGATCTAAAAAATAATACCCGCCAATAGCAAGCAACAATATTAACAAACTGGTAAATGACCATATTTTAGGAAAATAGTTCTCTTTGGAATGATCAATAGTCTGATGGTTGTTGTTATCCTCTGGATGCTTTAATAAATAGCTATCAATTGCTTTTTCCCACTCATCACTTAAATACTCGCTTGTACGCTTAAAACCCGGTTTATTTGTATCAGTGCTTTGCGGCATCTGATTTTCGTTGACAGAAAGACTAGTCACTATCGATGTCTGGGAAGCTGGCATGGCAGAGAGATAATGATCTTTAGAACTTGAGGTATTATCTGTAATATCTGGTACTGGCTTCTTATCTACATTTTTTTTGTTGCGCTTCCACAACTTTAATTTCTGTAAGCCTGCAGCTGCTTGATGCACCATCGCAACATCCAATATCAAATGATTCCGATTACGCGCCATAAACAAACAAAAGTCACAAAGTTGATTGATTTTAATTGGAATACCCTGACTATGCTTGATCAAAGCATGAATTGATGCTTTATCAAAAGGGCTTTTTCCTACATAGCCTGACGCACGACTCAATTGCACTAAATAAGCGTGAATTTCTGCTTCATCCAATGGCTGTAGTCGACAATGCATTGGCTTTATATTGCTATTCTTAAGAAACATCTTAAGAACTGAATTCAGCTTGAATCGCCCTGCAAAAATAACTTTACCTAAGGTATGTTTGCGCCAGCGCAGAATATTACTTAACGCAATCATTGTTTCTATATCAAGAGTTCTGACATTATCGATATACAACACGGGTATTTGCTTGTTTTTAACATCCTCAACCATGCGTTTACGCAACTCGTTTGGTTCGGTTGAATCCCAGTGTATATCGTATAAATCTGCAAAAGACTGCATAATGATGTCAATGTTTGGCTGACATTCAGACAACCAGGCTTTGCGAAGAGAAGACTCTGGTTTTCGATACAAACGCTTTAAGATGTGAGTCTTACCAACACCTTTAACACCTTGCAAAAAAAACACACAGTGGTGGTGATTAATCCCATCTGATATTCTCAAAAATGCTTTCTCGTGACTCTTGGCAGGATAAAATCCAGCCACTTCACGTAGGGATTGATCAAAAAATGATGAAAAATCTATATACATAAAACCTAGCCTTTCCACGTCTGGTGGAATAATTTACAACACGATTCAGATGATTTGAGAATCAAGAACAAGGTAATTTATACTCTATGTTCTCTCTATTTTGTCAAAACATAAGATCGCTGAATACTTTATAATTTATCGTTAAACTACATTTTTTGCCTGCCATTCATTATACTTTACATTGCATACGATTATGATATCCACTATCGATAACCACTGGCTAAATAATGTTAGACACTTACTGTCACCTAACTGTGATAAACGCATAGATGAAAACGACATATCACTAATTGTAATTCACTGTATCAGTTTACCGCCAAGACAATATGGCACAGCTTATATTGACCAGTTATTTACTAATTGTCTCAATCCTGATGAACACCAATATTTCAAGGAAATTCACAAATTCAAAGTTTCTTCCCATCTTCTCATCAGTCGCAAAGGCACCATAACACAATATGTACCATTCAATCTTCGCGCCTGGCATGCAGGTCAATCTAGCTATTACGCACGTGCATGTTGTAACGATTTTTCTATTGGAATTGAATTAGAAGGCATTGAAACCGAACTTTATACTGATCATCAATACACGCAGCTTGTTGATGTTATTAATATTTTATTAAATAATTACTCTAAATTATCTACTAACGATATTACCGGACACAGTGATATCGCGCCAGGGCGAAAACAGGATCCTGGCCCTACCTTTGACTGGCATCGATTGCGTTGTATGTTGGCGAAGAAAACTGAAATTATTTGAGAAAACAATGTCGATAAATAATTTTTGTCACAAACAATAAACTTAAATTATTAGCAAAAGTCTTATCGGATCAAATGCGACAAATTTATCAAGCAGCAAATATAGTTGAAGCGAGTATAGTCAGAGGATTACTTGAACAAGGTGGCATTCGAACCTACCTGAACGGTTATTATTTACAAGGAGGTGTTGGTGAATTACCTGCAACAGGTACTGCCTCACTCTGGGTTGATGATCACCAAACCGAGCAAGCACAACAAATTATTGCAGAATACCAGAACTGTCAATCTGCTTTTTAGCGGTTGATGATAGAATTGTGTTTTTTGCATCGCTTTGTTTGTCCTGACAAAAAACCATGATTAATTTGTCCTCCTCGATTCAATCCCAAGACTGTATATACTCTCCGCACATGAAAATTTAGCAGTCATGACGCGCACTTTTTCGCGGATAGCTGCGTTGGAAACCCTTGCGGTAGTTGTTCTATTTAACGAAAATAATGGCGAAATCAGGTCAAATCCAGTTTTCCGCAGTAGGCTCTCTATTCTCGGACAGCCTCCTAGTAGTCTTTCAATGTGATATTGACGAGTCTATGAAGTTGATAAGCAGTCATCTGCGTTGTTGCACTCGCTTACATTAGCTCGGCTTGTGCTGCGCTCGTGCGCCTAGCAGCTGACTACTTCTCAACCCCCTATACCCGTCAATATAACCTTGACAGACCACTAGTTATGAACGCCAACCCCAAATTTAAAGACCATTAACCCACCTAAGTCAGCAGTAAGAAAAATCAGCAACACCAAAATAACAGCCAAAAACAGATGCAACCAACGTGCGGGGGCTAAGTTTATCAACCGTTCACCAGCCACTGCTCTCCAAAGCGCGAGTGTAGCAGCGATGCCTGTTGCTGTGGTTGCGTAACTTTGATGCTGGTCGATAATGGAATGAATAATGCCGCCATGAGGAACGCTACGAGCGGCTTGCATACCTAAAAGTATGGCAGTCACTGCAAAAATTATCCCGATATATAACGCCCAACTAGCTGCATGATAAAGCCGCTCACTGCGACTAATCATTGCAATCACTTCAAGCAGGAAAAAAGTTGTAAACAAGGCAATTGGGAAATGCACGACCAATGGGTGAATATTTGGCAGAGCATGAATTCCAGGAAAAGCTTTTAGTAAAAAAGCAGCAAATCCCGATTGCAGAAGGGTATCGAGAAGGCCAAGGATTGATTCAAGTAAGTGTCCACCACCAAAAGAATCACTTTTATGAACAAAAACAGAGTGTGAAAAAATAGTTTCAAGCATAGTTCAGTATCGGTACATAATAAAGGCGTTAACATCAGAGCTGATCACAACACTGTATAGCGTTGTTATTTTAGATCAGTTTTGGAGGGACATACATTAAATAACTCTCAGAGCTGACATGTCTTTTTGCTCCATTTCAGTGCCAGGAAAATGTTGCACAGCTTGTTTCAGCCTGCTTTCCTGCCTTGAAATTGGAATAACCAGGCAACTAAGCCCTGAATCAGTTTTGGAAGTGATTTATTGTCGAGTCCCTGGAACCTATTCAAGATCTTGATCAAGGGATGTTGCGAAGGCAAAAGTGGTTTGCCCTGCGGGGGTTGCCTTCAATCGTTCCAAATCCGCCTCAGGCGGGTTGTCGTTAAATAGAGCAACTATTCGCATCAAATGATCGGTCAACAAACTCTAACAGATTTTTGCTCGCTACAGCTTCAATTCTCGGATAGCTTCCGACTTTTAATTGTAACCTGAGAAATGGAAGCTTGTCAGTGTTTAGGTGCCTTTTATTTTCAAATCAGGTAATGTATAAATGCTACTAACAAGATCGAGCTATTCTCATTCAGCTTACAACCTTGAACGAATGCAACCACTATCGGTTGTAGCTGGTCAGAGATCTCTCAATCCAGAAGAAAGCCCCACAAACATTAAACATACCCAAAACATACCCAGTCCATTAGGAAAGGATCAATATGACTCGATGGTTAATGACAATTGCACTTCTAATCCTATTCTCCGAGACTGCATTAGCCTTGCGGTGTAACAAGCGAATAATAGTCCATGGCGATCACAAGTCCCGAGTCTATAAGTTATGTGGTGAACCCGAATATATCGAACACAAAACAGAGTACGTTGATACAGGTACTGGCAGTAGAAGTCGATTCAATGATTATCAATCCGGCAACCCAACAATATTCGAACAAGACACGACACATTTGATACCCATCCATTTTGAAGTGTGGACATATAATTTCGGTCCAAGGCGGTTAGTTCAGCATTTGCAGTTTAGAGATGGGAAACTGTTTAACATTCAGGTTGACGGCTATGGTTATTAATCCATAGACAGCCTCCCTAAGAGGCTGTCCGAGAACAGAAACCTACTGCGGAAAAGCGGATTTTGGCCCATTTTTCCGATTAAATTCGTTCAATACAACAAGTATTCGCCTCATTTAATCGAAACAATGGACACAAAACCGCTTTCCCTCGCTACGGCTTCTATTCTCGGACAGCCTCCTAGAGAGAGAATTTAATCACTTCTAGATCTTGACTTGTCTTTTGGTTCGTCTTCGGCGTTGTAAAAACAGTTGCGTAGCCATCTATACGCTCGTTTCTACGCCTTGAATACGCACAAAATCCCGCCTCAAGATTTGGAAGTGATTAAATTCTCGCTCCTAAATCAAGCTGGTGAGAAATGCGGGCTAAGGCAACAAGGTATTTTTCATTAGTCGCATTGCAAATTTAAAAGGTGTTGTATCCCAAGGTGTAAAACGCGGTAGCTGATACAAATCACAATCAATTGCTGCCGAACTACAGCGCGTCGAAACAGCGCCTTCAAAACCAAGTTGCTTGACAATATTGGCGTGCTCACTGGTAAAATCTTGCTCGGGTTTACCATTTGGGTAAGCAAAATAACGAATAATGGCGCCATCCAATAAAGCAGATAACTGCTCTCTCCCATCGCCAATTTCCTGTTCTGCCTGTTGTGTCGTGAGACTACTAAGAATCGGGTGTGAGACTGTATGCCCTCCAATTTCCATGCCTGATGCATGCAATTGTTTGAGTTGCTCAGTGGTCATCATTAAATCATCAGGTAGTTGATGTTTTGCTAGTTCAGCGAGGTAATGAGTGACTTCGTTGCGCTGGCTGAGCGACATATATTTAATGGTCGGTAGCAATTGTGCGACTAATTGCTGTCTTGACTGGAGATTACCCAGGATATATTGATCCAGACCCACAGTTTGTAAATCCAGTTGTCCATCCTCAAAATGACGTATCGATTCCAGCACGACATCATTCCACATCATGCCACCGTTGAGAAAACCACTGGCAACAAAGAAGGTTGCTGGAATCTGCCATTGTTTCAGCACTGGAAGCGCATGCAGAAAATTATCGGCATAACCATCATCAAAAGTGACGCATGCGGTTCGCGCAGGGAGTTCGCCAGATTTAAGCAGCTCTATGGCTTGAGCAAGCGGCACTACATTGTAATAACGATGCAGTAATTGCATTTGCCAGCTAAACATTGTGGTATCAGGGACATCTGCATGGAATGCATCGGGTTGAGCAAATACCCGGTGGTAGATTAATATCGACAGTCTGGATCTTCTGGTCGCGGTTGTTAGTAGCTTGTGTGTTACCCCAAGCATTTGCAGTGCTGTGGAATTAACGGACATAGCTCCTCGGATTCTTTTTAGGAGTCGATGCACTCGACTCAATTTTGGTTGATCTTGCTTTTCTAACGAACGATTGTGGTTTATCAGGTTTTTTTAATTGGTTTTCAGGATCGGCATGCTGTTCTGGCACACCTTGATTAACCAAATACTGTAATAACACAAGAATCGCTACCAGTTGATAACCAATGTCTGCATAGGCAAGACCAAGAAAAGCGCCACCAGTCGCGTAAGCAATTAAAGACACCTGAATCATTCGAGCTAACAGGTGAGCCCAGGCAAAATAATCGATATTCTGTGTTTGTTTGATAACTTTACTGGCAGTTAGAAAAGCCAGTATCCCATACAGCAGATACAGCGCTAATCCAATATAACCATGTTCTCCCAGAACTTCAAAATAAATACTATGGGCATCATGAAAATCAAGTGGATTGGGAGCATACAGCAAAAAAGTCTCTGGCGACCAAAACTCGAACCCTCCACCAAACAATCGATCATTGGAAATATTGTACGCGGTCCACCAAGCATTAATTCTGCCCATTGCCGAAGGATCTTGTTGATAATTGATAATCGTCTGCATTTTTTCATGCCAGACTGATGGCATGAAAAAATAAAGCGTAACCACCAGAATCAGCCCAATTGCACCTGTAACCAGTTTAGTATTACTTTTAAGCCAGAAAAAGCCTAACAAACCAACAGCAGCAACCAATGCTCCACGTGAGTGGGTGCCAATTGCTGCGATTGCCATTAACACCATTCCGATAACCAATCCTGTACGTATCCAGGCATTAGAGGTGGTTTGGTGCAAATAGTAAAACAAAGGCAATATCATTAAAATCACCAACCCGATTTCAGTGTTACCTTCAAAAAAGCCACCTTCTGGACCAAGCACCATAAACTGGCCTTTGGTAAGAATTGTAAAAATACCACCTTTGATTCCATAAAAACCGATTGAAGCCGCAATCACCCAGATCAGTTGATGGATACGTTCACGTGATTGCAACAACATCATGGTGATAAACACCATCATTTGAATTTTGATCACTCGCTTATAACTATCCCATGCAAATTCAGGTAACAGTGCCTGAGTACAGGAGATTCCCATCCAGATAATGAACAGGATTAACACAACGTTAGTTGAATGTTTGGGAAACCATTTGTTGTCCCTGGCGAACACCATGCTGATGACAGTAACCACCCCAATCACTGCAGCAAACGGAAAATTAACAGCAAAACCAAATGCAAGTCGATGTGGATTCATGTACCCAATCCACGACCACACCAAGACACCGATATAAGGACGGCGCATGATGAATGGGATTGATCCGAAAATCAACAGAAATACGAGTATGTCACGCACTCGACTACTCTCCTTCTAAACTGTTAGACTTCAGAATAAAAAATTTACCTGACAAAATTAATCAACCTGTTGAATACCATCCAAAAACCACATTGATCCGTGATTATTAGCAGGACGGATAAAATGCCAGAGTTCCTCGACATTCGAGGTAATACTCTCAGGTAACTCATGAATGTTTGCATCAAACAGTACTTGTATTTGAAGCTCGTTATCAACTTGTCGGGCTGACAACACTTGAGCATTGAGTGACATGATTTCAGTATAATTCGATGTACTTTGATTCTCCAGATCCCGCTTGATCTCGGCAAACACTTTATCAGTAGTCATGCGTCGAATTTCAGCCTGGTCACCAGCATCCCATGCACTTTGCAACATCCGAAAAGCGCCTTTTGCACCTTCCAAAAAAGCTGCCTCGTCGAAATCTTCAAGTTCAATTGTGGCAAGCACATCATCACTGGATGTGATTGGTTGATCGCGAACAGCCTGGTCTTTTTTAAACATCAGATCTGTATCAAACGCACGCGGTTGACTTTGACCAGTCTGGGCATTGCCAAAACCATTCTCATCATATGTATTTCTGCCATAGGGAACACTCATCGTTCGCTGAGCTCGCATCGCCATGAGTTTGAATACAAGATAGAGTATGCCGCCAATAACCAATATGTCGAACATGTTAAAGTTCTCGAATGCACCCCCCAAAAACAGTGAGCCGAGCAGCCCACCCATTGCTAACGCGCCAAACATACCCATCATGCCACCACGCTTACTCATTGAATTGCGTATGGTCTGATTTTTCGCCGATGCCTGTTTTTGCGCTGGAGATAGTGAACGTTTCGGCGCAGCGCGATTAAATGATTTGTTATATGAAGGGCGACTACCAAAAGATGCACCACCACCAAAACGTCTTGCATGCGCATCACTGGCGATTAGCTGACTAAACAGCGTGATCATGACGATAGAAAGAAAAAACGTCAAATAAGTTTGTTTCATTGTGAATTCCTTATTTACGAATGGAATGATAAATATTCAAGTATTCCTGAGCAGGGTAATCCCATGAATAATCGGAGCGCATGGCGTTAACCGCAATTTGTTGATATTGCTCTGGTTGTTGTTGGTAATAATTGAGTGCCCGGTGTAGAGCAGAATCCAGACCAGTCTGATTAAAATCTTTAAACACAAAACCATTGCGTTGTGCTTCTGGCTTGTCTGAATAATCAATATCAAAAACAGTGTCTGCCAACCCACCTGTTTCACGCACGATAGGGACACTGGCATAACGCATTGCAATCAATTGGGTCAAACCACAAGGCTCAAACTTGCTGGGCACTACCATGAAATCAGAACCCGCATAAATTTGGCGCGATAAAGATTCGTCAAAACCAATTTCAACGTGCACATCCGTAGAATCAGCAAATTGTATAGCAAGCTCTTTAAACCGCTGGTTAATCACGGGATCAAGGCTAGAACCGAGCAAGATAAACTGGCCATCATTTTGCACGGTTGTCAATAACGCATGTTGAACCAACTCCAGGCCTTTCTGAGGATCAAGCCGACCGATAAATGCAACCAAAGGTTTGTGGTTCTGTGCCAGTGAAAAGCGTTGACGCAAAGCTTGTTTATTCGCTTGTTTATTCGTTATCGTGTCAACTGTATAGGTTTTGGCAACAGCAGTATCCGTTGCCGGATTAAAATAATCATAATCAACACCATTGAGAATACCGCTGACTTTATCGCGATGAGACTGTAAAACCGGTTCCAGACCAAAGCCCTGATCTTCATCCATCACTTCAATGGCATGGGTAGGAGAAACGGTGGTCACAAAATTGGAAAAGACGATACCGCCTTTGGCCAGATTCAACACATGTGCGTTTGATAAATCCAGCAAGCTATCAGCATTGCAAAAATAATCCTGCCGATGCA
>VAPL010211313.1_pt1 | contig 10286 bp, 7 predicted proteins | sample 3395061 | NCBI WGS metagenome assembly VAPL01 (sample SAMN08290444, study PRJNA428436) | hydrothermal vent metagenome | isolation source: Deep-sea hydrothermal vent chimney 2 | place: Pacific Ocean: Juan De Fuca Ridge | depth 2182 m m
GTCACGCGCGCGGCAAAGATGCCTCGAAATATCGGACCCACGATCATGAAATATGCTAGTGCTTGTGGACGTAGCGGACGCTTAAGCGGAGACGCCGAATGAATGAAGTGATCAAGCCGTCCGTAGCCGTGAAAGACCCCCATGCCGCCGACGATCAGGTGGACTTGCAGCCCACGTTGGGCCAGGAAGTCAAGTATACAACATGCTATATGTGTGCATGCCGCTGCGGCATCAAAGTCTATCTGCACGACGGCAAGGTCCGCTATATCCAAGGCAACCGCAACCACCCTATTAATGGCGGCGTCCTGTGCGGCAAGGGCTCCAGCGGCATCATGCAGCACTATTCCCCCGCACGGCTGTCCAAGCCCTTAAAGCGCGTGGGAGATCGCGGATCCAACGAATTTCAGGAAATCGAATGGGACGAGGCCCTGGAAATCGCCCGCGCGCGTCTTGGCAAAATCCGTGAAACCGACCCTAAAAAGCTTGCATTCTTTACCGGGCGCGATCAATCTCAGGCCCTGACCGGATGGTGGGCGAGCCAGTTCGGCACGCCGAATTACGCTGCGCATGGCGGATTTTGTTCCGTCAACATGGCCGCCGGGGGCCTGTACACCATCGGCGGTGCGTTTTGGGAATTCGCCGAACCAGACTGGCGCCATTCAAAGTATTTCATGATGTTCGGCGTCGCCGAAGACCATGATTCCAATCCCATCAAAAAGGGTCTGGGGATTTTAAAAGAGCGCGGTGCGAAGTTCGTGGCCGTGAACCCGATACGCACCGGCTACGGTGCCATTGCCGATGAATGGGTGGGCATCACGCCCGGAACCGACGGCCTGTTCGTCATGTCCTTGGTCCATGAGCTGTTGAAATCCGGCAACGTCGATGTGGAATACCTGATCCGCTACACCAACTCCGGCTGGTTGGTCATTCAAGATGAAGGGGCCGCCGATCACGGCCTGTTCGCGCGCGACGATGCGGGGAATCCCCTGTGCTGGGACATGGATGGGGAAACACTCGCAAACGCCAAGTCCGGGGAAATCGAACGCCCGGCGCTCAAGGGCGAATTCACCCTGCCCGATGGGCGCAAGGCGGTGCCGAGCTTTTTGCTTCTGGCGCAACGCTATCTGAACGCCCGATATGCACCGGAACAAATCGCCCACGTGTGCGGCATCAAGGTCGCCGACATCAAACGCATCGCCGCCGAACTGGCCCACGTCGCGTTCAAGGAAACCATTGAGATCGACCAGGAATGGACCGATTGGACCGGACGCAAACACGACAAGATGATCGGCCGTCCGGTGTCGTTCCATGCCATGCGCGGCATTTCGGCGCATTCCAACGGCTTCCATACCTGTCGCATGCTGCATATCTTGCAGGTGTTGCTGGGTTCGGTCGAAGTTCCGGGCGGCTTTCGCGTCAAGGCCCCGTATCCCAAACACATTCCGCCGGGAATCAAACCGGCGGGGAAACCGGGACAGGTCAATCCCAACACGCCCCTTCCGGGCGCGCCGCTGGGATTTCCCACCGGACCGGAAGACCTGTTGCTGGAAGACGACGGCACCCCCCGGCGCATCGACAAGGCCTACAGTTGGGAACATCCCATTTCCAGCCACGGCATGATGCACATGGTGATCCACAACGCCTGGAAAGGCGATCCATATAAAATCGACACCTTGATGATGTTCATGGCGAACATGAGTTGGAATTCATCCATGAACACGGCGGGCACCATCGAAATGCTCACCGACAAGGATGAAGACGGCGCCTATAAAATTCCGTTCATCATCTATTCGGACGCCTATTTTTCCGAAATGGTGCCCTATGCGGACCTGATCCTGCCCGACACCACGTATCTTGAACGCCACGATTGCATCTCGTTGCTGGACCGTCCGATTTCCAGCGCCGACGCCTGCGCCGACGCCATTCGTTATCCGGTGGTCGAACCGGACCGCGACGTGCGCGGGTTCCAAAGCGTCCTGATCGATCTGGGCCATCGGCTGGGTCTGCCCGGCCTGACCAACGAAGACGGTTCGCCGAAGTATCCCGGCGGCCTTGCCGATTATATGGTCAACCACGAACGTGCGCCGGGCGTCGGCATGCTGGGCGGGTGGCGTGGCAAGGACGGCGACCAGCCGCTCAAGGGTGCCGTCAACCCCAAGCAACTCGACAAATACATCGAAAACCAGAGCTTCTGGACCCACGAATTCGCCCCCGATCAACGTTACTTCAAGATGGCCAACAAGGGCTATCTGGACTGGGCCGCGGACATGTCCCTGCTGCCCAATAATGAGCCGATCATTTTTCAGCTTTATTCCGAGGTGTTTCAGAAATTCAAACTCGCCGCCGAAGGCCACGGCGACATCGTGCCGCCCGCCGAACATGGTGCGCGCATCAAAAAGTACTTCGACCCGTTACCGATCTGGTATCCACCCATCGAGGAAACCATGATCGACATCAAGGAATACCCCCTGCACGCCCTGACCCAGCGCCCCATGCACATGTACCATTCTTGGGGATCCCAAAACGCCTGGCTACGCCAGATCACCGGCAAGAACAGGCTGTTCATTCACGAAACCCTGGGAGCGTCTTTAGGCATCGACGACGATGACTGGGTATGGATCACATCCCATCACGCGCGCATCCGCTGTCAGGTGAAACTAGTGGACGGCGTCAATCCCAACACGGTGTGGACGTGGAACGCCATCGGCAAGCGCCGCGGGGCGTGGAACCTGGACAAGGACGCCATCGAAGCCAAGGAAGGCTTCTTGCTCAACCACCTGATTTCCGAACTGCTGCCCAAACAGGAAGACGGCTACCGTTATTCCAATTCCGATCCCATCACCGGACAGGCGGCCTGGTTCGATCTGCGCATCAAGATCGAAAAGGCGGACCCGTCGGAAGCCAAGGAAACATGGCCACAATTCCCGGTTCTTGAAAAAATCACTCAATTGCCCGACACGCCGGATATCCTGCGCTACGGCGAATCGTTCCGCAAGGCACGCAAACAACATCGACGCGAGGGCGAATAAAATGACCTCTCTGCCACGCGAAACCAACAAAAAACTGGGGCTGGTCATCGACCTGGACACCTGTGTCGGCTGTCACGCGTGTGCCACCAACTGCAAGGAATGGAACACCGGCGGCCATAGCGCACCGTTGCCGGACTACGATCCTTACGGGAAAAAACCCAGTGGCGTGTGGTTCAACCGCGTCCACTCCTTTGAAGTGCGCCGTGGCAAACGACCCAATCTGACCATCAATTTTCCGCGTTCGTGCCTGCACTGCGACAACGCCGCCTGCGTTACGGTCTGTCCCACCGGAGCCTCATACAAACGTGCCGAGGATGGCATCGTGCTGGTCAATACGGACAAATGCATCGGCTGCAAGCTGTGCAGTTGGGCTTGTCCTTACGGTGCGCGTGAATTCGACGAGGACGAAGGCGTGATGAAAAAATGCACGCTATGCATCGACCGAATTTACAACGAAACCCTGGACCCCGAAGATCGCCGCCCCGCGTGCGTATTGGCGTGTCCGACGGGAGCGCGCCATTTTGGCGATCTGAACAATCCCGAATCCGCCGTTTCGCAATTGGTCGCGGCACGTCATGGCCGCGACCTGATGGCGGAACTCGGCTACAAACCGACCAACAAATACCTGCCGCCGCGCGCGCGCAAAGTCGATTCTTTCGATGTCGGCGCGCCGGAGGAACTGGAGCCCGTTACAGTCGAGGGCGGCTTCCTGGGCTGGCTCGACAAGGCACTTTCGCGTTAAGGAGTGGACGACAGACATGCATCCCGCGTTTTCCGTAATCTTCTTTACCACCAGTTCCGGGGCGGGCTATGGCCTGTTGGCGTTGATGGGCATCTTCGGGGCAACCGGACTGTTGCCCGATGAACGCTGGGTGGGCGCGAGCGGTCTTGTTACCGCTTTGGCGCTGATTTCCACCGGTTTGATGGCATCCACCGCACACCTGGGCCGCCCGGAACGGGCCTGGCGCGCCCTCACGCAGTGGCGCTCAAGCTGGCTGGCGCGCGAAGGCGTGATGGCGGTCCTGACCTATATTCCCGCCCTGATTTTGGGCCTTGGCTGGGTATGGTTTCAAAACCTTTCCGGCCTGTGGGCGGTGGCGGGCATTGTCAGCGCGCTTCTGGCATGGCTTACGGTGGTATGCACGGCAATGATCTACCGCTCCTTGCGCCCCATCCACCAATGGCACAACGACTGGACGGTGCCGTCATACGTTCTGCTCAGCTTTATGAGCGGTGCGGTGCTGATGAGCGTTCTGACCCATCTGTTTTCCATCCACAACCCTTACATCCAAAGCTTTACGGTCATCACTTTGATTGCCGGGTGGGGGATGAAAACGCTGTATTGGAACTACAACAAACATTCCCATGGCCTGCCCAGCGTCAATTCCGCCATCGGTGTCGATGCCGGCGACGTCAGCGTTCTGGAAACGCCGCATACCTCGGACAACTACCTGATGAAGGAAATGGGCTACAAAGTCGCGCGCAAACACGCCGATGCGCTGCGCACCATCGCCCATGTGCTCGGCTTCGCCTTGCCGCTGGCGCTCAGCATCCTTGCACTGTTCATCTCCGGTCTACCGGCAACCCTCGCCGTCATCGTGGCATGGGGGTCGTGCTCGCTGGGAATCCTGACGGAACGCTGGTTGTTTTTCGCCGAGGCAAAACACACCGTGAACCTCTATTATGGTGAGTTCGTCATCTGACCACCAGCACCGAACGGTCGGCATGACGCACCACGCGTGAGGCATTGGGGCCCAGCAGAAAATCCTGAAGGCGCGGCCGATCGCCCGCCCCGTGAGCGGCAATGACGATCAGGTCCGCATTGATCTGCTGTGCGCAATGGATGATTTCCTCATACACCGTACCCTGAGCAACGATGTGCTGAACGGAAATCCCTTCGGGCAACTCTTTGCGCACAAAGGCCTTGAGCGCTTCGAGGGTTTTTTCGCGGATCTTGTTTTCGTAGTTCGAGGGAAAAAATTCACCGACGATACTCATGCCGAACGGTGGGATCACCGTCATGACGTGCAAGTTTGCGCCGCAAGTTCGCGTGAAGTCCAGGGCCGTGGGCAGGGCCTTTTCCCAGGACTGTTTTTGATCCAGGTCAACGGTAAGCAGGACGTCCTTATACATGGCTCTCCCTTTCGCTTTCCTCTATGCGACGGCGCGTGCGCTGCACGAAAAAGACCAGAAACAGCAACGCCAGCGCAGGTAAAAACATCAATTGCTTGGGCGGGCGATCCGCCTTCAGTTCGACGGAACGGATTTGCCAATCGAAATCAATTTTCATTTTCTCCGCCACCGAGCCGAAAATCACGTTATCGACAATCATGGAATTTCCATCCTTGCGCAACTCCAAGCCGGCGCGGGCAAGGCGTTGTACGCCCGTTCCCGGCAAGCCCATGGGCAACATGACGGTCTTGTCCACGTTTTTGCCTTCCAGGGTTTCTCCGATAATCCGCACACGCAATTGCGCCTTGGCGGGAAGGCCCTGGGCGATGGTGAAAATCTCGGTCGCACTGTGTGCCTCCAGGGGGGGATAGATCATATCCATCCAGAACCCGGGGCGGAACAAGGTGAAGGCCACCAGCAGCAACGCCACCGTTTCCCAGATGCGGCTTTTGACCAGAAAGTAGCCCTGGGTCGCGGCGGCGAAGGTCAACATCGCCAAAACCGCCGAGACAATGGTGACCACCAGTTCCCACCAGTGATCAATGCCGATCAGCAGCAACTGCGTGTTGAAAATAAACATGAACGGCAATATGGCGGTACGAATATCGTACATGAACCCCTGAATGCCGGTGCGGATGGGATTGCCCCCCGATATGGCCGAGGCCGCAAACGCGGCCAGCCCCACCGGCGGCGTGTCGTCGGCCAGAATGCCAAAGTAAAACACGAACATGTGCACCGCGATCAAAGGCACGATCAAACCCGCCTGCGCGCCCACGGTCACGATCACCGGCGCCATCAGGCTGGACACCACGATATAATTTGCCGTGGTCGGCAACCCCATGCCCAAGATCAAACTCACCACCGCAGTGAGGAACAGCATCAGCATCAGATTTCCGCCGGAAACGATCTCAATCACTTCCGTCATGACCTGACCGATGCCGGTCAGGGTAATGGTCCCCACGATGATACCTGCCGCCGCCGTCGCCACGCCGATACCGATCATGTTGCGCGCGCCGGCTTCCAAACCGTGAACGAAGTCGAAAAAGCTTTTGTGCAGATGCGACATCGTGACGCTTTGACCGCGGAAGAAATCCATCAACGGCTTTTGCGTCAGCACGATGAAGATCATGAACACGGTGGCCCAAAATGCCGACAGGCCCGGCGACAGGCGCTCGACGATCAGGCTCCACACCAAAACCACCACCGGCAGCAGAAAATGCAGCCCGGCCTTGATGGTCGGCCCCGGCAACGGCAGCACCTTGATGTCCAGCGACGTATCAAGATCCGGTTGATTGGCGGCGATCTTCACCAGAGCGCTGTATGCGATGACGAGCATCACCGTAGCGATATAGGGCGTGGCATCCCCAGCATAGGCCTTGACCCAACCGAGCGTATAATACGTTCCAGATGACAAGGCCGCCAGCCCCGCGAAGGTGGCGACGAACATCGCAATCTTGGCCAGAAAAGGGGGGTTCCATACCCGGGGCAGACCGCGGATGTCCGCTTTCAAGGCCTCAAGATGCACGATATAAACCAGCGCAATGTAGGAAATGACCGCGGGCAGAAATGCATTCTTCATCACCTCGGTCAAGGGAATGCCCACGTATTCCACCATCAAGAACGCCGCCGCCCCCATGACGGGAGGCATCAACTGACCGTTGGTGGAAGATGCGACCTCGACCGCACCAGCCTTTTCCGCCGAAAAGCCGACCTTGCGCATCAGGGGAATGGTGAACGTGCCCGTGGTCACCACGTTGGCGATGGATGATCCGGACACCAGGCCGGTCATGGCGCTGGACACCACGGCGGCCTTGGCCGGACCGCCGCGCATGTGCCCCAAAAGAGCGAACGCGACGCGAATAAAATAGTTGCCCGCACCGGCTTGTTCCAACAACGCGCCGAACAACACGAATAAAAACACCATGGACGTGGACACGCCCAGCGCGATACCGAACACACCTTCGGTCGCCAGCCAATAATGGGACATGGCCTTGTTGATACCCACCCCTTTGTGGGCGATGACATCGGGCATATAGGGGCCGGCGAAGGTGTAAATCAGAAAGATGATCGCAACCACCATCAAAGGCGGGCCCAAAGCACGGCGCGTCGCCTCTAAAAGCGTGATCATGCCGAGCACGCCGACCACGACATCAAAGGTCGTCGGCGCACCGGGACGTTCGGCCAGTTGAGCATAGAACAAAAATAGATACGCAGCGCAAAATGCGGCAACGGAAGCGATGATCCAGTCGTATACGGGAATGATTCTTCGCGGTGAGCTCTTAAACGCCGGAAACGCGAGATAGGCGAGGAAAATCGAAAACGCCAGATGGATGGAGCGTGACTCGGTGCTGTTCAGCACGCCCCAGCGAAACAAAAAGGGCAAGGGTGAAGCAATCCACAATTGAAACACGGACCATGCCAGGGTCAAGCCCACCAGAATGCGCGCCGAAAGACCCGTCGGGATGCGGGCGCCGGTATCGACCGAAGCAACGATGTCTTGCGCAACTTCCAAGTCTTGTTTCAACAAGGTTGCGTTTTGTTCTGCCATAACCCGTCCTATCGTTTGACGCCAAGCGATATAAAATGTGGGGGCGGCCCCGAAGCCGCCCCCATGTTTCGTTACAAAGGCCGTCCCTTACTTGATCAGGCCGACTTCCTTGTAGTATTTCAGTGCGCCCGGATGCAGCGGCGCGGACAAACCGTCCTTCACCATTTCCGATTTTTTCAGTTTGGCAAACGCCGGGTGCAGCTTCTTGAAGGCATCGAAGTTCTCGAACACAGCCTTGACGATCTGATAAACCACTTCGTCAGGCACCGCCGTCGAAGTGACGAAAGTCGCCCCCACGCCGAAGGTCTTGGTGTCGTTGGGAGAACCGCGATACATCCCGCCGGGAATCGTCGCATAACGATAATAGGGATTGTCTTTCACCAGCTTGTCGATGGCCGGGCCCGTCACGTTGACCAACACGCTGTCGCATGTGGTGGTCGCTTCCTTGATGGAGGCCGACGGATGGCCGACCGTGAATACCATGGCGTCAATATTGTTGTCGCACAACGCCTTGGACTGCTCCGATGACTTCAGTTCCGAAGCCAACGCGAAATCACTCATTTTCCAGCCCTTGGCCTTCATCACCACTTCCATGGTGCTGCGCTGGCCGGAACCGGGATTGCCGATGTTGACACGCTTGCCCTTCAGATCGTCAAAGGTCTTGATGCCGCTGTCGGCGCGCGCCACCACGGTGAACGGTTCTGCATGTATGGAAAAAACGGCGCGTAAATTTTTGAACGGCCCCGCCTTCTTAAACTGATTAAGTCCATGGTATGCATTGTACTGCACATCGGACTGGGCGATGCCCATATCCAGTTCACCCGCGCGGATGGTATTGATGTTGTAGACTGAGCCACCCGTGGATTCCACCGAACAGCGAATGCCGTGTTCTTTGCGCGATTTGTTCACCAAACGGCAGATCGCCCCGCCGGTGGGGTAGTACACCCCCGTCACACCGCCGGTGCCGATGGTGACAAAACGCTGCTCTGCGGCGCTTGCCTTTTGTGCGAAACCGCCGAATGCGGTAACGGCCAAGGTCGCCCCCAACAAGGTTGCGCCTAAAAACTTCTTCATGTCCCTATCCTCCCAGATATGTTTTTTATCAACACACGTTTACGCTCTTTTTTCGCCACCCACGATCCCGCCTCGCCCTTGCGGACAATCCATGGCAAAAACTGCGTGAGCTGCGTTTGCGTCTGCAATCACCCGTTCTTCCAAGGCCGCCGCACGCACAGTCTGTCGCACCAACGCGGCATTATTCGGCGCAAGGGCGCCGCTTTCCAGATACAGGTTGTTTTCAAAACCAAGGCGCGGATGTCCGCCCATCATCAGGGCCGCCGCCGCCGCCGGAGCCTCCCTTTCACCGAAGGCACAAACGCCCCAGTGCACAGGTCCGCCCTCGACCAAGGCATCGACACGATCGTTCAGGTCATCCACGGTTCCGATTTTCGGCCCATGAGAGCCCAGAACGAACAACACAAAAGGCCGCGCTTCGACAATAAGACCGCGTTCGCGCAAGGCGTTGAAATGGCGCACGTCTTGTGAAGAATACAAAATGTATTGCGCCAGCACGTCATGTGCGTCCATCCAGGTGAAAAAATCCGCGAGCGTTTCCTCGCCCGCAGGGATCAGTTCACCGATTGCCAGCGAAGCACTTTGCGGACGGACGGCTTCGACCACAGCCATTTGGTGAACGGGCCGATAACGGCCCACAGCTTCGGTGGTGATCTGAAGAATCATGTCTCGTCCGACTTCGCGGCGAATGGTGCCAAGAACATCTCGATAAACATCCGCATCCAAAACATGACGACCTTCGCCATCACGCACATGCAGGTGCATCATGGCCGCGCCCGCATCGCGACAGAGACACGCCTCACGCGCCAACTCATTCGCACTTAACGGCAGCCCCGCATGATCTTCCTGCGTGCGTCGCGCCCCGTTGGGGGCAACGCAGATCACAGCAGGATCGAAAACACCGCCGATCATGAGCGAACCTCTGCGATTGCGGCATCGAGAGCTTGTTTAAGACGTCCCACGATTTCGTCAACCTCGCCGGAACTGACGATGTAGGGCGGCGCCAAAAGGACGTGATCGCCATTCTTTCCATCCGCCGTCCCCCCCATCGGGTAACACAGCAAACCTCGTTCCAAAGCGTTCTTCTTGATCCGCGCATGAAGTTTCAAATCCGCCGCAAAGGGCGTCTTCCGATCAGGGTCCGCAACCAGTTCGATGCCGCGAAACAATCCGCGTCCGCGGATATTGCCGACATGGGGGTACTGCGCGAAGGTCGCGTGCAGTTTTTCGTCCAAAAGATCCCCTTGGGCACGCACATTGGCAAGCAGACTGCGCTTTTCGATTTCCTCCAGCACCGCCAAGGCCCCCGCGCAAGCCGTCGCGTGCCCCATATAGGTGTGACCGTGCTGAAAAAAACCGCTGCCGGACGTGATTGCGTTAAAGATTTCATCCGTGACGATCAACGCCCCGATGGCCTGATAACCGCCACCGAGTCCTTTGGCCATGGTGACCATGTCCGGAAC
>VAPL010926511.1_pt1 | contig 10285 bp, 10 predicted proteins | sample 3395061 | NCBI WGS metagenome assembly VAPL01 (sample SAMN08290444, study PRJNA428436) | hydrothermal vent metagenome | isolation source: Deep-sea hydrothermal vent chimney 2 | place: Pacific Ocean: Juan De Fuca Ridge | depth 2182 m m
AATCGGTTCAGGTTTAGTTGTTTCAAGTTGTGTGGGAGATAGAATCTGGTTGTTAGAAGAGGGTTGAGCAGAAGAAATTGCAGTAACAGTTGTTTCTGGGATTGCTGCTACTTCCATTTTCTGAGTTTTAGTATTAAACCAAGGTATTTCTATTGCTGGTAGAGTATAGTTCCCTGGCTCTGATGGAATATAAGCTATTTTTTGTTCTCTTAGGGAAATTAAGCCATCTGCATTTTTTTGTTCTTTTAAACTAGGTTGGTCTGAATAAGTTTTTAATTTATAATCTGCGGATTCTGTGTGCAAATCAGGTAATTGGGCCGACATGGTGCCTTTAGCTAAGATAGTTAAAGTTCGTGTTAACGGTTCCCCTGTCTTTATTTGATGAATATCCCCTGACCATTTTTCCTCAAGATAAAGTTGTTCAGATGGAATCCAGTGTTTTCCAGAAAAGCCTTTGGGTGCGGGTTTGACTTTTAGTGTAATTTCTTTTGAGCTTACTCGTTTTGTAGTAGTTTGCCGGGAGTTGAAGAAACCATTGAAGCTAGGGCGATTGTTAGAAATTACATTGGCAGTTAACACTAGGGGTTTAATTGTTTTAGTGCCACTTTTTTGAGGAAAAATTGCATATTTCCTCTCTGTAACAAGATAGTTAACTCCACTTAGTTCAGTATTATAATTTTTGTCTTCACCTATTTGTTCAATAATGGCATCTGTCAGTTTAGGTTCATTTAAACTTGCTTGTGATATTTGTACTCTTTGAAAAAACCGAAGAGTATAAATAACTTGTGCTTGAACATAAGGCGTTAGAGAAGAAACTCCAACTTCTAAAAATAAATCTTGATTGTTCGCATTGTTTTGGCTGTTGCTAGTATTTTTAGTGACTAATAGTGTGGCAGGTTGGCTGGCATCATTGCCGAAAGAAATGGAGGGGATAGACAGACTACCTGTTTTCTTAGCCATAACATTCAATATCCATTGAATAGTCCGTCTATATCTTCCATTGACTAATGAATTTTGTCTTTGTTGGGCCTCGTTTAATATTGTAAAGTTTTCTTCCAAAGGGCTAAAATCAGGTTGGCCATCAGGTGGTTGGGTTGAAGTAAATATTATTTGAAATGATTCATTAATATTGACAGGGGTTCGGTCTACAGTAGTTCTAATTTCTGTTGCGAAAACCATTTGGCTTGAAATAAAAAACAAAACTAAAATTTCCAGCTGCCTTATGATTTGAGAGTAATTTTTTTTATACATCTTCTTTTATTGGTTGCGCTGCTTGTATTGGTATTTGAATTTACGTTTCAATAAACCAGCGGGATCGTCAGGTATCCGGTTAAGCCATTGTTCATTGGCTTGTTTTGATTCGTCATATTCTAAATCTTTTGCTACTGGTATGGGCTCGGGTTTTTTGGTGTCTTTAAGGTCTTTTGAATCATCAGCATCAGATTCGGATTTTTCCACTGGTTGTTGTTCTGATTCCTTGGAGTCGGTATTTTGCTTAGAGTTTTTTTCTGATTTTTCCTGTTTAGATTTATTATTGTTGTCAGATTGTTTTGAATTGCCATCCTTTTCTTTATTGTCTTTATTGTCTTTATTGTCTTTATTGTCTTTATTGTCTTTATTGTCTTTATTGTCTTGTTGCTGATTTTTTTGTTGTTTTTTCAGCTCTTTTTCGACTTGTTGAATATTGTATTTAGCATCTTTATTGGCGGGGTCTTTTTGTAAAGATTTTTTATAGGATTCTATAGCCTCGGATAACTTACCAGATTTAGCCAAGGCATTACCTAAGTTATAAAGTCCAGTAGCAGATTGATCGTTTTGTAATGTAGAAATAGCTTTATCATATTGCTCCGCTTTATATTGTGCAGCAGCTTTCCATTGTGGATGACTAAATTTATCTGCTGCTTGTTGGTAATTTTTTTGAGCAAATGCTTGTTGGGCAGCTTGGTCAGATGTTTCCCATAAATCATTCCATTCCAGTGCATAACTTGTTTTAGGGAAAGGCAACAAACAAAGCAGAGCTAACGATAATAAGCCTTTTCTAAAAAATAGGGCTGCGAAAGGTAAAACAATTAATAATAACCATGGGCCTTTTTCGTTCCATTGATCAATTAATAAATTACTGTCCACGCTGTTTTCATTATTTGTTGGTGTTTGTAGCTGGCTCAGTATTGCTTTAACGTCACTATTATCATTAGTTATTGTTTTATAAATTCCATTACCTGCTTTTGCCAAACGGGCTAATTCGCTAACATTGAGTTTGGGGATACTAATATTTCCTAATACATCTTTAAAAAAACCTCCACTGGCTTTTTTAATCGGAGCTCCACTCTCTGTGCCTACTCCAAGGATAGATAAGTGATAACCCGATAGTGATTCAACTTTAGAGATTGATCGCTCAAAATCAACACCGTCAGTGATTAATAATATTTCACCAGATTGTAGTCCTGCTTGTTTTAATAAGTTGACAGCAATTGATAAAGCCAATGAGGTGTTACTTCCTTCGACGGGGATAATATCTGTGGTCAATGCTGAAAGTTGATTAGCTATCGTTTCTGTATCAGTAGTTAAGGGAGTAACAGTAAAAGCATCGCCGGCGTAAACTAATAAAGCGGTTTGACCGTCTTTTCGCTGATTTAAAATATCAGCAATTTTATACCTAGCCATGGTTACGCGATCAGGTTTTATATCGGTGGCATCCATAGACTGAGATAAGTCTAAAATGATGACTAATGCAGCATCATTTCTAAACACGGGGGAAGGCAGTCTTTCCCACGTTGGGCCTGCCAGGGCAATGATGATTAATAGGCTAGAAAGCCCTCCTAGGAATAAAGCCCAGCGATTTTTCTCTATAGGCCGTTCTTGTAAAATAAAGGGTAATAATTCAGCATCGCATACATTTGACCAGTTACCTTGATTCAATTTGTTTTTAAGCAATAAGATATAAATAATGATTGCAGGAACTAAAGATAATAACCAAAAAGGCCTAATAAAATGGAACTCTGCTATATTCATAACCACCTCAAGTGACGAGTACCAATCAGGCCGGATAGTAAGAATGATAAAGCTAAAGGCCAATGATAAAGTTCAGTTTTAGGTCTAAAAAATTGAGTGTCTTTATCAACTGGTTCTAATTCATCTAATAAGGAGTAGATTAGATCAAGTTCTTTGGTGTCTCTTGCTCTAAAGTATCGCCCCCCTGTTATTTCGGCAATTGATTTTAGGGTTTTTTCATCTAGATCTACTGAGGGATTGATTCGTCTTGTACCAAAAAAATTCTGAATGACCATTTCATCAGCACCAATTCCGATAGTGTATATTTTTAAATTGGAGTCAGCAGCAAGCTCTGCTGCTTTTAAAGGAGAAACTTCACCTGCTGTATTTGCTCCATCTGTGAGTAATATCAGAACTCTGCTATTAGCAGACTTTTTATTTAAACGTTTAACTGCAAGGCCTATTGCATCACCAATGGCTGTGCCTGGCTGTTCACCTTCAACATCTGCTATGCCGAGTCCATCGGGTGAATATTTACCATGAAATGATTCTTTTAGAAAATCGTTTACTGTTTTTCTATCAAAAGTGGGGGGTGATTGAAGATAGGGTTTCGTTGCAAAAAGTAGTAAGCCAACTCTATCTCCACTTCGTCTTTCTAAAAACTCACCTGCTATTTTTTTTGTGGCAACTAAGCGATCAACTCCTCTATTGTTGATAATAAAATCTTTTGTACTCATGCTTCCTGAAACATCGACTGCTAGAATTAAATCTCTGCCACTTATGGACTTTTCTATTGGTTCACCCATCCATAGCGGCCTCATGGTAGCAAGTACCAATAAAAACCAGGCAACAATAGCCAAAATCAAAGGCCATTGCTTAGTAGGAGTGATTGATTTAGTTTCGTCTGCGGCAAAGTCATTTAAAAAAGGAACCTTAAGCGCGGCTTGGTCTTCCGGTGTTTCAGGGGGTAAAGCCCATCTAATTAATGCAGGGAGTGGAAGTGCTAATATTAACCATGGCCATTCGAAATTAATCATTTTTTATTTCTTTGGGCTTTAAGCCATTTTTCACAGATATTAATTATTTTAGTTATATCTATATTATTGTCAGGTATCTTTTTAAAGTGGGCATTGGCCAAGTATTGCCCTGCTCCTTGTGTAAAAGGTTTGTCTATTAGCGTTTTATCTAGATATTCAAGCCAGGCTTGCCCAGTAAGACTGGCACAATCACTTCTGGGAGAGTTGCTAATTGCTACACGGCGTAATAATTCAGATATCTTTGCCAGTTTATGAATGTCCTCAGATGAATTGTCTTGTTTGATTTCTAACAATTGTTTTTTAGCTGCTTTTATTGCAGTAGGGCGGGTTATATAGTGAACTAGCCAGGCAATAAAAAAGCAAGCTAGAAGGACTAACCACCAGCCAATTGCTGGTGGCCACCAATTGATGGCTTCAGGTAAATGAATTTCTCTTAAAGAAAGTGATTGGGGTTCCATTACCGTAAAACCTCTACCGGGTTATCTGTTGTGTTACATTGGGAAAAAGCGATGCCCATTTTTTTTGATATTTTTCGTAAATAATTTACTCGGTCTTGAAAGTGTTGTTGATAGCTTAGAATACGATGCTGATCATCAGTATTAATAGCTACGGTGCGCTCTTTATCAGTAAAAAGATAACGTCCATTGGTTGGTAGCTGGCTTTCTAGAAGATCATAAACCTGAATTAATACGACATCACAATGACGAGATAATTTGGCTAAGTGATTTTCAGATTGTTGATTCAATCCACGAAAATCACTAATAATATAAATAAGGCTCCCCGGGCGAGTATGTTGGATTAATCTGCTTAAGGCCTTTTCTAGTGACATATCTGGTTGGGGAACAGAACGAACCAACAAAAGAGCGCTGAAAAAACGCAAGACAGCATGTTTACCGTTTTGTGGTTTTAATTCCTGACAAAGTGTATCAGTGAAAATTTGTCCACCTATCCGGTCACCATGGTATTGAGCCATCCATGCAATTAACGCTGCAATTTTTGATGCTTGTACAGATTTAAAGACTCCTCGGGTGGCAAAATGCATAGTAGGGCGGTCATCTACTGAAATAAAGACGGGGCGTTCTCTCTCTTCACGAAAAATCTTGGTATGTGTTTTTCCTGATCGTGCAGTAACACGCCAGTCTATGCTCCGTATATCATCACCGGGTTGATACAATCTGGATTCATCAAACTCCATTCCTCTTCCTTTTGAATGAGAAATGTAACCACCGCTTTGCCTTGAACGAATAGAGGCTTTTTGAAGCTTAAGTTGGGAGGCTGATTTTGCTAAATCGACCAAAGAACTTAGTTGAATTGAAACTAAGTCTTTTTGGCTAGAAGTTTTTTTACTCATTTAAGGAATGGCAATTCTGCAAAGTAATTCTTTAATAAAATCATCAGTAGTGAGCCCCTCAGCTTCTGCTTCATAGGTTAAGATTAATCGGTGTCGAAGGACATCGTAGGCCATGTCTTGAATATCTTCTGGGCCAACAAAATCTTGTTGTTTTAGCCACGCTTTGGCTCTGGAGCATCGGTCTAAAGCAATGCTAGCTCTTGGGCTAGCGCCGTATTGAAGGGAGGTTGCCAAATCATCTCCGTATGCTCCGGGATTACGAGTGGCTAAAATAATTTGTAATAAATAGTCTTCTAAACTGTCTGCCATATGAATGTCCAAAATTTCATTGCGGGCATTCAAAATTGATTGTTGACTGATGGGCTGATAATCTTCATTGTTTTCTTTAAAATCACCTTTTGCTTCCGCTCGAGCCAAATGTAAAATATCTTTTTCGTGTTCAGATTCTGGGTAATCTATTTTTATATGTAATAAAAAACGATCTAATTGAGCCTCAGGCAGAGGATAAGTCCCTTCTTGTTCTATGGGGTTTTGTGTTGCCATGACCATAAATAATTCAGGTAATGGATAAGTTGTACTGCCCACCGTAATTTGTCTTTCAGCCATAGCTTCCAGTAATGCTGCTTGTACTTTGGCGGGTGAGCGGTTTATTTCATCAGCTAAAACAAGGTTATGAAATAAAGGACCTTTTTGAAACTCAAATGTACTTTGCTGCGGCCGGTAAATCTCTGTCCCTGTCAAATCAGCAGGAAGTAGGTCGGGGGTAAATTGTACGCGATGAAAATCAGCTTCTATGCCTTTACTTAAAACTTTAATGGCACGAGTTTTTGCTAATCCAGGTGCACCCTCAACTAAAATATGCCCATCTGCCAGTAAAGCAATTAACATTTTTTCTATTAAGGAATCTTGACCAATTATTTGTTGGTTAATATAAGCTTTAAGCTGCTGGAAAGAGCGTTGAGAGGTACTTTGACTTGTTTCTGTCATGATTACGATTGATTTTCTTGTTAATTTATAGACTTACTATAATATAGAGTTCACATTTTCAATGCGAGTAAAGTATAAGTTAAATCTAACGAGGGATATAGTGTAAAGTTTACTATTTTATTCAATAACTCACAAAATTGTAAGTATTCAAATGTCTGATTATAAAACAGCACCTGTTTCAAGTCGCTCTATTCCAGACGGAATTCCATTTATTGTTGCTAATGAGGCTGCTGAACGTTTTAGTTATTATGGAATGCGAGCTATTTTAGTTGTTTTTATGACCCAGTATTTAATGAATTCAGCAGGTGAATTAGATGTGATGAGTGAAAATGAGGCTCAAGGTTATTTTCATTTATATGTTTCTGCTGTGTACTTTATGCCTATTTTCGGAGCCTTGTTGGCAGATGGCTTTATTGGTAAATATCGAACTATTTTATTTTTATCACTATTTTATTGTTTCGGGCATTTTGCTTTGGCTTTGGATGATACTCGAATGGGATTGTTAATAGGGCAAGGACTAATTGCACTGGGTGCTGGTGGAATTAAACCGTGTGTCTCATCGCATCTAGGAGATCAGTTTGGTCGATCGAATCAACACTTGCTGAGTAAAGTCTTTGGCTGGTTTTATTTTTCTATCAATTTAGGCGCTTTTGCTGCAATGCTAATTATTCCCTGGTTATTGGATAAATATGGTGCCGCTGTTGCCTTTGCTGTTCCTGGTTTATTAATGCTGATAGCAACGATTGCTTTTTGGAGTGGACGTTATCGTTTCGTGCATATTCCCCCTTCCGGAACAAGTTTTGTACAAGAGGTTTTAAGTCCATTTGGATTAAAACTAGTGCTTAAATTAGGGAGTATTTATCTTTTTATTGCAGTTTTTTGGGCATTATTTGAACAAACAGGTTCATCATGGGTGTTACAAGCACAAAAAATGGATAGAGTCTTATGGGGTGTTGAGGTTTTACCATCACAGATTCAAGCAGCCAATCCTTTATTAATTATGATTTTGGTGCCTTTATTTACTTATTTTATTTACCCCACCTTAGATAAAATTATTAACTTAACAGCATTAAAAAAAATAGCGATAGGTTTGTTTTTAACGGTTATAGCCTTTACTATTCCAGCATGGGTTCAAATGCAGTTAGAGCAAGGGTTAACGCCACATATTAGCTGGCAGTTACTAGCTTACTTGTTTTTAACCGCGGCAGAAGTCATGGTATCAATTACTTGCCTGGAATTTTCATACACTCAGGCACCTAAAAGTATGAAATCATTTATTATGGCACTCTTCTTTATGTCTATAGCTTTGGGGAATTTGTTTACTAGTGCAGTTAATTTTTTTATTATCAATGATGATGGAAGTAGCAAGTTAACAGGTTCAGAATATTTTTGGTTTTTTACTGTTTTAATGTTGATTACTGCTATATTATTTCTAATTGTTAGTAGAAATTATCAAGAAAAAACTTATTTACATGAAGAGCAAGCAGAGTAGTATGACAAATCATTTGAAGAAAGGGGATTCGATGAAATTAATACAATCAGTTGTTTTTATGGTGAGCACTACATTGTTTACTACAAGTGTTTCAGCTGGAATATATAAGTGTTCAGATGATCAAGGGAATACCTCCTATCAGGCCAAGCCTTGTGCAGAAGAAAAAAAAGCAATTGAGATTGATGTAAAAACAGGTGGTTCCACTGATTTATCAATACAGAAAAAGAAAAAAGAAAAGGAATTGGCACTTAAAAAACAAGAGGAAATTGATCGTCAAAAATTGATGGAGCTAGAAGCAAGACGAAAAAAAAATGCTAAAGAACAAAGTGCTTTGAACCAACAATTAGTTAAAGATAATCCCATTCAATACTCGGCATTTTCTATTCCACCTTATAGAGTCGATAGATTACCTGATGTTGTTAAATTATATGAAGCGAGATTGCCTGAAATTGAAAAATTAAGACGATTTGCAGCAAAAAAGGCATTAGCAACAGGAGGGTGTGAACGAGTGGAGGCAAGTCATTTAAGCGTGAAAAGCGCAGCTGATCAATTGGTTTTTTCTGTAGATTGTAGTAGTGCTAGTACTTTCTTTTTTAATGAACAAAAACTCTTAAAATAGTAGGCATAGTGGAATCAAAAATTGTTTTTATTACCGGTTGTTCTAGTGGTATAGGTTATACGGCAGCTGTTGAATTAAAAAAGCGTGGGCACAGAGTTATTTGTTCTGCCAGAAAAGAACAAGACGTGGCCCGTCTTCAATCAGAAGGCTTTGAAGCTATACAATTAGATTTAGCTGATTCAGATAGTATTTTAAGTGCTGTGAAACAAATGCTTGCTCTTAGTAATGGAAAAATAGATGCATTATTTAATAATGGTGCATTTGGACAGCCTGGTGCGGTTGAAGATTTAAGTAGGGATGTATTAAGATACCAGTTTGAAACCAATTTATTTGGTACTCATGAGCTAACAAATTTAATTCTTCCTGTCATGCGAAAACAAGGGTATGGACGTATTATTTATAATAGCTCTATTCTAGGCTTCGTCGCAATGAAATTTAGAGGAGCCTATAATTCAAGTAAATTTGCTTTAGAAGGCTTGGTTGATACATTGCGAATAGAGCTTTATGGTACCAATATTAAGCTGTGCATTATTGAGCCGGGGCCCATTACCAGTGATTTTAGAAAGAATGCATTTGCTTTGTATAAGAAAAATATTAACCCCGAATTAAGTTTTCATAAAACAACCTATCAACTCATGGAAGAGCGCTTACAGAAAGAAGGACCCGCTGCTTCCTTTACTTTACCTGCTGATGCTGTCGTTGAAAAATTGATACATGCCCTTGAATCGAAACGTCCAAAAATACGTTACTATGTCACTTTTCCAACTTATTTATTTGGGTTTTTAAAACGTATTTTACCTTCTAGTTGGTTAGATTATTTATTAAGAAAGGTTCAATAATGGATGAATTTTCTATTGGATGTCCATATTGTGGAGAAATGATAGATATATTAGTTGATGGGTCTGAGGGGGAGCATGAATATTATGAGGATTGTTCAGTTTGTTGTTCTCCTATTTTATTGGAAGTATCGTTCGATGAGCTTGGGGAATTGAAAGTTTTTGCAAAAAGAGATAGTGATTAATTAGGAACCCCCCCCTATTTATTTACCTTAAAATATCTCAGATAAATATAGGATGAAGTAAATTTTAGAAAACTTAATTCATGCAATACTCACAAAAATTGTGCTAGAATCCCACCTAGCATATAGTTAAATTAAATAAATTTAGATTTAAAATAGTTACATGCTCATCAAAATAACTACAACGAGGTATACATATATGAAATTATTAAAAAGCGCTGTCGTAGCATTAACATTAGCACTTTCTTTAGGAACTTTTTCAACAACTGCAGTTGCTTGTGAAGATGGAAGAACTTGTTTTGGTCCAGAACAGGCGATTGACCTGGTTTTAGGTAGAATAGCTGAATCAATGAAAGCTATTAATGATGGAGCTGATGCTGATGATGTTCAAAAGATAATTAAAACAGCGATGGATGCAAAAAAAGAAATCAATGCTAGTGATATTGTTTCTCGTCATGCAGCTAAGGCTAACGGTCATTTGAAAAAAGCTAGAAAAGCAGCTAAAAAAGGTGAGCTAGTGGAAGCTACTGGTCATTTAGACGCAGCAGAAAAAGGTTTTGAAGGTTTGAAAGCGCGTCTGTAAGCTCTTTTTATAACTGTTCATAAATAGGACGCCTTGCGTCCTATTTTTTTGTCTTTTTAGATCTACTTACCCCGGTCACATTTAACGCCTTTTAGTTTATTTGATAAAAAAATATGTCAGATTTTAAAAAATATAGATGCATGGAATGCGAATATATTTATGATGAAGCTAAAGGTGATGTTCATAGTGGTTTTGCTCCAGGCACGC
>VAPL010433371.1_pt1 | contig 10283 bp, 5 predicted proteins | sample 3395061 | NCBI WGS metagenome assembly VAPL01 (sample SAMN08290444, study PRJNA428436) | hydrothermal vent metagenome | isolation source: Deep-sea hydrothermal vent chimney 2 | place: Pacific Ocean: Juan De Fuca Ridge | depth 2182 m m
CCTGTCGAGTGCGAGGTCGCAGTCAATAACGATACGAGCCGAGTTTCGACACGGTCGGCGCCCTCTGCGTCCGGAAACTCCAGCAGATAAGCCTGGTATTCGGCGATTGCACTGGCGCTTTGACCGCTTCGTTCGTGCGCTATGCCAATATACTCACGTGCTGTTCCCCGATATTCGTGATCGGGATATTCGAGAACCTGAGTGTAGTTGTCTATTGCATCGCCGTATCGACGGTCGAGCAATGCCTGGCGCCCGCTATTCATTTGTGCACTCAACTCACCCACGCGATCGGTGCCGGAGCGGGTAATGCGTACCGCCGGGACCCGGCCATCATTAGCAGCGTACAACTCGCCCTGATCCAGCGCCTTGTTCGCCTCGCGCGGACTAACGTAACGAACCCAGGAGTCAGGGAAGCTCGAGCGTAGTTCTTCCAGCACAAGTTCAGCGGTCGGTTCACTGTCGAAAAAACCGACCTGAAGTCCGTGCCAGGTTTTACCGTTTAGCCTGAATTCAGTGGCATAAACAAAGTGCGGCGTAGCAATTCTCAGCAGTTCGGCAGCGGCGGCATCGACACTCTCGAACACACCAAGTTGTACGACAAATTCGCCGGTCCGTGATCGTACGACTTGCTGACGCAAAGGTGTTTGCCGAGGTCGCTGCGTTGGTTCACGTACAAAGGCTGGTGGTTCACGCGGAACTTCCGGCTCGATGTACAGCGGTGGCGGTATGTTAGCAGGCAATGATCGGGAGTCTATTCTGGTATCGACGAAGACCTCAATCCAGCCGACCGGATGTTGGCGTACCTCGAACTGACTGGGCTTGCTGAAATGCAAGGTTATGTAGTTATCACCCGTACCGAGGGCATCGAAAATGACTTCGGTGATATTGCCGAGTAAGTCGCCATCTGGCCTGTACGCTTCCGTGGTGACATCCTGCAAGAGCGCTGCACATTCGCCGTCAGCGCGTACCCGAATACGAAGTTCCAGACCCGCACCCACCGGCAAATGATCGATGTACCGCATTTTGCAGGCCGGCCAGATTTGCGCTGTCGCAACCCCGTTCGTTTTTGACATCAGGATATTATCAATAGCCACATTCGGGCCGGCCCACACAGCCTGACCCGACAATATGCAGAAAAACAGCAGTACAAGTCGACGGGTACTCACTGCCAGCCCGTCGTGTTGTGGCAACTATCGCACTCTGCCGTGGTGGGAACATGGCCCGCACCCTGGCCGGTGGCGAGCATTCCGTTATGACAACTGGAACAAACACCCAGTGCCTGCAGGTGCTCGAAATTCACGACCAGGCTAAACGTATCGGTACGATGGCAATCTTCGCAGATATTCGTGGTCTGCAGATGCCCCGTCGGTTTTCCGGCGGCAGTAATACCGTCGTGACAACTGAAACAATTTGCAACGATTCCGCTGTGATCGAAAGTTCTGACCGGTGAGAAGGCGACCGTCAGGTGACAGCTGTCGCACTGATCGCTGGCCGGCGGATGATCGACGGGCTTGCCTGGCGCAAGCTGGTTATCGTGGCAACTGACGCAATCGCCAACGGTCTCAATATGATCCATTCTCCGCAGCGGTAAAAAACTGCGTGTTGCATGACATGACTCGCATTGCTGGGTGCTCAGTATATGGCGCGCCGGTTTCGCCGTCGCCACGACGGTGCCGCCATCTTCGTGGCAGTCCGCACAAAGCCGTAACGTCCCTTCGAATATGCCGCGGCTATGGCAGGCACCGCACTGGGCAACAAGATGCGCGCCGTCAAGGCGAAAGCCGGTGGAGTCGTGGTCGAAATCCGAGCGGATCGCCGTCTGCGCCTGTACAGCATGCGCAAAACCGATCAGCAGTACCAGCACCGAATACAACAGCGTCTTTGCAAGGTTCTGCTTTGCCAATGTCATAAGATCACCACTTCCAGAAGTGTGCGGACAAGGATCAGGCAAGGGTGCGAGTGCATTCATGAATAGTCCGGGCTAGAGCTGTTCGATATCCGAGAAGGTCGCAGCGTTGTGACACTCCGCGCAATCCGACCCGAACTGCCCGGCGTGAACGTCATCTGTTCTGTGGCAACCACCACATGTCGATGGAACCTCTGAAAGACTGGCGGTCGCGTCGCGATGACAGCCGCTGCATTGCACAACTGCGTGTGCGCCGTTCAACGGAAAGTCGGTGTCCGTGCCATGATTGAACGTTACGTTCTGCCACGCATTGCCGGTGTGGCACGTGCTGCAGTCATCAGCGAGCGTTCCATCGTGAACGTCGTCCGCGCGGTGGCATGCAACGCATTCCGCAGGCGCGTCACGAAACTGATTCGAATCGTGGCACGACGAACACGGCACAACGGCATGCATGCCATTCAAGGGAAATACCGACAGGTCGTGGTCGAATGCAATCCCGGTATGCCATTTTGTCTGTTGATGGCAGTTGCCACAATCCTCGCCCAACTGACCACCATGACTATCGTCGAATGTATGGCAACCAGCACAGCTTGTTGAAAGTGGAACATCAATCTTGTCTTTGTGGCAGGCCGTGCAGTACAGTTCCGCATGACTGTCCTGCAAAGCGAAATTCGTATCGCCGTGATCGAACAGCGAGTCGGACCAGTCGGTGGCAACGTGGCAGGCTTCACATTCCGTGCCATTGCGCCGTTGGTGATCGTCCTCGCCGAGGTGACAGCCTGCGCAGGTACTGTCGAGACCATCTTTGAAGTCCTCGCGCGCATGACAGTCCTGACAGTTTAGCCCGCGATGTCCATCCTGCAGCTGAAATCCTGTTTCCGCGAGATGATCGAAATCGATGCCCCGCCATGTCGTCGTTGTATGGCAGTCGCTGCATGCCGCGCCGTTTCCGCCGTCGTGAACATCGTCGATGGCATGACAAGCGACGCACTGCTCAGGCGTGCCCGCATAGACGTTTCCCCTGTGACAGTCGACGCACTTCACCTCGATATGCGCGCCGGCCAGGGCGTAGCCGAAACCTGAATGATCGAAGTCTGTATCCGACCACCTGAATTCGGTGTGACATTCCTGGCAGGCGCCGCCAAGCGCACTTTCATGGACATCGTCTTTTACGTGGCAATCCGCGCATCGCACCGGAGCGTCGCGGCGCTTTTCCCCCGCTGCGTGGCAATCCCCACACGATGTGCCGAGGTGCGCGCCAAGCAGGAGAAAATCACTGAATTCATGATCAAACAAGCCACCGTCTACAGGGACGATATCGGCGTCGCGGCCCTCATGATCGGTGTGGCACACTACGCACTCGTTTCGCCGTGCGGTCTCAGAACGTCCGTGAAAACCGATACTATTGTCCCGGTCCTTCCCAACGTCTTCGTGGCAGGCAACACACAGGGTCGCCATTGGTCGATCCGACTGTGAATCGTGACACGCCGAGCAGTCCCCTTCGATGTCGACATGCCCTTCGATCACGCGGCCGGGCATGACGAGCTTCTTGAAGTCCTGCGCGTATATCCCGGCACTGAACGAACTGATCATCAGCAAGCAGATGCCGGTCAGGATAACCCGGGTGCTCATATCGAATACACATGCACGGCAACAACGTGCACGACTACGGTCACCAACATGAGGTAGAAAAACGGCCGATGGACCTTGTGCCAGAGTGAAAACAACCGTTCGTAGGCGGCAAACGAAGCCACCCGGCGAACCCGGCGCAAATGCTCCCTAACGAATGTACGACAAGCCTTTTCGAGGCCATCCCGGTGTTGTGCCACTGCCGGCGAAACAACTGCCTGCTCCTCCAGCTGCTCCGCCACAAAGTTCGTGATCTGGCGATAGCCCTTCCGGGTTTTGATTGCTAGCTGCGTCGGCAAAATAATACTCTCCAACACACTCTTCGGCGGTTTCAGCACCTGCCGATCGTATTCGGCAATTTGTTTCATCAGGTGTGGCACGAACTGCGCCGCGCCACCTGAGCCATCGAGCGACAACTTTACGCTGGCAAGGAGTTCTTTGAGGTTCGCCTTTCGTCCGTACAGACCGTGATGAACTTTCGCATACAGGAAGCGCCCGACAAGCCCGCTGCCGGCAACCAACAACATGGCTATCAAAGACGCCGAACTGTTAACGGAACCCAGGGTAAAATTGCTGTGATAGAGAATCGTCAACGGACCGACGACACCGAGCATCATGTGCATGCGAAACCAGCTCCGCACGGGACCCATGATCTTCAGAATCCTGAATCGCTTACGCATAGGATACAGGAGCTGTGTGAAAATGAGGAAGGTACCAATTACGCCGAGTGCATAGCCTAAGCCTTCGTCAGCAAATATTCGACGTGAGTCACGGCCTTCGACACCTAAATAGATGGCTGCTGCTGTGAGCAACAGACCGGCCAACGCACCCCACTCCCTATATAGGCGCTGCCACCAGGGCAGCGGCGCCTTCGGCCTCGCTGTTGGCGGCGCGACGCCACCAATACCGCGTGAAGGTCGAGGGCTTCTGGCGGGGGTTCTTATCTCCTTCGGATTTGCTACCACAGCGAACGCCCCGACCGCTTCAGCGCGACCTACTCATGTGAGCACTTACGATCACGGTTTTGATCTCGGCCGCGTCCGCTCCAAGCGCTACCGCTTTGTCGGCCGCGGACCGAGCATTCTTCATGTCGCCAGTGAATGCATAGGACTGGGCAAGCAGGCGCCAGCCCTTCAGGTCATTCGAATTCTCCAGCAAACGTTGCTCAAGCCCACCGATCATTTCGTCTACAGGAGGCGCACTGGTCGTCACCGCGGAGTTCGCCTGTACAGATGCCTCGCCGTTTATCCCGGCCAGCCACGACCGTATTTCTGGTGATTCGTCCAGCATGTCATTGCCGGCTTGCGGTGGTGGCGTTTCGACGCACGCGACGAGCAGCACGGAAATCAACAGACAGGCGCATTTTCCTTCGGTCATCTCAATGATCCTTGTGGTCCAGTCGATGGCTGCAAATGCAAATAAGGAGAGTGACCATAGCGTACGGAAACCGGCACCCGCGTGATCCGCGTCACATAAAGTTTGACCGCGTTAGCTAGACTGTCGGGGCCGCTTAGTTTGCTGCGGACATCAGTTATTGAGAATGCCACCGTCTTACGACGTACAGAGCGCCCGATGAAGCAACACGTTATGCGAAAAGCGTTGTCAATTGCCCTCGCCACATGTGGCTTGTTATCTGCTGTTGCCATCTATGCTGCGGATATTCAACAGGGCTATGAAGCAATCTGGGCAAGGAACTTCACGAAGGCAGCCAGCATACTGCAGCCACTTGCCGCGGCAGGTGACGAAAACGCGGAGTATCTGCTGGCCGCCTTGTACCGTCGCGGGCTCGGCGTGCCGAGGGACGCCACGAAAGCCGCCGAAATATACGCCGCACTTGCCGCCGGAGGTCACGTAAAGTCGGTCGAGCTACTGGCGCGCGAACCGGTCAGCCAATGGTCCGCGCCGGAGAGGACCGATGAAAGGGCTGCGGCGCTCCATTGGTACGCGCAGACCGCAGCCGTGGAACCGGCACGCCGCCTGCTCTCACAGGGTGTGGATCCAAACGACCGCACCATTTTTGGCCGTACCGCTTTGATGGAGGCTGCCGAGGCAAACGAGGTCGGGGGTATCCGCTTGCTTGTCGGCGCGGGCGCCGATCTCAACCTGGTTGACGATGATCACAATAGCGCACTCCTGCTGGCAGTCCGCAGAGGCAATCATGCCGCCGTGCTCGAATTGCTCAATGCCGGAGCCGATGTAAACCAGCCGGATGCCCACGAAAACACCGCACTCATCATTGCTGCCCGCAAGGGCGACGCCAATGTCGCGACATCGTTGCTCGAAGCAGGTGCTGCTGTGAATGCGACGAACGATCTTGGACAAACGGCTCTGGGTATTGCCGATATGAGACAACACAACACAATCGCTGCAGCTCTGGATTCGCGTGGAGGTACCGCCCTCGGGTTCAATACAACCACTCGCTCGTCGCGTAGCGGCCTGCAGCTTAAGAGCGCAGAAAATGGCGATCGCCCGGCCTGGTTTATCGCCGCTGATCGCGGCGACCAGGCTGCTGCCAGCCGTTTGTTGGCAATGGGCACGAATCTGGATCAGATTGACTCCGAAGGTGATACTTCGTTGATGATCGCCTCAGATCGCGGCTACACCGGCCTCGCTGAATTTCTTCTTGCTAACGGTGCACGTATTGGAACGGCCAGAGACGACGGCCGAACCGCATTGCACCTCGCAGCGGCTGGCGGGCACACCGATACGCTGAAGAAACTCCTCGAATATGCGCCGGCGCCTTACTCCACAACGACCGGTAGTGAAGATATTCTGATGCTTGCAGTGGACCATGGCGGAAGTGACATGGTATCGCTTTTGATCGCAATCGGTCTGCCCGTTGACGGAGTGGACGCCAATGGGCAGACCGCCGCGATGCGAGCGGCTCGCGCGGCTGACGAAGACATACTCTTGCAGCTGATTGTTGCCGGCGCAAAGGTGCTCACTGCAGACAATCAGAATCGCACCGCACTTTGGTATGCGGCCGATGCCGGCAACAGCAGGCAAGTGGCAATACTTATGAAGGCCGCTGCATCGGTGGTGGGCTTCGCGGACGCCGACGGTGAGGCGGCACTACATCGTGCGGCGCTTCGCGGGCACACTGGCGTCATAAAAACGATCGTCGACAAATCTGTCCTGGCAGAGGTTGAGAACAACAGTGGCGCAACGCCATTGATGATCGCTGCTGCAAACGAGCATTTTGACATTGTCAGCATGCTGATGTCCGCAGGGCACGACATAGACTATAAGAACAACCACGGCAATACCGCACTTCTGGTGGCGGCGCAGCGAGGTGATGCTGGTGCGGTCGACGAACTACTCAGCCTTGGCGCAAATCCACGTATCGTGAACAAAAGGCGTCTGAACGTTGCCGATATCGCCGAGCGTTATGGACACACTTCTGTGCTTGCCGTGCTCGAGCGCTTCTGACGTCGTCCCATCAGGCATTCTTGTCATACTCCGGATCCGGTTATCCGACACCTCAATGTGGCTGCGAGCAAGGGGCAGTACAGCCTGCGCATAGTGCGGACGCAGCGAGGAAACGAGCACGCCGCGCGAACCCGTGTCGCAAGTTCCGATTATGAGCTGCGTTAGCGTGACGGGCGTCACAGAAAAACACTGACTTGCAAGGTTATGTCGCACAAGACGCCAATACGGCCACGTCGAGATATAAGGTCCGCGGCGTTGGCAGGGAGTATTACGGATGATGCATACCATGCGCAAAACCACGTTCTTTCTTATCGCAATTGCGGCCCTCGCGGGTTGTGTCCGTGAAGAAGAGGCTCTGACCGATAATATATCGGACCCGATAGGTGAACAGTTGGTAGTGACGGCGCCCGCGTCCATGCAGGCGGAAGCCACCGGTGTGATGACGACAGTGGGCCTGGGCCAGGCAACGGCAACCGGCGGTGACGGGTCCTACTCCTACAGCAATGATGCCCCTGTAAACGGTTTTCCACTTGGTGCGGCGATAGTCAACTGGACGGTGACCGATGGTGCCGGCACTCAGGACAGCGCAACACAATCGGTAACGATTACCGACACCAGTGCACCCACAATAACGCCACCGTCCGATATGCAGGTTGTCTCAACCGGCGTGATGACGATGGTTGACATTGGCACAGCAACCGTAAGTGATCTTGTCGATACGAATCCGGCAGTCTCAAACGACATGCCGGGCGCAGGTTTCCCGATCGGTACAACTACAGTCGTGTGGACTGCCACCGATGTCAGCGGAAACGCGGCCACCGCGTCGCAAATGGTGACCGTCGCGCTGTCGACATCCGGACCATTAACCATCATACCACCAGGCCCAATGACACTCGAGGCGACGGCGACGGCAACCGTCGTGACGCTTGGTGCTGCTACGGTGACCGGTGGAACACCGCCGGTAATGATCAATAACGATGCTCCTGCGGGCGGTTTCCCGGTAGGGTCAACAACCGTGACCTGGACCGCTACCGATGCGGCACTGGTAAGCGTCACCGGTACGCAGACTATCAACGTCAATGACACGACCGTGCCGGTAATTACGGCACCTACCGATGTTGTTGCCGATCAGGGGTCGGAGCTGGGTAATACTATGGTCAGCCTGGGCACGCCGATCTTCAGCGACATTGCCGATCCGGCACCAACGATCAGCAACAATGCCCCGGCGAACGGCTACCCCGTGGGCAGCACAACGGTCGTGTGGACAGCGCTGGATGCAAGCGGAAACACCGCGACTGACAATCAGGTGATCACAATTAACGCGTTCGTAGCGGAACTGTGTTCATCGATGGTTACCGAATTCGCTACAGTCATTTACCCGTTGATGAATAGCACCAATCCGGCACGTTGCGCAGATTGTCACACCGGGCCAACACCACTGGCAACACCCAATGGATTCGCCTTTCCGAATGATCCTCCGGTTGCCGCCGACTTTGCCGTGTTTCGCACGGTCGCGGCGATCGATTCAGGAGGACAGTCGCTGATCCTTGTCAAAGCAAGGGGTGGCGCTACGCACGTTGGTGGTGACCGGTTTCCGGACGGTGTTAACGATCCGGACTACGTCGTCTTCGAGGGCTTCACGAATCGCGCCAGTGTCTGCGAAGAAGATCCGCCGGTTAACCCGGTTACGATCGACCTTGGCACCGGCTACGAGCAGCTTCACAAGGTGGTTGGTTCACTCGCCTCGCGAACACCCAGTACGGATGAAGTTAACGCAGTGGAAGCCGCGCTGGACCAGCAGGGCATCGACAGTGCTATTGACCCAATAGTCGACGGACTGATGGCTGAAGACGCGTTCTACACGCGAATTCAGGAGGTGTACAACGACCTTCTGCTGACAGATAAGGATGCGAATGACCGGGGCAGTGTTGGCAACAACTTCGACCTGGACGCGTTTGCCAATCGGGACTACTACGAAGACAACTTCTCCGGTAACGAGCGCAGCGATCTGCGCGAAGACGCAAACTACGGCTACGCTCGTGCAACCGTTGAGTTAGTCAAATACGTCGTCGAAACTGACCGGCCCTTTACCGAAATCCTGACAGCGGACTACACGATGATCAACCCGTACTCCGCGGTTATTTACGGTAACGATGCCGGCGATCCAAACTTCCCGTTCAACTCGGACGAAGTCCGCGCAAATCACGACCGCGACGACTTTCGTCCGGTGAGCAACATCCAGCACAGCGATGGGACGCTAGTACCGGCTGCAGGCGTTATCGGTACCCACGCGTTCCTTGCACGATATCCCTCGACCAATACAAACGTCAATCGTCAACGGGCCCGCTATGTATTCGATTACTTCCTCGGCGTCGATATCGAGAGTCTGGCAGCACGCGATGGACTTGATCTAGACAACGTTATCGGCGACGTACCGACCTTCGAGGATCCGCAATGCGCCGTCTGCCATGACGTAATGGATCCGATCGCCGGCTTGTTTACCAACCGTGACAATGGCGGTGAATACGACACCAGTAACGTATTCCAGCACACAAGAACCACAAACGGTATACCGAGGATGGTGCCGGCAGGCTACACGTTCAATGTGGCCGATGAATTACCGGGTACCGAGGAAGACACAGCCCTGGCGTGGCTGGGTAACCGGCTGGCACAGGATGACCGCTTTGCGGATCGAACGGTACGTACCGTATTCCGGGGGTTGACCAGAATCGACGTAACCACGCCCGCGACAACGGCATTCCTCAATACGACCAAGAACCAGTTTGTCGGATCCGGCTTCAATTTCAAGCTCCTGGTCAAAGACATCGTTGCCAGCGACTACTTCCTTGCCCGAAATTTGAGTGTCGGTGAAGACCCGAATGCCTACGCGGACATCGGTGCTGCCCGTTTGATCACACCGGAAGAACTCGATCGGAAGATCACCGCGGTGATGGGTGGCAGCTACGTCTGGCGCGGACCGAACTCCAACAGCGGGCTCCGCGGTCGGCACTACCTGCTCTATGGCGGCATTGACTCCGACGAAGCGATCTCCCGGATAACAGAACCAACGTCGTTGATCGATGGTATCCAGGAACGCATCGCCAACCAGGCCGCCTGCCAACGGGTAGCGGATGACCTGTATAACGGCGGCACCCTGTTTCCGTTCGCTAACGAGGCTGACATCCCGGACGGCGGAGCCGGCGATAGCGCCATTCGTCAGAACATCCTTTTCCTGCACAGACGCATGCTGGGTGAAGATCTGGCCATAACTGACGCAGAAATTAACAATACCTACCAACTGTTTATCGACGTACGTGCC
>VAPL010337871.1_pt1 | contig 10282 bp, 8 predicted proteins | sample 3395061 | NCBI WGS metagenome assembly VAPL01 (sample SAMN08290444, study PRJNA428436) | hydrothermal vent metagenome | isolation source: Deep-sea hydrothermal vent chimney 2 | place: Pacific Ocean: Juan De Fuca Ridge | depth 2182 m m
GCTTCCTAAAAGCTTTGGGAGATATCGGTGAGCTTTCTATCCATGCTGAAGACACCATCATGGCAGTCGGTGAGAGGCTTAGCTCACGTCTACTAGCAGGCGTACTGACAGCTGCCGGCTCAGCGGCAGTTCAGGTTGACCTCGAAAAAGCAATCCCTGGACGGTTCAAAACGGCTCATCACGCTTTTTATCTCAACGCAGAAAAGAAATTTGCGAAGGTTTTTCATAAAGCACTTAAGCAAAATAAGATTCCAGTGGCGACGGGCTACTTCGGACGGGTACCGGGTGGTATGCTGCGCAATGTTGGGCGTGGTTATTCTGACTTTTGTGCTGCTCTGACAGCGGCTGGACTACGAGCAGAGAGACTAGAAATTTGGACTGATGTTTCAGGTGTATTGACAGCTGATCCTCGCAAAGTTAAAAATGCTCAAATTCTCGATAAGATTTCTTTCGAGGCAGCAGCTGAGTTGGCACACTTTGGAGCGAAAGTTATTCATCCACAGAGTTTACATCCAGCGATCCGTGCCAATATCCCTGTTTGGATCAAAAACACCTTCGAACCAAAGGCTCATGGTACTGAGATTGTCCGTGAGGTGAAGCGGCCTAAGTTATTGATCTCATCTGTTACAAACAAGAAAGACATCACCGTGATCAACATCGCAAGCTATCGCATGTTGCTTCAGTATGGTTTCCTTGCCAAAGTTTTTGAGATTTTTGCTCATCATCAGACCAGTATTGATGTTGTTTCAACTTCGGAAGTCTCGGTCTCCGTGACGATCGAAGACACCAAAGCCATGAAAGAGATTATCGCAGAGTTAAAGCCTTTTTCCAAAGTTTCTATTAGTCGCAAGAAGGCAATCGTCTGTCTCGTCGGTCTTGGCATGGCTCAGCGTCAGGGAGTTGCAGGTGAGGTTTTTGGTACACTCGGACGCGCGGGGATCAGCGTGGACCTCATCAGTCAGGGTGCGAGCGAGATCAATATTACTTTCGTCGTGGACGAGGATGAGGCGGATCGAGCAGTTGCCGTACTTCATAGAAAATTCTTCTAAATGATCTACTACCTACTACCACTCGCCGGAGTCGCAATCGGAGCTATCGGTGCGCTCACTGGTACGGGTGGCGGCGTGCTCACTGTGCCGCTACTCCTTACTTTGCTCCTCTTGCCCAAGGAGATCGCCGTGGGTACGAGCTTCGTCAATATGATTTTTATCGTCGTAGTGTCCCTGCTGCTCTACGGTGCGAAAGGCACGATCGACTGGAAAGCTGGAATTTTACTAGGGCTAGGCTCAGTCATCGGCGCCTATCTCGCAGTCACCTACTTTCAGCCACACATTTCCGAGCGTCAGTTTCACTACGCTTTCGCCGCGTTGCTTGTTATTATTGCGGTCTCTTTAGTTTTTAAAAAATAGCTTCAAATGTCTCCCAAAAAATTCCAAGTCGGTGTCGTCGGTGCGACTGGTGCTGTCGGCGCAGAGATGATCCGCGTATTGCATGCTCGTCAGTTTCCTGTCGCCGAGCTCCACCTTTTTGCCTCTGAGCGCAGTGCTGGTAAAAAACTTGCAACACCTTTTGGTGAAAAGGAAATTGAACTTTTTTCTGTTGAAGCAGCACGGAAGATGGATTTCGTTTTCCTTGCTGTTTCAGGGTCCTTTGCCAAAGAACATGCACCAGCGATTGCCACTGATGGTGGGGCGATCGTCATCGACAACTCCTCTGCCTTTCGTTATGACGATGCTATCCCACTCGTCGTACCAGAAATCAATCCACAAGCCGCTAAAGGTGCACGCCTCATCGCCAACCCCAACTGCACTACTGCGATCCTCGCGGTCGCGCTCTGGCCGTTGCATCAGGCTTACGGAGTGCAGAAAGTGATCGTCTCGACCTACCAAGCCGCTAGCGGTGCAGGTGCGGAGGGTATGGCTGAGCTAAAAAATGGTGTACAGGAGTACCTAAATAGTAAGCAATCTGGGCATGAGATTTTTGCGTATCCGTTGCCATTCAATGTGATTCCACATATCGACACATTCCAAGACAACGGTTTCACGCGCGAAGAAATGAAAGTTGCTTGGGAGACTCAGAAGATCTTTGGTAACAATAAACTAGCGATCTCCTGTACAGCGGTGCGAATCCCGACGCTGCGCGCCCATGCCGAGGCTGTGACGATCGAGACCGAGCAGCCTATCGATCCTGCTGCTGCACGTGAGTTATTAAAATCCGCGCCGGGTGTCAAAGTAGTCGACGATCCTGCCAAGCTCGAGTATCCGATGCCGCTGACTGCTACCGAAAAATATGATGTAGAGGTTGGACGAATCCGTCAGAGTCTCGTCTTTGGCGACCACGGTCTCGATTTTTTCGTCTGCGGAGATCAAATCCTCAAAGGCGCGGCACTCAACGCTGTGCAGATCGCGGAGTTGTTGGTTTAGGTCAAATAACTTCTACTTCGACGACTTTACCATTTTCGAAGATCCATTTTTCTTTGCCAGTGCTGCCGTCGCGTTCGATATAGAGTGTCGCCCTAGCGAGTCTGGCAAACTCTGGTAAAAGCTCTACTGACTTTAAATCGGCTCCTGGAGGAATTTTGCTAGCGAGAGCTGCTTCTGTAGCAGGATCAAAAGTAATGTTTTTGATTGGATATTTACCGCGTTCAGTGAGCTCATCTTGAGTGTCGTAGTTATTGTAAAGTTCGTAACCCATCATACCGACATCATAGATTGTCCAAGCCGCTAGACCTACTGAGGCTATTGTGCCAACCCCAGTCATAGCTGTGGCACCAGCAGTAGCAGCACGTTTAGCGATCAGCTTAACAATTTTTTCAGTACCAGTTCTTTCCAAGATTTCGGCAAAGATCTTTTGGACAGCCTTGCCGGTGCAACGTTTGACCAGTTCAGCTTTGAGACCTGCGAAAGCTTTGCTGGAGAGTTCGATAGTTTTTTTACCAACCTTTAGGGTTTTTTCTGTATAGCGAGTAGTTCTTTCTATGAGTGCTTTACTTTTTCGCATTCGTGCTAATTTTGCCAGTTGAATTTCCTTGCGACCTAATTTTTCTATCATTTCTTCAGTAATTTTACCCCTTAAGATTTTAGAATCTTTTAAGAGTGCTGTAGCCTCATCCACAGCCTTACTGTGCAGCCAAAATATTTTTTCGTACTGACTATCAGATAGCACTATTGGTCCTAACTTTTTCATTTTACTCAAAATATTCACACGGCGAGCGAAGTATTTTCCTCTAGCTGCTTCTTTGCTGAGGACTTCACCATAATGTTTTACATTGCCGAGAGTCAGTCTCCTGAGTTGGTGTTGTAGTTTTTGATAGCGCATCCAGTCTCCACTATGCTGCCAGATATGCTTCATATCTTTGAAAAAGGTTACTTGACCCCAAGTTGCGCCTTTAATAGTTTTCCCAGCTATCAGAAGTGGCGCTTTTATAAGGCTGACGTCAGTGGTAAAGAGTGCCTTGGTAAAACCAAATGCTGCTGTGCCACCTGCTAAATAAGAATCTGCTTTGATAATAATTCCAGCTGTATTTGCCCACCAAGGTTGATCTGGATCGTTCAAATACTCTCCGAGTTGATAGGCCTGTTCTTGGGTAAATTTGTAAGAGTATACAAAAGCCTCTTTGGTGCCTTTGGCTGCTGTGATGAGTATCTGGAAAGATCCATCTCTAGTGATTTCAAGTGCAGCCTTGCCACCTTCAGCTTGGACATTTTCGATTAGTTTGCCAGCGTTTTCTTTCACGCCCTGCATATCTAGCGCGGTAGCACTACCAAATAGTTTGGTTAGAGACTTCGCTGTCTTGGGTAGTCGATCACCTAGGTAATTAGCAGCGTTTTCAGCTGTTTCTTTAACGACTGAGTGATTCTCTTTATTCGTTTTGTCCACAGTAGTATCTCCGGTAGCCAGTCGCACTGCCTGTAGTACAGTAGCTCCATGCTCCAGATTTTTCGGTGGTGGGTTTGCTTTTAGATAATCACGCAGCTGTTTTTCACTAGCGGTGACAGGTACGTTGCCCGTCTGACCAGTAACGCCCTGTCCCATCTTTTCGAGCCAAGTTTGCCAGCCACTTTTTTTATTCTGGATAAAGTCTGCATAGTTTTCGTCTTTGTTTAGTTCCAGCGCTTTGGCATCGACACCTGCTTTGTCAGCGATTTTTTTGGTCTCTGCTGTGGGCTCTGTACTCGAGTAGATTGTTTCGATCGCTTTCTTGAGGTTACCTTTATTTAGCCACATGAGTACATCGGGCGAGAGGTTGAAGAATTTCCCAGCGAACTTGGCGATTTCTTCATGTTTCCAAGTGGCTAGACCTGTGATGCCTATGAGTGAGGAGAGTGTTAGTCCGTTTTTCCAGCCACTCAGCTCTTCGAAGAGAGCGTCGCCCTGTTTACGTACCCAGTTCAGCACTTTGTACGCGCCCCAAGCGAGTATACCGACTCCCACGACGGTCATCGCCATCTTGGCAGCAGGAGTGTTGACTACTTCGTACCACTCATTGCCAGCTTCTTTGCCTTTTTTGGACCAGTATTCCTGAGTCTCTTGACCGACCTTGCCCCAGTATTTGGTAGTTTCTTTTTGGACAGCTTTGATCTTTTTTGAAGATGCGATGATTAAATCTTCTTGCTGTTTATTTTTCTTTTCGTGTTCGCCAACTGTCTTTTTGATATGCTCGGGTAGAGTCGCCAAACCAGCCTCAGCAGAAGTCGGAGTAAGCTTGGGCTTTTTTTTGGGTGCTATTTTCTTTTCAGGTGTGATAGGTACTTTCAAAATCTCTGGTTGGCGAGATTTGGTCGCTGATGCGGTAGGACTACCCATATTATTTTGATTTTAGTTTCTAGTTATTTTACCACGAAACTATACATAAAGCAAACTTCAGATCTTCCCAAGTGGGGTTTTTTCCTTTAAACTCACTCGCACGTAATTCAAAAAACCTTATGCCCCGCCGAGGAAATAAAACTGCGATCATGGTCTGGCTCTGCGACACTTGTAAAGTGCAGACTGGTCAGACTTATCTAAATACTGCTAATCACGGTAGCAAGAAGCTGGAGCGTAATCGCTACTGCTCCAAGTGTCGTAAGCATACGCCGCAGTACACCCGTCCAGAAAAGAGTGGCTCACTCGGTCTCGCGCGCAATAAGTAATCTAGAGATTGTTTTGAAGAGTGCTTGTTTTTCAGTAGTTTTTCTGCTACAATAAGCGGAACGTTTTTCTTTAAACTTTTAGACTCATGCCTACTTGGATACTGTTCGGACTCGGTGCTGCACTAGCGCTCGGCGCAGCGAATATTCCCCAAAAACTCGCCCTTGGCACGGTGAGTCCGTTTGCTTACGGTATCCTGTCTGGCTTGGTGATCCTCATCGTCAATATTACGCTTTTATTCATTTATGGTGACTCGCTCAATCTCGCAGCGAAAAAAGAGTGGGGCTTCGCCTTCATGGCAGCGGCACTTTTTGCGGCGGGTTCGGTCTTCATCGCACTCGGCTACCGTGGTGACGCCAATCCCGCTATTTTCCCTGCACTTTTCAATACCAATACGCTAATCGCTACTATCCTCGGTGTGTTGATTTTGAAAGAAACACTGGCAGTTCCGCTCTGGCAGGCCTTTGCTGGTTCGGCCTTTGTGGTTATTGGAGCAGTATTGGTGACGACCAGACTGGGTTAAGTAAATAAAACTTCGCGCGACTTTATTTCCTAAAAACTAAAATAAAATGCTAACCAAAGCTAAAGCAACTGTGTTTAAAAAAATACCTAGTGAAACTAAAACGAAAGGTTCGCGGATTATTGTGATAACTGGTGGATCTGGTAGTGGTAAGACAATGCTTGCCAAGCATATCGCTCAGCATGTCTATGCTGGTGAATGCGATATTATCAGTCACGATATGTACTACATCGACAAGGATAATTTCGACCCAGACTACCGCGTCGATTATGATGCACCTGAGAGCTTGGATAATGCTCTGCTACGTCAGCATCTGGCACAGCTCAAAGCTGGTAAATCGGCAGCGACTCCGATTTATGATTTTCAAACGAAAGATCGTCTCACTGAGACACGCTGCGTCGAGCCGCAGAAGATAATTATTGTCGAGGGAATCCTAACATTGGCTATTCCCGAGCTACGTGAATTGGCAGATCTCTCGATCTTTATTCATGTTGATGATGACGCACGACTTTCACGACGTATCTTACGTGATTTCGTCGGTGGTGCGCGCAGTAGTATGGGCACGAGTAAGGAAGACGCATTGGCTGGTGAGTTGACTTATTATTTTGATTACGTGAAGCCAAACTACCAAAAATATATTGCTCCCTTGGCTGAGGTAGCTGATATCGTCGTCCACAACAACGCCAAAACACCAGAACCAATGCTAGACCGGATGGAAAATATTTTGACGAAGTTCCAACTCAAGTAATCGCTACTGCCGCACTGTATCCCACCAGCCATCTGGATCAGTAGCAAATTTTGAAATGGCCTCTTTTTGATCTATCGGTAGATCTAATTCACTTACAAGTGTAGAAAAGTTCGTCAGTGTCCACCACGGTACTTTGGCGTCGTTTAGGTTTGTGCTAGCTCTTACAAATTCGTAAGTCGAGATGGCAATGATGCCGACTACATCAGCTGCGATTTCTTTACGCAGTGCGAGGACTGTTTTTACGCTCGATCCCGCCGTCGAAAAAAGGTCTTCAATTACCAGCACTTTACTACCTGCCGTGATAGCTCCTTCGACTTGTTTGCCAGTGCCATGAGCGCGTGGCTCTGGGCGCACATAGCAGAAGGGTTTACCTAAGCGATCGGCGACCAATGCGCCGAAGCCAATGGCGCCAGTGGCGACACCAGCGATCGCATCGAACTCTAATTTATTTTCTTCGATTAGCTGACAAAATCCTGCCACGATCATCTCACGCGCATCGACGAAGGAAAGTAGTATGCGGTTATCACAATAAATAGGCGATCGGATTCCGCTCGTCCAAGTAAAGGGTGGATCAAGAGAAATTTGTACGGCTTTTTTTTCAAGTAAGATTTTGGCGATCTTTTGTGTGAGCATCATGTTGATTTGATGATTAAACTAAAGTATTAAACTTTGCGGCCAGAGCTGTCGCGGTGCGAGCGTCCAAATTCAGATTCTTTCAAAACTTTTTCACCAGAGTAGACAGTGCCGTCGGTACAGACGCGACTACCAGAATCGTCTAGGCAGCAGCTACCGCAGATGCCGAAGCCGCACTTCATGTAGCGTTCGAGGCTGAGCTGACTGGGAGTTTTTGCCTGTTTGGCTAGCTCGGCGACTTTGCGCATCATGATTTCTGGACCACAGGAATAGATTTGGCTGTAGTGATTTTGATTCAAAAGTTCAGCGAGCTTATCTGTTGTATAGCTTTTGTCGCCGACTGAGCCGTCGTCAGTCGTGATGTACAAGTTCGTGAGTTTTTTGAGTTTATTTACATAGAGTAGCTCTTTTTTGTTTCGAGCGCCGATGATGCAGTCTGTTTTGATTTTGTGCTGCTGTGTCAGAGTCGCAAAGAAGTGGAGGGGAGCGATGCCAAAACCACCGCCGACTAGTATGATGTGTTTACCGCTGAGCTTGAAAGTATTACCAAACGGACCACGCAGACCCAGCTTATCGCCTTTTTTAATCTTTTGAATAGCCTTACTCCATGGACCGACAGCAGAGACTGTTAGTTCAATAGTTTTTTCATCAGCATAAGCGACGGAGACTGGCTTTTCATTCACGCTTGGTAGCCAGAGCATGACGAACTGTCCAGGCCTGATAATGCCAAGTTGATTGGCAAAAGTCAGCGTCACAGTACGGTAGTTTTCTTTTACTATTTTTATAACGGAGAGAGTGGTGGGGAGGTGTTTGCTCATCTGGTTTATTTTGCGAGTAGAAGAGGTTTTTCGCAAGTCTCTTAGCTTGAAAAAAAAGTACCTTTCTGATAAACTTCTTTGATGTCGGGTGATAAAATCTAGCATTTAAGTCCAAATAAAAAACTATGCATAATCAATTCGACAAGTTTACAAAAGAAGCTAAGCGAGCTTTGATCGTCGCTCAAGAAGAAGCACGTGCGACGGGTCTTTCGTATATCGGTACGGAGCATATCTTACTTGGGATCCTCACTCAGCCTGAGAGTCTCGGTGCGAGTGTCTTGCGTAATTTTGGTGTGACGACAGAGAATGTAAAGCTAGTGCTCAAGACTGTCGGTCGTCAGCGTACCAGCAAGGATCGTCAGCCTGATCCTAGCACTGACAGTGGGCTTTCGGGGTTTGCTAAACGTGTGATCGAAGATGCAGTGCGAGTGGCCTACCAGTTCAATCATGCGATGGTTGGTACGGAGCATTTGCTCTATGCACTCATGAATCAAGAAAACACAGCAGCAACCGTAATTCTCGAAAATATGAAAGTTCGTTCGGGGGATATTAAGCGTCAGATCGAAGAAATCTTTCGTGAGGCTGCTGATGCCCAGACACTCCCCAAAGGGGTACATCCGTTAGAGGTTCTTTTTGGTTCACTCCAGAGTGTGATGGCACGTATGGATCCACGTCAAGACTTCTCCGATGCTTATGGTCATAAAGATGAGCAGCAGCTCGGGGTAGGGCAGGCAATGGGTGGTCAGCAAAGTGGTGGACCGCAACAACCCAAAAGCAAGACTCCGGCACTTGATTACTTCGCGACAGATCTGACAGCCGAAGCTCGTACTGGCAAGCTCGATCCAGTGATTGGTCGTGAAGCTGAAATTGAACGAGTGATCGCCGTGCTCAACCGTAAAACCAAAAATAATCCTGTCTTGATCGGTGAGCCAGGTGTGGGTAAGACTGCCGTAGTAGAAGGTCTCGCACAGGCAATCATCTCTGAGCGTGTCCCACCCAATATGCTTGATCGTCGTGTGCTCATGCTGAGTATGACTGCGCTTGTCGCTGGCACCAAGTATCGTGGTGAGTTCGAAGAGCGCTTCAAAAAAGTTATCGATGAAGCGACCAAGCTCGGACGAGAGGTAATTCTTTTTCTCGATGAAATGCACACCGTGATCGGTACTGGTGCTGCGGAGGGTAGTCTTGACGCTGCCAATATCCTCAAGCCAGCACTTGCGCGTGGCAAAATCCAAGTCATTGGTGCGACCACGACAGATGAGTATCGCAAGCATGTCGAGTCCGACAAGGCCCTCGAGCGGCGTTTTCAGCCAGTAACTGTACCTGAGCCAAGCGAAGAAGATACAGTCAAAATTCTTTACGGTCTGCGCGAAGGACTCGAAAAACACCATGGTCTGACTATCGAAGACGAAGCTTTGATACAGGCAGTGAAAATGAGTAAACGCTATGTACCAGATCGTTTCCTACCAGACAAGGCGATCGATCTGATCGATGAGGCAGCCTCGCTCAAGGGTATGGGTCTAAAGAGCATAGATAAGAGCGATTTACGTAAACAAAAAGAAGAACTAGCCAATGTTATTGCTGCCAAAGAGGCGGCCGTCAGTGGACAAGACTATGAAAATGCTGCGAATTTACGTTCCAAAGAGATTCGGATCAAAAAGAAAATTGAAGAGAGTAAACAAATAGCGATAAATGGTAATATGGCAGATCGTCCGCATGTCACATCGGAGGATGTCGCCAAGGTTATTGCTAAGATGACTGGCGTGCCGACTGGTGACCTCTTGGCAGCAGATATTGTGCGTCTCCAAAATTTAGAACAGACCTTGAAAACTCGTATCATTGGGCAGGAGACGGCGGTGAAGGCTATTTCACAGGCTGTGCGACGTTCACGTGTCGGTATCGCTTCTCCTGATCGTCCGATTGGTTCGTTTATCTTCCTCGGACCGACTGGTGTGGGTAAGACCGAACTGGTCAAAACACTGGCCAAGGAAGTCTATGGTAGCGAAGATGCTTTGATTAAGATCGATATGAGTGAATTCCAAGAGCGCCATTCGACTAGTCGTCTAACTGGTACGACAGCAGGCTATATTGGCTACGAAGAGGGCGGTCAGCTGACAGAGCAAGTACGTCGCCGACCTTACAGTGTGGTGCTTTTCGATGAAGTGGAAAAAGCACATCGTGATTTTCAAAATATCCTGCTTCAAGTCCTCGAAGATGGTTATTTGACTGATGGTAAAGGTCGTCGGACGGACTTTCGTAATACTATCGTCGTCATGACGAGTAATATCGGTGCTGAACGTATGACGAATAAGGCTGGTAAGATCGGTTTTGCAGTTACGCGTGATGAAGTCCGCGATGCCAAAGCTGAATTTGATGAAGTCAAAGCAGATGTACTAAATAAACTAGAAGAGAATTTCCGACCAGAGTTTCTCA
>VAPL010362254.1_pt1 | contig 10280 bp, 11 predicted proteins | sample 3395061 | NCBI WGS metagenome assembly VAPL01 (sample SAMN08290444, study PRJNA428436) | hydrothermal vent metagenome | isolation source: Deep-sea hydrothermal vent chimney 2 | place: Pacific Ocean: Juan De Fuca Ridge | depth 2182 m m
AAATCAGGGTGAACCGGTGATTTTTGATGAGCAGGCGGATGCGGGAATAGCATATAACGATGCGGTAGCTCGTCTATTGGGTGAAACTTTGGAATTTCGTTTTGTAGAGGTTGAAAAGAAAGGCTTTCTGAAAAGATTACTGGGAGCCCGGTAATGAGCATTTTTGATTATTTTCGTACCAAAAAAACCAGCTCAGCATCATTGGCAAAAGAGCGCTTACAGGTGATTGTTGCCCATGAGCGTGGCATGCGTAAACAGCCGGATTACCTGCCGGCAATGCAACAGGAAATTATTGAGGTTATAAAAAAGTATATTGCCATTGATAATGACCAGGTGACGGTGACTCTTGATAACAGTGATAACTGTTCGATTCTTGAGTTAAATGTGACCCTGCCCGATAGTCAGTAACTGGTCTTCAAAAGTTTATACCACGTCCATATGCTACGGGCGTGGTTTTAGATGAATACCTTCTGCATAATGCTCTATTTACGAATACCGTAACCGGCAACTCTTTCCAGCAACTTTTTTCTGGAACAGGCTGGCTCTAACATAGACCATTCAGTTAAACAATCACATAGTTGGCTAAGCCCCTTGCATTGCTCTACACTCATGTAATCCTATATTATTAAAGAGTCTTTTATGTCCCAGTTACAGGGTGGTATTAACCGCAGCAGTGCGACCACTGAACTTGAGATAATTCAACAGAAACGCCTTGCATTACAGAAGCTGGTAAAGCTGACAAGCATGTTAAATCAGCTGCATCATGGCTTACAGTCGGTTATTTTAATGGGTAAAAGCGCCAGTCAGATCCCTTTAAAAATAGTTAATAAGTTTAAGTCACTGACCGAAAGCCTGAAAGAAAAGCCCACTGAAGTTATTCAAAATACCCTGACCTCTACAGATGTTAAGATTGAGCGGGATATTAAACGAGTGCTGCAAATATCTCAAAAAAGCAATGAGTTGTTAGAGCAGGAAATGGGTAGTAGTGGTACCAAACTGGCGGATGCGCTTAAAGAAGATTATCATGATTTTGTTGTTGGTTTTAAGAAGAAATCACAGGCTTCGATTACACTTAGAATTACACTTAAAACCCGGAACGCAATTGTTAATGCATTTAATTTGCCGGTACCAGAAGCCTTTATAAAAAATCAGATTATTTCACTTAATGTTAAAGAAGAGCAATGTCGAAAATTAATTAATCAGGATATGAGTAGTCTGCAAACTGATGTAGACTCAATGTTAACAAAAACAGATTGTCCGGATGCAGTTAAGCAGGTTTTACTAAAAATTAAAACCGAACTGAAAGACAATGTTGAGTGTTTTAACTCGGGTAAATCTATTGATGAAATGCCGATTATTTATGAAAGTATTGAATTGTCGGGCTCACCTCAGGTAGTCGAGGAAGTAGAAGAAATAATTGCCCCGCACAAAGTACCGGCTAGTATTGATGTGCCGGTGGCTGAAATCAGATTAAAAGCAGGTTTTTTTCAGCACCTGTCTAACTGGTTAAAAGCGCCATGGGGAAAAAGCTGGAAAGACACTGAATGACTGCAGTGTACTGTGAAAATATTAACAGTTTTATATTAGCCCAGTAATTCTTAAAATCAGCTTTGTACACATTAAAAGGATGTATGTTTATGAATGCTTTACCTGGTCTCAATCAATTATATTGTGAAGTTTGCGAAAGTAGTATTTCATATCCTGATTTTTTAAAGTCTCAGCACCTTGACTATACGGTTTGTCAGTCTTTTGATTGCCGGCGTACTATGGGACAAAAGTCAAAAATGTCATCGGTGTTTTTTAAGGCACACCTGAAATTTTGCAAACAGTTAATCAAGCAGCGCATTGAAACAGACCGGTTAAGAAAAGCACATATTGAAGATGTCGTTAATAAAGAGGCATTGGAAAACTCTTCTATATATAATAATGTACTGAAGATGTCCTGTGAGCTGTCCAGCCTAAACTCTTATTTGATCACCATTCCATCGGGCTTGACAAAAGTAGGTGCTCTATCAATTCATAGAAAGCAACAGTATATAGAACATTTAAAAGACATAATTGCACAGGCCGGAAATTTCAAAAATGCATCTGAAGTTATGTATGATGAACATCATGATGCGCATTTTAAACGTCAAAAAATAGACCTGCGTTTAAATGCAGTACCCGCATTAAGAATGACAAGTGATAACTTGTGCTGTAAATGTAAAGGCGGTTGTTGTGTGTCAGGTAAAGATCATGCTTATCTTTCGGTTTATAGTATGAGACGTTTTATGGATGAGAATTTGCAACTGGCTAGTCATCAAATTTTAAATTTGTATAGTAGTAAAGTGAGTGAAAACACTATTGAAGGTTCATGTATTAATCAAACCAGTAGTGGATGTGTGTTACCCCGTTATATGCGATCTGATATTTGTAACGGTTACTACTGTGATGCTTTAAAGGTATATCAGATAAAAATGAAAGCAATAAATCAGGCATTACCTGTGGTTGTGGTTCAGCGTTCTTCTACATACTGGAGTCGTTTTTCTACGGGTGTAAAAAATGATATTGTTGATGTATCTATTTTATGTGAAACAGGTGAGTTGTCCTGTTCGTCGGTGAATCGTGTTACTAAATAATAATATACCTTAATGTTAATAAATAGAATGTTTGATATTGATCAATAAATATTTGACGTTTACCTGTTTAATATCAGAGTGCTCGAAAAACTGTTTGAGTAATAAATGATTATAACTACAGGAGATGGATATGCAGGTAGAAGATCAGTATATTATGAGTCGTGTTGCCACTACGGTGGTTGTGTTAATCGGGGTAATGTTTGCGTTAATCATTATTGCTAATTCAATAGCCTGATAGATTTTTGTTACATCAAGTTGGTTTAAAAAGCCTGTGTTTTTAACACAGGCTTTTTATTGGCTATTAAATTTATATGTTGAAAATTTAACTATTTTAAAATGTCCAAATCTCCGATACAGGTATTCGCAGATGACAGGCTCTTATGCTGTTTTAATTATTAATATCATCGCATTCTATAGCCTAAACAAACATGACATCCCAGTATGCTCCTCGCTGTGCCCCATTAACAGGTAGACCGGATCGTAGTGTGAGAAGACAGGAATTTAGTTCTCATCTCATGCTTATAGCGAGCATTATTTTGACAGATCGGCATTACACTCTATTAATCTATGCCGATATTTGATGCGACGGTAGCCTGATAAGTCTGCTAAAATCCGCCATTGCAATAGTTGATGATGACTTTATAGCTTATAGACAGGCTTCAGTTTGGGCTACTCTGATAAGTCAAAAGTGACATGGTGTTGCGTAAATTATATTTTTTCAGATGAGGTGGTAAATGTCAGAGGTTGTATTAATTACTATCTCCGGTCAGGATCGGGCAGGCTTAACGTCTGCAGTTATGCGTATTTTGTCCAGTTATAATATCAATGTGCTGGATATCGGTCAGTCAGTCATACATGAAAGTCTATCTCTGGGGTTTCTCATTGAATCTTCAGAAGATCAGAATAGTTGCTCCGTTTTCAAGGATATTCTTTTTAAAGCCCATGAGCTAAATCTTAATGCGCGCTTTACGCCAATTACCAGAGATGCTTATGAGCACTGGGTTAATGCACAGGGGCAGGCAAAACATATTGTTACTCTACTGGCGAACCAGATTACCGCTAAACATTTAAGTCGGGTGACAGAGGTGGTTAGTGAGCTGGGTTTTAATATTGAACAGATCAGCCGGTTGTCCGGACGTTTGTCTTTAAGTGATATAGATCAGTCGGCACTTCCCAGAGGGGCATCGGTACAATTAACATTGAGCGGTGACGTGCAGGATGTTGCAGCGATGCATGCCCGCTTTTTACATATTTCACAGCAGTTGGATTTAGATGTGGCGGTGCAGGAGGATAATTTATATCGTCGTAGTCGCCGACTGGTATGCTTTGATATGGACTCAACCTTAATTCAGGTTGAGGTGATAGATGAATTAGCAAAAGCGGCGGGTGTTGGTCAACAGGTAGCTGCCATTACTGAAGCTGCTATGCGCGGGGAAATTGACTTTTCAGAAAGCTTTCGTCAGCGTATGGCTTTGTTAAAAGGTATGGATGAATCGGTACTTAAACAAATTGCAGAGAACCTTCCTATCACCGAGGGTGCGGCCCGACTTATTAGTCACCTGCGTCACTTTGGTTATAAAGTGGCTATTTTATCCGGTGGTTTTACCTACTTTGCTAATTACCTGAAAGAAAAGCTCGGGGTTGATTATGTGCATGCAAACCAGCTTGATTTTGAGAATGGTAAACTCACCGGTAAAGTAAAAGGCGAGATCATTGATGGCCAGATGAAAGCTAAATTATTAATGCAGATAGCTGAACAGGAAGGCATTAGTACTGAGCAGGTCATTGCTGTTGGTGATGGAGCAAATGATTTGCCGATGTTGGCTATTGCGGGTCTGGGTGTCGCATTTCATGCGAAGCCGTTGGTTAAAGAGCAGGCGAAGCATTCGATTGCTAATCTCGGGCTGGATGCAATTTTATATTTATTAGGAATTAGGGATCGTGAGTTAGCTGAGCTTGATGGTAACGGCGTTAAGTAATATTGAAGTTTAATTTTTGTTTTAAGTGTGTGTATGAAGTATTTGATGTTGTTAGTAGTCATGTTTCCATCTACATTGATGGCAGCAGAAAAGCAGTTTGGTAATGCGGTTGTTTCGCAGGTAACCAGTATTTATGATGCGGATACTTTTCGAGTGAATATTAAAGGTTGGCCGGATATTGTCGGTAAGCATATGTCAGTAAGGGTGCTCGGCATTGATGCGCCTGAAATACGCGGTAAGTGTAAAGCTGAAAAAGTGGCAGCACGTCTGGCTAAGCAGTTTACAGTTGAGGCGTTGCGTAACGGTTCGTTTATTGAATTAAAAAATATTAAACGCGGTAAGTATTTTCGTCTGCTGGCAGATGTATATATCGATGGTCAGAACCTTGCAGAGGCTTTAATACTGTCTAATCAGGCGCGTCCTTATGATGGTGGCCATCGAAAGGGCTGGTGCCAATAGTCAGTATAAAGGAAAAGCATTCATTGTTATTCTGTTAATAATAAGTGTCGTCATTTCTATGAAAGCAGGAGTCTAGTGGCTTTAAAAGCCGACAAGTACTGGGAGTTATAATTGCTGGATCAGGAGTGAAGAAGCTTTTTATCTATTATATTAGTTTCTTCAGATGACTAACTTAAGTCTAAACTTATTACTGCGACGGAAGTAAAGGGTGCTTACCAAATTTTCTGCAGGTGCAAATGAATTCGTACCTGCATGGTACTAATGGGTTCTTATTTTACTGACCGGTTAATACATTGCCATTATGTAGTTGTGTATTTATACAATCTGTTGAGGGCTGGCGGTATAGCAGTAAAAATATAAAAAATTAATTAGCTTTTGATGGCTTTCAATATAACAAACTTTTTATTACTGGCAATCATCTCGCATTTACCAAATAGTTTTTTAAGTTTGATATGATAGCCGAGGTGGCGATTACCAACAATAATGAATTCGCCGCCGGTTTTTAACTTTTGTCTGGCTTCAGTAAACATTTGCCATGCGATAAAATCACCGACTACGTGGTTCTGATGAAAGGGCGGGTTATTTAAAATTAGATCCTGCGAACTGTCGTCAATTCCCTGCAGGCAATCGGAAACTTTAAACTCGCAGTGTGTGCTTTTTTTGAGGATGTTTTTAGCATTTATTCTGGCGGATTCAACAGCCATATAAGACTCATCAACAAAGCACAGATCAGCATGCGGGTTGGCTTTAGCGGCGGCAATACCGAGCACACCATTACCGCATGCCAGATCAAGTATATGGGAATAGTTGTCTGTTGTCGGGATATGTTGCAGCAAGAATCGACTGCCTATATCCAGTTTGTCTCTTGAAAATACATTTGCATGATTATAATAAATTTCTTCGTTATCACCTAAAGTATAGTGGCTTGGGTAGGGCGAGTTGTCGGCACTAATTGAGCTATCCAATTCACTGAATACCAGACGGGCTTTTTTGCGCGCTAAAGACGTTGTCGTCGTTCCGATAATGCGTTCAAATAATTTTAGTGTTGAAGTGTGAATATGTTTGCTCATGGCAGCAGAAATGATGCAGGTTTCTTCATTGCAATATTTGCGTATGCGATGTAGCTGATCTTCAAGCATGGCTAAATTTTTGGGTATTTTTATAATAACCAGGTCGTAAGTATCGCTTAAAGGCTCAAAACAGTTTTTCTGAGCAACCGTATCAGTGTCGATATTGTTTAAGGCTAAGTTAATAGTCAGAGCCTGTTGTGACAGAAATGAATCGGATACCGATGTTGGCGAGTATTCTGATAATGCTGTACTCAGTGCACCAAATGCATCGTTTAGAATAAGCAATCGGGACTGAGCGTTTAATTTGAGCTTGTTTTCCTGTTGCAATGTCTCCAGTTGCATAAGAATGTAGTCATCCGCCGCATCCCAGGCCCGTAACTGTTTGTCTTTGGCTACTGGGTAACGCTCGAGTTTGAAGTCGCCGCGATGGCTGGTGAATGTTTGCATCTGTATTTAACCTGAATGAAGTTGCAGTAGTTTAGCAAATTACGCGACTATTATATATTTGTAATTGCTATAAAGAGTCATTAAACTCATTTTAATTATATTTTATACGGTCATGTTTTGTTATTAATTCCATATAGTGCAGCTTTATCATTCAGAAAGCGTCCTTTTGTCACTTATGCCATCGTGCTGTTATGTCTGTTTGTTTATTATGCTCAGTTTAATAATAATATAAAAATCAATCATGCGGTTGATGGTTATTGTAATGCGATGGAGTTTAGTACCAGTGAAACAACATTGGATTTCATCGGTATAAATAAACAACGGTGTGTTGACTATTTGACTCTATTGCATGAGCGATATGAGCATGGTGTGCTGGAAATTATTTTACAGGAGATTAGAGATAAATCTGAAAAATATTATTCAGAGCCTCAGCTAGTCGAAGTAAGTAAAAATTTTGTACGTCATCTAACGGCTTTTCGTAAACATGCACCTGCCAGTCTTGATGGTGCATTTATGAATTTTCCGAATGAGTTTAATCCGCTAACAATGCTGACGTCATCGATAGCACATGCAAGCTGGAGTCATGTGATATTTAATTTAATATTTTTTATGGCTTTTGCGCCAGCTGTTGAAACCATTATTAATAATCGATTGAAGTTTGTTGCGGTTCTGATTGGTATCGCTGTCGTCACATCCATTGCTTATTCTGTTACGGTTTTTTTGTCGCGATCTTATCCTGCGCCTACTCTGGGTTTATCGGGGGTGGTTATGGCAATGATTGGAATGTCCGCTTATTTAATGCCGCATGCAAAAATCAGAGTGTTTTTCTGGTTTTTTACGTTGATAAGGACTTTTCATGTCTCAGCCTGGATTCTGGCTGCGTGGTATATCGGCTGGGATGCATTGGATATGCTTTTTAGTGATGATTATGGTGGAACCAATCTTGTTGCCCATGTTAGTGGTGGTGTGTGCGGATATTTAATCGCTTATTTTTATTTAAAAGACCGCCGTGATGAGGTTAAGGACGAACTGGCTGATGAAGTTGAGTATATACGTTCAAGTCGAACGGTCGGTTCTTTTGATGCGACCTATAGTGGTGGACGAACAGAAATACACAATAAAATGCAACAGAAACAGTTCACCCAGGACTATGATGCGTATATTTCCAGAGTACATCGGCTGGTACGTATCAATCAGCACTCACAGGCTATCGCCTTAATTACGGATGACTATGAGTTACAGTCTGCTAGTGTAGAAATTTATCAGCAGCTGTTTTATAAGATACAGCAATGGGGCGACTCGAAGACGCTGTTATGTGTCGGTCGCCTGTTAATTAATCTGCTGATTGAAAATAGAAAATATGCCAGAGCATTGATGTTTGTTGAGTTATGTCAGCAGGTAACAGCCGATTTTGTAGTGGCAGATCCAGTGCATGTTATGTTGCTGGCACGTATGGCGCGTGATAATAAACAATATAAAATATCCCTCCAACTGGTGTCCAAATCTTTTGAACGTTATGGCGATGCGGTGGATAGTGAACAGGCCAGCCTGTTTGAAGTTGAGTTACTCTGGCATTTTTTAAATCTGCCTGATCAGGCCAATGCCAGAATGAAAGTGTTACTGGCGACAGCTGGTGGTGATTTTAAAGTAAGTTTGTTGAATCTGGCTAAATTGATGCAGGTTGATGCAGAAAAATAAGTCAGAAATTTAAGTAGTGATAGTTTTATATGGGCTTGTCAGCACTACTTTTGTAATAATATACAGTATGTGATTAACTTATTATAAAAATGGTCTAATAAACGCTATAATTTCTCTGTCAGTTATCAGGTATTAAATCAATATTTAATTATCTGCTCTAGCGTTGACATATATTGAAAGGTAAATGAGTGTGATTAAATTAAAGCATATCGTAAATGGTGTTGTAATTTCAGATATCGAGATTACCGAAGGTGAGTATACGATTGGCAGAGGAAATGATAATAGTCTGCAGTTAGATGAGGGAGTGGTTAGCACACATCATGCGAAATTCTTGATTGAGCGTAGTCCTTATATGGACTCAATTTATGATATAACCCTGGAAGATCTTAACAGTACTAATGGAATTTATGTCAATGGTAAGCGTATTACCAATCAACGCCTTAACCACAGTGATCAGATACGAATCGGGACCCATGAGTTTAAAATTTATGATCCGGCATCAGGTATTGGAACGCAGACAGAATTTTATATACCCGATGAGTAGCTGTCACTTTATGAGTAGTTGCAATCCTTAACAACCATCAGCCTGTACGATCAAAAGAAGTCCATATGCATACAGCTCAAAGCCTGGTAAAAGAATCAGTTGAACTGGTATCCCTGCCCGATGTGTATATCCGCTTAAGAAGCGTGATTAATTCTCCGCATACATCGATGTCCGATGTGGCGCAAATTCTGGTACATGACCCGGCAATTACAGCACGATTATTAAAACTGGTTAATAGCCCGTTTTATGGCCTGGTATCTAAAGTCGACACCATGACCCATGCGATTAATTTACTGGGTACACAACAGGTACACGACCTGGTGCTGGCAACGGTGGTTATAGATAGCTTTTCCGGCTTCAGCAATGATTCCCTGAATATCTACGATTTCTGGTTTAACGGTGTGTATTGTGCTGTTAGTGCACGATTACTGGCTTATCATTGTGACAATATTGATACTGAAAGGCCGTTTATAGCTGGATTGTTACATAATATTGGTCATCTGGTGATGTTTCAAAAATTACCCGCGCTGTGTGTTGAGAGCGCACAACTTGCCAGCCAGCAAGATATAGAGCTATATATTGCAGAGCGCTCTGTGCTGGGTTTTGACTATGCACAGGTCGGTGCTGAGTTAATGCGTGAGTGGATGTTGCCTGATAGCTTGCAAAATATCACTGAATTTCATAATGAGCCGGCGAAGGCGCCACAGTTCAGGCAGGAAACGGCGATTATCCATATTGCTACTGCCATCACCCGCAATGCTATTGCTGACATTGCTATCAGCGAAGATACATTGAAAATCAATCCGCTTTGCTGGCAGCTAACCGGGCTGGATGTCAATCACATGACAGACATCAAAAAAGACGTTGATCAGCAGGCTTCGCAGGTAATGAACCTGTTATTTACCCATAAAAAGAGTGCCTGATTGTGCAGTCTCAAACCCGACTATTTTCTAATTTGTCTCAATTCCAGTATATTCATATAAATATAGTCATTTCTTCTGACGCTTAAGTAAGGTATAACAGCGCCATGAAAACCCCTAAACGATTACAGCCGCTAGTTGAAGATGGCCTTATTGATGAGGTCATGTATCAGCTGATGAGCGGCAAGGAAGCAACCGTATACGTTGTGCGTTGCGGTTCTGAGATGCGTTGTGCAAAAGTCTATAAACAGGCGAACCAGCGTAGCTTCAAAAAAGCCTCTCAATATCAGGAAGGTCGAAAGGTACGTAATAGTCGCCGTGCCAGAGCCATGACACGGGGCTCAAAATATGGTCGTCATGAGCAGGAGCAAACCTGGCAAACCGCTGAGGTAGATGCCTTATATCGTCTGGCCAATGCCGGGGTGCGTGTACCTGAGCCTTATGGCTGTATTGATGGTGTGCTATTGATGGAATTAATTACGGATGCAGACGGCAATGCTGCACCACGCCTCGGTGATGTTGAAATGTCATCGGAGCAGGCGCTA
>VAPL011292854.1_pt1 | contig 10278 bp, 9 predicted proteins | sample 3395061 | NCBI WGS metagenome assembly VAPL01 (sample SAMN08290444, study PRJNA428436) | hydrothermal vent metagenome | isolation source: Deep-sea hydrothermal vent chimney 2 | place: Pacific Ocean: Juan De Fuca Ridge | depth 2182 m m
ACAACGCAGAAGACGGACAAAAAGATTAGAAAAGCTTTAGCGATTCTTATGCTTTAGTACAAGTTAGTTGCTCAAGTTATTTCATGCACGTTCCTAAGTTAAGAAATAAATGATGTTTTGTAGGAGCGGCTTTAGCCGCGATGTCGCGGCTAAAGCCGCTCCTACATAGATACACATCCTAACTTAAGACAGTGAAAAGCTTAAAGCAATTGATTGAGTGTTGCTTAAAACTTATACATAATCAGAATGTTTTAATTTAATCTAACTTAACCCAGCGTAAACGGCTTGCATTCGTCACCACAGTAAATGATGACATTGCCATGGCAGCACCCGCAATCATAGGGCTTAATAAAATACCGAAAACAGGATATAACAACCCAGCGGCAACAGGAATTCCAATGGTGTTATAAAAGAAAGCACCTAATAAATTTTGCTTAATATTAACAACCGTTGCTTTAGATAAAGACATAGCTTCAGGCACTTTTAATAAAGAACCTTGAAGAATAACAATATCAGCACTTTCAATAGCGACATCCGTTCCCGTACCAATTGCAAATCCCACATTCGCTTGCGCTAAAGCCGGTGCATCATTAATTCCATCACCCACCATCCCTACAACTTCACCTGAAAGCTGTAACTGTTTAACAACGGTCGCTTTATCCTCGGGTAAAACCTGCGCTTTTACATCAGTGATGCCTGCCTGCATAGCTATGGCTTTCGCAGTAATTTCATTATCACCTGTCACCATAATCACACGAACACCTTGATTTCTTAGCTGTTGTACAGCTTTGGCTGAGTCTTTTTTAATGGGGTCAGAAACAGCAATAATACCAGCCACCTTATTATCAACAGCTAACATCATAGCTGTCTGACCTAATGCAGACAGTTGCTCGACTCTCTCAAGATATGGTTTATATTCAACATTTTTTTCAGCCATTAACGCCTGGTTTCCAAACAGTACTTGCCTGTCAGAAATAGTTGCAGCAATCCCATGACCAGCAATGGCTTCAAATGCTGTTGCTTTATCCAGCTTAATTTGTTTTTCATCAGCAGCAGATAAAATTGCTGCCGCTAAAGGGTGTTCAGAACCTGACTCTATACTTGCGGCTAATTGTAATACTGAATTTTCATCATAATCACCTACCGTTTCTACCGTTGAAACAACCGGCATACCTTCGGTCACAGTGCCTGTTTTATCTAAAATAAGGCTAGTAATTTTTCCGGCACTTTGCAAGGCATCCCCATTACGAATTAAAACCCCCATTTGAGCAGCTCTTCCCACTGATACCATCACTGAAATGGGCGTTGCTAAACCAAGAGCACAAGGGCAAGCAATAACCAATACTGTCATTGATGTAACAAATGCATAGCCCATTGAGGGGTCCGGCCCAAATAAATACCAGACTATAAAGGTAAAAATAGCAATACAGACAACAACAGGAACAAATATGCTGGATATTTTATCAGCCAATTTAGCAATTTCCGGCTTACTACCTTGAGCATTTCGCACACTATTAATGATTTGAGCTAAAGCGGTATCTCTTCCAATACGAGTTGCTTTAAATAGAAAACTGCCTTTAAGGTTCATCGTACCTGCGGCTACTTTTGCACCTATTGTTTTTTCGGTGGGGATAGGCTCACCGGTTAACATCGATTCATCAACAGATGAATGCCCTTCTATGACTTCACCATCAACAGCAATCTTTTCGCCTGGCCGTACTCGTAGTGTTTCACCCAAACCGACTTCTTCAATGGCAATATCTTGTTCACTACCCTCACGCACTACTCTTGCTGTACGTGGTTGCAACCCAATAAGCTCTCTAATAGCTGATGAGGTTCTTCCTCGTGCCCTGGTTTCTAATGCAGAACCAAAATTAATAAAGGCCAAAATAAGAACGGATGCTTCAAAATAAGCATGGGGCGAAAATTTTGTTAAATGGCTGGAGTAATCAATAATCACACAAGAGTATACCCAGGCAGACCCTGTACCTAAAGCAATTAAGGTATCCATATTTGCCTGGCCCAACATCAATTGCTTGACCGCACTGGTGTAAAAATGTCCGCCAGAGTATCGCAGTATCGCTAAAGTTATTAATGCCACAAAGGGCCAAAACCAGCTTCCTGCACTCGAATTTATTTCAGGTAACCAGCCTAAATGGCTCAACACCATTAAGGGCACACCAAATATAGCAGCCACCTTAGCCTTTTGCATTAATTTAAGATAACGCTGTTTTTCTAGCTCTTCTTGTTCACTGGGGTCTTCCAGGCCTTCCATAACAGCAGCATCAAAGCCAGCTTCCTGAACGGCTTGTTTAAGTAACTCAGAGTCTACCCTCCCCTCAACCAACGCAGTATGATCAGCAAAATTAACGCTTGCAGAAATCACCCCCTCAACTGATTTTAAAGCCCCTTCTACAGCACCAACACAGCCTGCACAATTCATTCCTAAGATGGATAACCTTAAACTTTCATCTTCTGAACTTTCTTGCTTATTTTTACTCATGAAACCCCCAATAAAGTTTTTAACTACTTTTTAGCCTACAACAAACCCAGCTTCTGTTATAGCTTGTGAGATAGCCTCTACATTAGTAACTGCCGAATCAAACTCAACATTCACTTTATTTTCTTTATGCATGGCTTCAACCGATACGACTCCATCCATTGCATCCAGCTTTTTCTTAACAGTTGTTTCACAGCCACCACATTTCATACCTGTTACATCTAATGATACTGATTCTGACATTTCTCTCTCCTAATCTAATTTAAAATTTATGCAAAACCATAATTTAATGCATAATAGTTTAATTATACAACATAATATACTTCTCTCGATTATCTTAAGGAATTTATAGCCTATCATTTTTGTTTATACTACTGGCAGATATTGACCTGGAAAAACTAACCTTAATAACAATAAATAAAATTAATCCTATGAAAATAAAATTTACTTTTTTTCTACTTCTCTCATTATTTTCAACACTAATTTTTGCCGATAAACTTATTGATTTATCAGAAAAACAACTTATTTCATTACAAAAAAATCAGAATGCCTTAGTCATTGATATTCGCACAGAAAAAGAATGGAATGCAACAGGAACCATTCCGAACAGTCATAAATTACAATTTTTCTCGCCCAAAGGAGAATATGACACTAAAAAATGGTTGTCTGAATTAAATAAGTTAAAAACCTCTAAAGACCAACCCGTTATCCTGGTTTGTAGATCTGGAAACCGAAGCAGCAAATTGGGTAATATGTTGACTAAACAATTAGGGATGAAAAATATTTACCAGCTTTCTAATGGGATGATGTCCTGGATAAAAACAGGAAATAAACTCAATACTGAATGTCCTATTGAATTTGCTTGTAAAAATTAATTTATCATGTCATTAAATACTATCACTAATCAAACCATTGCGCTGGCGGGTATATCTCAAGCCTGCTTACTTGTACAACAACTGGCAACTACTGGAACAGCTGATACTAAAGCTTTAGAGACCAGTATTAGTAGTATTCTAAAAATAGACTCCGAAAGTGTTATAGATATTTATGGTGATTTACAAAATCTTAAACCAGGCTTAAAACAACTAGAACAACAATTGTTAAAAAGAACCATTACAGACCCAGAGCAAGCTCGCTATGCAGCTTCTCTGGTTTTTTTAGAAAAACAGCTCTCTAACCGCCCAGAAATGCTTAGCAAAATAAGCATAGGCATTTCAATCGCTCAAGCACAATCAGAAAGTTTTGGTCTATTGCATGAAAATGTTTTAGCTAATCTTGGCGACCTCTACCATAGTACGATCAGCACTTTACAGCCAAGGGTTATGGTTAATGGTGAGCAAGAGTATTTATCCCAACCCAACACGGTTAATAAAATAAGGGCCTTGTTATTATCAGGTATACGTGCAGCTATACTATGGAGACAATGTGGTGGCGCACGCTGGAAATTTTTATTTTTTCGCAAAAAACTTCAGGATGAAATAAAATTTCTTCTTACTCAAGTTGATTAAAAAGTTTATACCATGACAACTGTACTCATTGAAGCTAAACTAATTGAAGCTAACAACCTAAGTCGTTATTATGATAAGCATTGTGCAGTAGACAATGTTAGCTTTTCCTTAGCAAAGGGTGAAGTACTTGGTTTTCTCGGCCCAAATGGTGCAGGGAAAACAACCACCATGCAGATGCTTTGTGGAAATCTTGCGCCAAGTGCGGGTGAAATTCATATCAATGGTTTTGACTTATTGGACCAGCCCAAACAAGCCAAGCAGTGTTTAGGCTATTTACCTGATACGCCACCGTTATACAAAGAACTTACGGTTAATGAATACCTCACCTATTGCGGACAACTTCATGGCCTTGCTTTTAGACAAATAGAACAAGCTCTTGAGCTAACAAAAAGCCGTTGTGGACTTACTCAGGTTGCAGACCGCTTAATCACCAATTTATCCAAAGGCTTTCAACAACGTGTTGGTATAGCACAAGCCATATTACATAACCCAGAAATTATTATTCTTGATGAGCCCACTGTGGGTTTAGACCCTATCCAAATTAAAGAAATACGGGCTTTAATTAAAGAGCTTGGGCGTGATCATGGTATTATTTTATCAACCCATATTTTATCTGAAGTACAAGAGTCGTGCTCTCATGTACAAATTATCAAGCAAGGCAAACTGATTTTTAAAGAAACCATTGCGGGTTTAAATCAACGTATGAATACCGGTAGCCTTCAAGTAAAAACACGTTCTGCAATAAATCTAAATCTGTTTGCTGATATTAGCAATATAGATACTATTGAGACATTAGCTAATTATACCTATCTATTTCAGCATGATATTAATAATAATCCGACCGAGCTAATTGCTGAAATTATTGTCGCTTCAAATGCAGGATTATTAGAATTAACGCCCATTCAGCAATCAATGGAAGAAATCTTTATTAGCCTAACCACTAACAAGGAATCAAGATGATTTTTACCATCGCATTCAGGGAGCTTAAATCACTATTTTTATCCCCTTTGGCTTGGTCAATTTTAGCTATTTTACAATTAATTCTTGCTTATTTATTTTTAACTCAAATTGAAACATTTACCACCTTCCAAGTTGAACTAGCAGGTATTGAAAATGCCCCAGGGATGACAGATATTATTGTGTTACCTTTATTTGCTAACGCTTCAATTATTTTGTTACTGGTCAGCCCATTACTGACAATGCGTTTAGTTTGTGAAGAAAGACGCAATAAAACATTATCTTTATTACTTTCAGCCCCTATTTCTGGAACCGAAATTATTTTGGGTAAATTTTTTGGAATTCTAGCTTTCTTGATAGTGGTAGTCATACTGGTATCAATAATGCCTATCTCATTGTTACTGGGCGGCGAGCTTGATTTTGGTAAATTTATTTGTAATATTTTTGCCCTACTATTACTCGTTTCTGCCTTTGCTTCTCTTGGGCTTTATATGTCGTGTATTGCTAGCCACCCAACCATTGCGGCCATGAGTAGTTTTGGTTTATTACTTCTTTTATGGATACTTGACTGGACAGCTGGATTAAAAGGTCAGGGAAGCGAACTTTTGCACTATTTATCCATACTAAAACATTTTCAACATATTCAAACAGGCTTACTCAGCACAGTCGATATTAGCTATTTCCTGCTGTTCAGCAGTACTTTTTTAATTCTAAGTATTCGCAGACTTGAAAGTGACAGGTTACAAAAATGAAAATAACGCAACATATTCATCAACGTATCCGGATTAAAAATACCTTAATCACTTTAATAATTCTTATTCTATTAGTTGTTTTAGCTGCAGTCAGTCAAAGGTACAAAGCGGAATTTGACCTGAGTGACAACAGTAGCAACACCCTAACCGAAGCTTCTCAAAAAATATTAGCAACCCTAACAGATCCAGTCAGTGTACAAGCTTACATTAAAGAACCTTCCCTGCGGCAACAGTTAACACAGTTACTTGACAGGTATCAACAGCTTAAACCTGATTTTACTTTTAAATTTATCAACCCCACCACTGTACCTGAAAAAGCACGAGAACTTAAAATCGGAGTACGAGGTGCTATTATTATTGAATATCATGGACGCACAGAAAAACTGACCTACCTGGATGAATCTTCATTATCAAATGCTTTATTACAGTTAGCCCATACAAAAGAACGCTGGGTTACTTTTTTAACCGGTCACGGAGAAAGATCCCCTAATGGTAGAGCAAATTTCGATTTAGATTTGTTTGCCCAACAATTAGAAAAACATAGAATTAAAGTTCAAACCATTAACCTGGCGCAATTTTCAACTATTCCAGATAATTCATCATTATTAATATTAGCCTCACCAGCCGTTGCATTATTATCTGCTGAACTGGATATTATTACTGAATATATTAATAAAGGGGGCAACTTATTGCTGTTAACGGACCCTGGCAATAACAACTTAAGCTCTATTGAACAGCAATTAGGTATTATAAAACTCCCTGGAACGCTGGTAGATACTAGCTCAAGCCTCTATGGAATTGATAACCCTACTTTTGTTCTTGTCAGTAAATACACCAATCATCCTATTACGAGTCACTTTAATAATATCAGTGTTTTTCCCATTTGCTCAGCTTTTACCGTTGATAAAGAGACTGAATTTGATACAGAAGCTTTGCTTAGCAGCGTAAAGGAATCATGGACAGAAACTGGACCTATAACAGGAAAAATTAAATTTGATGTGGACAGTGAAGAAAAACAAGGCCCCTTACCTATCGCTTATGCTTTAACCCGAAATATTCCAAAAAAAGCACAACAACGTATTGTAGTGATAGGTGATGGTGATTTTTTATCAAATACTTATTTAGGTAATGTAGGTAACGCTGAATTAGGCTTTAGAATGATTAACTGGCTGACACATGATGACCAGTTTATTGAAATCCCAAGTAAAAAAGCACCTGGAAGCACATTAACTTTAACAAAAATCAGCATTGCAATTATAGGTTTTGGGTTTTTACTGGTATTACCTTTATTGCTTATGCTGATAGGTCTTTATATTTGGCGTAAGCGCAAGCAGCAGTAATTGTTCATAAACTTAAAACCATCACTATTAAATGCCTGAGTTACCCGAAGTAGAAACTACTTGTAATGGCATTCGCCCTCATATTGTAGGCAAAGTCATTACAGATATTATTATCAGGCAAAAACAATTACGCTGGCCTATTACCGACAACCTTAGGGAGTTATTAATAGGACAAGCTATTGCCTCCGTATCACGCAGAGCAAAATATTGTTTACTAAAAACCAATAACTCTGAAACCGTTATTATTCATTTAGGTATGTCAGGGAGCTTGCGTATTACAGACAGTAATTATCCAGCTAAAAAGCATGATCATGTTGACTTTATCTTTAATGATAAAACTATTTTACGCTTTAATGATACCCGCCGATTTGGTGCAATTTTAGCCACTTCAGAGCCTATTGAGCAACATAAGTTAATTCGTCAACTAGGTCCTGAACCTTTAACGGATCTATTTACTGGCTCTCACTTGTACTCATTATCAAGAAATAAAAAATCAACCGTTAAATCTTTTATAATGGACGGACATAATGTTGTGGGTGTGGGTAATATCTATGCCAGTGAATCTCTTTTTATGGCGGGCATACTACCAACAAGGCAAGCGGGTAGAATATCCTTAAAACGTTATCAGAAACTGGCAGAATGTATAAAAATTGTTTTACAACAGTCAATTGATCAGGGAGGTACTACCTTACGTGATTTTGTAAATGAACAAGGAAAACCAGGTTATTTTCAACAATCTTTAGCAGTTTATGGTCGATCCGGTGAGCAATGCACTAAATGCTCTCATCCTATTCAGCATTTAAAAATTGCTCAAAGAGCTAGTTATTTTTGTTCTTGCTGTCAAAAATAGTAGAACTCAATCTCCAAATACCCTATAAGCTCGTTTTGTGGTAATATTTACCACGATTTTATTTATCTAAAGTTACTCCTTTGCAAACTAACTCGACAACTCCAACAAAACATTTAATAAAAGCCTTAAAAAAAATATTAAGGCCTTTAATTAATTTCTTAATTTATAAAGGTATCACTTACCCTGCTTTTAATGAAATAATAAAAGAAATATTTGTTGATATAGCTGAAACAGAATTTAAATTAGAAGCAAAACAACAAACTGATAGTCGTATCAATTTTTTAACAGGCATTCACCGGAAAGATGTTAAACGTTTAAGAAATCAGCAAATAAATGAAGAATTAACCACACCCTCATTAAGTGCTTTACTTATTTCCCGATGGTTAGGTGACCTTACTTATTGCGAAGACCAAGGTAGCCCTTCTGCTTTGCCTCGATTAATTAAACAAGGTGGTGATAAATCTTTTGAAGGTTTAGTAAGGTCTGTTAATAAAGATATACGCTCACGCGCCATATTGGATGAATGGCTTAATATGAAAGTTGTATATATAGACAAAAACAACTTAGTTTGTTTAAATAAAACAGCCTTTATTCCCCAACAGGATGATCAAGAAAAAACCTGGTTTTTTGGTGAAAACTGTCATGACCATCTTGCAGCGGCTTTAGATAATTTAAAAAATGAAACACCCGCTTTTTTTGAACGTGCCGTTTATTACGACCAACTCTCAATTGAATCTGTAGAAGAACTCACTGTATTATCAGAAAAATTGGGAATGGAAACCCTACTGAAAATAAACAGTCATGCACTAGCATTACAAAATAAAGACAAATTAACAGAAAAGGCAGTGAACAGAATGCGTTTAGGTCTATATTTTTACCATACTGACAAGCAAAACCCTAGCATTCAGGCTGAGGAATAATTAAATGAAGCCTGTCTTATTCCCTCTTTTTTTACTTCTTGGTTTTCTATCTTTTATACCCTTAAATGCTAATGCGGGTATGTGTAGTATTTCCGGTAGTGGAATTGGTGGCACGGGAGCTCCGGCTTTACCAAGCAACAGTAGCGGAATTGGTGGAACAGGTTCTCCCTTATCAAAAACTAATGGAAGCGGAATAGGCGGTACAGGGGCAATAGCAAATAGCAGTGGTATGGGTGGTACTGGTCAAAAAACAGATACGCAAGCTACTATTATTATTGGGACTATTACTGGGTTTGGAAGTATCTGTGTCAATGGGGTAGAAATTCACTATGCCGCATCAACACCTGTACAAGTTAATGGTGAAGCATCTAACGTAGATCAACTTGCATTAGGCCAAGTCGTCTCTGTCAATGTTTCAGGTACAGGCAATGAAGTATATGCTCAAGATATTAATGTGATAAATATAGTTGCAGGCCCCGTTACTGATATAAACCCTCAATTGCAGCAAGTGACTGTTTTAGGACAAAAAGTTTACTTTTCAGACAATACATATCTACCACAGGGAGCTACAAAACTTGCCGATATACAAAAAGGAAGTTTTATTCAAGTAAGTGGACTAAGGCAAGCTGGTGGAGCGATTGTGGCTAGTCGAATTGCTCATTCAAGTTCAATTAACACCGCGCAAATTACTGGTATTGCTCAGCATATCACCCCTAAAGGGTTTACTATTCAAGGTGTAAGCGTTGCTACACCCAACCAGCCATCAATCAAAGAAGGCCAAGAGGTAACTGTTAGAGGGTTGCTAGAAGCTGAGAAAATTATTGCCAAACAAATAATTACATCCAACATCACTGAAGGACAAAAATTTAAAATAGAGAGCTTAGTTAATTTTAATGAGCAACAAGATCATATAAAAATTGGTCAAATTAGAATGCCTGTCTCAGATCAATTAAAAAACACCTTATCAAACTTACCAAAAAATCAAAGTGTGATTTTTAGTGGATCAATGGATAATGCGCATGAAGTTAAAATTGAGCATATCTTTATTAAAGATTTTATCGATAAGCATGAACCAGAACATAATCAACAGCCACAGTTTAAGCTCAATGAACAGAAAAATGAAAAAGATGATTCACAAGCAGAGAAAACTGAGTTTAAAATATTAGAAAGTCAGCATAAAAACCATAGCCCCGAAGTCACACAAACTGAAACACCAGAGTTTTCAGGCAGCTCAGATATTGCAGAATCTGATACTACAGATGAAATACCTGATGTGAATGGCATAACTGACAATAATCTTCCTGAGGCACCGGAAATAGAAGCACCACCTGAATTCGAGCCACCTGAAGCACCTGAAATAGAAGCACCGCCTGAATTCGAGCCACCCGAAGTACCTGAAATAGAAGCACCGCCTGAATTCGAGCCACCTGAAGTACCTGAAATAGAAGCAC
>VAPL010156818.1_pt1 | contig 10277 bp, 5 predicted proteins | sample 3395061 | NCBI WGS metagenome assembly VAPL01 (sample SAMN08290444, study PRJNA428436) | hydrothermal vent metagenome | isolation source: Deep-sea hydrothermal vent chimney 2 | place: Pacific Ocean: Juan De Fuca Ridge | depth 2182 m m
AAAGCCAACGATCCTGATACCGCTAAATACTATGAACGTTTTTTTGAAATTGTAAAGAAAAAAACAAGAAGTATCAATAAAGGTTTCAATCTAAATTTTGATACCAGAGTAACACAAGGGGAGAAGGAAGTTGCCAAAATCCGTGCTGATGCTTTTTATGGTTTAAAGCAAGGAGAATTTGTAGTTTTCTTTGATGGAAAGGATAAGAAGGTACAATTTAAACATCCTAATATAATTAAAGAATTACCTAAAATGATAGCTAAAAAAGAAGATGAACTACGAGATAATTTTGAAAGAATACATAGAGAAGCACAATCTCTATTTAAAAATTAATAAAAGAAAAGCAAATTTTATTCAAACTGAATTGCTTTCAAAATTGTATTTTTACTTAGCATTCACAGTAAGATGGGGCAGAACCTGCAATAAAATTAAGTTGTGAATTGCTTTCAAAATTGTATTTTTACTTAGCATTCACAGTAAAACAACATTTATAGAGAAAGCTTTTGCTGTTGTGAATTGCTTTCAAAATTGTATTTTTACTTAGCATTCACAGTCCATATTGAGAGACATTTTTCTTTGATGTGGTTGTGAATTGCTTTCAAAATTGTATTTTTACTTAGCATTCACAGTCATCAGTGAGATAATTAGGAACTTTTGTTAGTTGTGAATTGCTTTCAAAATTGTATTTTTACTTAGCATTCACAGTCAGATGCTTGCCCTGTCGAGCCCCCGTATAGTTGTGAATTGCTTTCAAAATTGTATTTTTACTTAGCATTCACAGTAACCTCTTTTACTAAGTGTTACTAAATGAAGTTGTGAATTGCTTTCAAAATTGTATTTTTACTTAGCATTCACAGTTCAAGTACTTCATCAGCTTTCGATTCATCAGTTGTGAATTGCTTTCAAAATTGTATTTTTACTTAGCATTCACAGTTGAAAAACAGTACAGAAATAGAGAAGTTGAGTTGTGAATTGCTTTCAAAATTGTATTTTTACTTAGCATTCACAGTAGACACTCAAATAGGGAATATACAACGAGAGTTGTGAATTGCTTTCAAAATTGTATTTTTACTTAGCATTCACAGTAAACGAAAAGCTAAACAGGCTAGCAAGACTGTTGTGAATTGCTTTCAAAATTGTATTTTTACTTAGCATTCACAGTTTCCGGCAGTTACAATTGCTGACGCTCCGTGTTGTGAATTGCTTTCAAAATTGTATTTTTACTTAGCATTCACAGTTTCATCACCTAAATTGATAATGTCACGTGTGTTGTGAATTGCTTTCAAAATTGTATTTTTACTTAGCATTCACAGTGCTGTCACTCATATAATTATAATCAGCTTCGTTGTGAATTGCTTTCAAAATTGTATTTTTACTTAGCATTCACAGTATTCAGTAGGTGTAGTATTAACAACGCCAAGTTGTGAATTGCTTTCAAAATTGTATTTTTACTTAGCATTCACAGTTTTTAAGTTAATAATAATTTAATTTTCACGGTTGTGAATTGCTTTCAAAATTGTATTTTTACTTAGCATTCACAGTCATATGAATATATTTTTCGTTTTATTAAATGTTGTGAATTGCTTTCAAAATTGTATTTTTACTTAGCATTCACAGTTCTCAATGAGTGGAATAAAAGTATATAAATGTTGTGAATTGCTTTCAAAATTGTATTTTTACTTAGCATTCACAGTAAAAATCAAACAGAAACAATTAAAGTAACTGTTGTGAATTGCTTTCAAAATTGTATTTTTACTTAGCATTCACAGTTCATGGACTGAATGGCACCGTGTCGTTTTAGTTGTGAATTGCTTTCAAAATTGTATTTTTACTTAGCATTCACAGTTTTGTAACAGATAAGCAATGAAGCATATCTGTTGTGAATTGCTTTCAAAATTGTATTTTTACTTAGCATTCACAGTGTTATATGCAGATCAATTTTATGATTACAAGTTGTGAATTGCTTTCAAAATTGTATTTTTACTTAGCATTCACAGTACATTTCATTTAATAGTTCAGAGGGGAATAGTTGTGAATTGCTTTCAAAATTGTATTTTTACTTAGCATTCACAGTAAATACAAAATAGATTAGGTATAAAGTATAGTTGTGAATTGCTTTCAAAATTGTATTTTTACTTAGCATTCACAGTGCTTTAGACATTGCTAGTGTTTTAGGAATTGTTGTGAATTGCTTTCAAAATTGTATTTTTACTTAGCATTCACAGTAATTCGTTAATTGTTGTTGTTTCAACCTTGTTGTGAATTGCTTTCAAAATTGTATTTTTACTTAGCATTCACAGTGAATCCTAGAAGGATTAACATCATCAACTTGTTGTGAATTGCTTTCAAAATTGTATTTTTACTTAGCATTCACAGTAAGGCAAACCTGAAGGATACATTAAAAACGGTTGTGAATTGCTTTCAAAATTGTATTTTTACTTAGCATTCACAGTACGTTAAAAGAGCGGAGCGGAAGTATATTAGTTGTGAATTGCTTTCAAAATTGTATTTTTACTTAGCATTCACAGTATACCAAGCCTTAAAAATTTGATATACTGTGAGTTAGGTATTTGTATAGGATTTTAAAAACGAGTATACCTCTAAAACAATTCCAGTTGTTGGGTAGGTTTTTCTAATTCTGTTGGTTTTTGCCCATGGAAGAGTTCCATCATACCAAATTGTTTATCGGTTACTTGCATCACACCAACTTTACCATGTTCTGGTAAACTCAATTTCACACGTTTTATATGTACTTCCATATTTTCTCTACTGGCGCAAAATCTCATGTAAATAGAAAATTGAAACATGGTAAATCCGTCGTCCAATAAATTTTTCCGAAAGCGTGATGCTGCTTTTCGGTCTTTTTTTGTTTCTGTTGGTAAGTCGAAAAACACTAGAACCCACATACTTCTATATTGATTTAATCGTGAAAAATGATTACTATCCATAAATAGGATATAATATTTTACGGCTTATACCTGCAAAACATTCGTATAATGAATTGGTTGTTCTGCTCATTGCCACCATTAACGGACTTTGCTTGCCGTCAAGTAATACATCCATAACAGGTAAATGTAATAAGCTCATTTTTAATGACGTATTCATTTCATCATAAGATTCGCCTGAATGTATAATATCGTTAACTAATACATCAACATAGACCCTATATGGCTCCATTATATCATCTGCTAAACAAAAAGCATTGTATTTATTATGGTGAAAAATACCAACAGAAGGCAACATACCAGAACTTACCAAAGCTCTGGCCGTAATGCCTCTTAAAATAGCATAACCATAATTTAATAATTGATTCGGTGGATTACCCTGAGGTTGTCTCGTAAAGTTTTCCAATTTAAAAATATGTTTCCAGTAATATACAGCAGCTCTACTTTCATGATTTTCTAAATCGCCACTTTTTACTTCATTAGCCCATTTATACATTTTGCGTGCAGGAACACCTTGTTTTTCTAAAAAATTAGCTTGATTTATAATTTTCACACTAATGGTTTGCTGCCATAAATTTTTTTGCAAAGGTACACTAGCATTCAATTGATGTCGAATACGTTCGGTTTGCTCGCTATGACCTACCAAAGGTTGCAATAAACTTATTGGTAAATGAAAACTATCACAATTAATGATAGCAGCTTTATTTTGTATCAATTTTGAGATCAAACCATTTGTAATAGTAATTTGTTGATTTTCTAATACTAACATTCCAACATCTTCAATAGGGATGGTTTTAGTTTCTTTATCATCCTCAGGATACTTAATAACTAATTGCTTATTTTTTGTACTTAAATAGGCTGGATTGCTAAAAAATAGGGTTCGTTTTATCATTACCAACCTATTTAATTATTTTTATTATATTTCCTAATTTGTCTATTTCTAATTTCCAACACACATCTTTTATCATTATTCCATTAATAGACTTCTCCATTTTATTTAAAGAAGAAAACTCAAATTTATTTTTAATTGAAGTTGTGATATTGTTTTGGATAAAAAAGCATTGATAAGTTGAACTACTAACAGCTTTATAAATTCTACTAACCTGTTCTTTTGATAGATTTTTGAAATTAAAAGAATTAGAGTTATCCATTTCTTCTTCAGTAGGAATATAAACTAAATCATTTGGAGATAATGAAAACAAGAATTGCCCCTTTGTATTACTAATTGGTACATCTGTACGTTCATTTTTTGGCAAATGCGCTACTTGTTTTTGATGCTCTATTACCTCATTTAAAGGTATAGTTTCAAATATGCGTTTCTTTTTTTCTTTATCCCAATATATTGCAAAAAACAGGTTTGTTCCTTTTGCTGCTTCAACATATTTATCTTTTTTGTTTCCAGAAAAACCAACCATAAATCTACTTCCAATCTCATAAAGTCTCACTTTATAAATGGGTTGATGTTTTTTTCCATTATTAAGAACCAGTATGTTTTTGTTTAACTCTTCTACACCATCTGAATTAAAAGCTAAGTCAAACTGTATTTTATCTTCTTTATTAATATAATTTTTCAAATGATTTTTTAAAATTCTTTGAATACTTTTGTCTGTAATCTTTTCAAGATGTTTTAGTGTTTTAATTTCTGATAACGAAATTCTTGATGCAGTAGCTATTTTTCCTTTAGGTACAGGAATATCTAATTTACCAGAAACCGTTTCTTTATGCATCGGTTTCCGTATTGCCCAATTATTACCTTTTGTTTGTTTTACTAATTCTTTTTTATAGTGTCCATCTTTTTTTACCCATTGCCAAGTTTTATTATTTGTTTTATTAATTACACGTGTATTCTGTTTAAAACTAATAATTGTTTTTTCTAAAATAGATTTTGCTTCTATTGAAAATTCTCTCCAAGGATGTAAAAAGTGTTTGGTATAATGCCCTTCTTTATTTTTTGTAAGCAATGCGTCTCTTAATCCATAATTCTTTTTTTCTGCATTTAAAGCTCCCAGATAATTGGTGTGCTTTTTTGTGCAACAAGCAATAACCAAAGCATCTAAAGCATGATGTCTATGGTCTATTCGTTTTTTATTGAATCCTTTTGAAATATCATCAGGGACTTGTGTTCTAAAAAACTTTTTACCAGTTTTTTTACCATTAATTAATTGTTGATCCTCATACCCAAAATCATTAGAATTGGTCATTTCATTTAAGCGTTTAAATCTTGGTGCTATAAGTTCGTTCCACTTATCATTTAATCCCCAATCTTGTTTTAATTTGGAAGTAATAGAACCTGTTACAGGAACAATATGTTTTGATGTTACTTCTTGTTCATTATCTTCTCTTACCAAATTACTCAATAAACCTTTTATTAATTTACTAATGTATCTACTGTCATTTAATTGTCGGTTTATAAATCCTTCTGGTATATCCTCACTTAATAATTTTTTAAGTTTACTTCGACTATTTTTAAAATATTTACCACAATGATTTTCATACTCTTCTAATTTAAGGATAGGAAAGCCATCAACTATGCTACCTCCTTTTTTTAGTATATACTCATAAGCAGTCATATTGCCCTTATCTCCATTTACGTCACTTTCACAAATTACTTTATTACTCATAGAGTTGTCAAAATATCGTGATTGTGGAATGATATGCTCTATTTGATAATCGGTTGTAAACAATTTGCTCATTGGTATTATTCTTCCTGTATATGGAGAAATATACTTTTGTTCTAGCCATAATTTATATTTAATAATTTCTGATTTTGAAGGCGAATTATTTTTTCTTATTTTCTCAATATCATCACTTATATTATCAATACTTTGACAAACCCCATCTTCATAAATTTTTAAAATCTCCTGTTGACTAGGTGAATAAGGTTTAACTTCTGTAACACCATCATTCATTAACTCTTTTAAAATTTCTTTTATTCTATGATTTGTGTTTTCATTAATCGTGTTTTGCTTTGAGATTTTTTCACGTTTCTTTTTGTCATTTTTTATTTCTCTTCCTAATTCTATATGAATTTCATCGAAGAAATTTTCTGCTCCATTACCATAATAATCCCAAATATCTCTAACAGTTCGCAAGGTTTCTGTCACAACTTGTTCAACAATTGGATTACGCAAACTATGTTGTTTAAAACCGTTTAAAAACGTTGTAATATCTTTTGGTTGCTTCCATTGTGTAATACTACTTGCCTCTGAATGGCGATTATATACTGCATAACAAGCTTGATAAGTATTCAAACCTTGCAAAGGATTTTTATCTTTAAAATCTATAAAGCTTTTTAATAGTTTTTTTGGAATATCATCATCAGAAAGTCGAATTAGTTCATTTTCAAAATTTTTATCTTCTCTTTCAACTTTAATATGTTTAACTCGTTCTATTATTGCAGTTATTCTTTCTTTAACATTATTTGGTATTTCATTTTCATACCAATAACTTCCTCTACGCATTAAAGGCAATAGTTTTTTTATTGCTTTTTCAGAATAAGCTCCATAATCACTTTTAAAAGGCGGAAATTTTTTGAAGTTCTCTACAAAAGAATCTTCATCAATACTATTTTTAATAGCAAAATTTTTAATCGCTTTCTCAAATTGATTTTTATCTTTTACAGAATAGATAATATGCCAAAGCTTGTATTCTACTTCTGAGCTTAAAAATGAATCTACATCAATATTTTTTACTTTTTTTAACCTTGAAATAAATTGTGCTTTTGTTTCATTACAAGGATATTTTTTATCTTCAACATAGTTCCAACGATACTCAGAATTATCTTTCTTTTGCTTTGGTATTAATTTTTTATCACTAAAATATTTAATAATTTGATGCTGTTCTATTTCTTTTCGCGTGCTTAAAAAATCAAATAAATCAACCCAGTCTTCCTCTTTCTGAAGTAATTGAGAGGTGATATCAGCATCTTCTTTTCCTTCAGTTTTATAAATTTTGAAGTTCTTTAAAAATTGCCATAATCTAAATTCTAAAAATAAAGGATGTGATTTAGATATTGTCTTTAAATATTGTTTTGGCTGTAGGACATCATTTTTTTTAAATATTCTATACTCGTATTGACAATTTGCTATTGTAGATTTTTTACTTTTCAATGGGCGTTGATAAAAAATAATATCACTGGTAAATAAATAATCAAAACCTTTTTCTTTTATACTATTTTGATGTGCCTCATTTCTAGGATATAACTCTTGAATGCAAAATAAATACAAATCTTTATCCAGAAACTCTGGATGATGTTGTAGTTGCTCTTTAATAATTTTTGTAAATTCATCCTTATAAAACTCACGTTCTATTGTTTTTACAAGTTTGCCCCTTATTTTTTGTGTAGGATTTTGTAAAAGTGTTTCGTAAATATATTGCCCAACTGTTTTATTTGAGACATTAATATTTTGCTCTGTTTTCTTCTTTATGGCAATCCAATCTTTTTCAGAATCTACTGCTCTAAAGCTTCTTTTTATATTTCCTTCCTTATCCTTTTTTAAAGAACCATCTTTTTCTTTATTGGTTGTAATTATGAATTCTTTCGTTTTTCCAATCCAATTACTCAAAGGTTCTTTACTTTGTCTTCTGTAAATCCAATCGTTTTCTAAAATAACATTATACCAAGTTCCTTTAGTGTTTTTGTCTTCGGTAGCTGTAACATTTTTTACCTTTAAAGTGTAAAATTCTTCCTGTTTACTATTGTCCTCAAGCTCTTCACCTCTTAATTGGAAATATCCGCGTTTTTGATTAAAATTAAGAATTATCCAAGCCAGTTCTTCTTTAGATATTTTAGTTGATAACGCCTTTTTACGCAAATAATAAAGCGTCCAATCATATGGAATTTTTGCATCTTGATGGTTTGCTTCAAATTCTTTAACCATTTCGTTAAACGAATCCATAAAAATAAACTTGTGTTTACCCTGCTCATCTTTACGATAGTTAAGTTTTACTTCTGTATTTTTTTTAAACTGCCCAAAATGTTTTTCAAAGTCAATAGAATTAGAATAATGTTTTGGTAAAAATCCAAGAATATTTAAAACTCTGTGTAGTCGTTCTCTGCGTAAATTATTTCTTTGGTACAATCTCCGAACTCCTCTATAACTTGTGCGTTCTGCTGTTTGAGATATTGAAACTCCTGAGTCAAACTTCCCTAAAACATCTTGACTCATAGGAATAATTCTACTTCCTAAGCCTTTAATATTACCTTCTTTTTTATGAAAATCTGTTTCTATTAAAGACCATCCAATACTGTTTGTTCCTAAATCTAATCCTAATATCTTTTTCACTTTTATTTTTTTAAATAATTACTGCTTAAAATTAAGCATTTATAGGATGTAAAAAAAGGGGGTTTTTCCCCTTTTTTACTTTTCAATTTTTATGTATATTGCAGTTCAATTTTGAAAGCAATTCACAATAAGGATTATTCCGTTGTGAAAACATTCAAAGCGGCAGGTTAAGTCTTTGTCGCTTTTTCTTTTTTCTATAATTAGAGATATTTAATTATTTTTATTAATCAAGTCGATAAACCCCATTAAAACAATAATTTTCTTCTATTTTGTAATAAAAGGAAAATTTAATAAATGTTAATTATAAAAATGAAAATTAATTATTAATAATAAAGAAAGACCATCATAAAACATATGTTTTTTGACAGCCTTTCAATGTGATTAAACTTTCATTACTTAAGCTACAAATCATAAACACCAAGAGATTAATCGCTATAACCAAAAGACAGCTTTAAACAGCAACTTTTCAATTATCTTCAATAATTTCACTATTACGATGCATTTCTTTCATCAATATTTAGAACATCTTGTAACTTAGAAATATCTTTTCCTATTTTATCATCAAGTACCCTAGCATATATTTGAGTTGTAGAAAGTTTACTATGACCAAGTAACTTCGATAACGTTTCAATAGGAACACCATTAGAAAGTGCGACTGTAGTAGCAAAAGTATGACGAGCTACATGACAAGTAAGATTTTTAGTAATACCACAAATAGCAGCAACCTCTTTAATATAAGTATTCATTTTATGATTAGAGTACACAGGAAGTAACCTATCAGAAATATCAAAATCATGATACCTTTCTACAATGTTCAAAGCCTTATACAATAACGGAATTCTAACAGGAGTAGAACTTTTCTCTCTATAAAGAAAAAGCCATTTCTTGCCATCAATACCATACACCAAATTATCCTTTGTAAGATTCTTTAAATCAATATAAGACAACCCAGTATAACAAGCGAAAATAAAAATGTCTCTAACCAGTATATGCCTTTTCACATGCAATACAACTTCCTCTAATTGTTGCAACTCAAGAGCAGAAGAAAAAGGCCTGTCATACTTAGTATAATTTACATCATAATTCAAAAAAGGATTCTTTTCTATCCACTCTAACTTAACGGCTAAATTCATCAATTTATTAAGACGCTCCAAATGCTTCATAATACCGTTATTTTTCAATGCTTGCTTACTGATATTATTTTTTCTATTCCTTAAAAACTGTTCAAATTCCAAGATGAAATTATAGCGAATATACAGTAAAGATATATCAGGCATTTTCAGTTTATTATTCAAAAAAGCAGTAATATATTTAGAAGTAGCCTTATAATTCTTAAGAGTTCCTTTTGCTAAAACACCTTCCATTTTAGAAGCATGATAAACATCTAACCTGAGTAATGTCATTTGATTATCATCCAATTTTAAATACCTAGCTTTAATTGATTGCGCAGTAATATGCTTGCCTTCCCTTAGAAGTTCCTTATAAGAATTTGTAATGTCGGCAAAAACAATGTCCAATTCCTCGTTAAGTACCCTTGCAGCAGCACTTCTTCCAATTGCCCTGCTCATCTTACTATCCCAAGAATCAATAGGGTGGGATGTGCTTAAACTAACTTCAGCTCGTTTACCATTGACCGTAATTCTTGCATAAATAGGAGCAAGACTATTTTTTCTCTTAGCAGTATTTTGCCAAATTAGAATTTTAAATGTTTTTGAAGTTTTCATCTTTCTTTCGTTTAAGTGAATAAATAAATCTTAACGAAAGTCAAATCACATAGAAAGCCCAGCTTTCTGAAATAAAAGATACGAAAAAAAAGATAAATGGTTAGGTAACCGAATAGGTAACTTTTTTTTCAAGATTAAAGCATATCATATGAAATCAAAAAATATTAAATGTCTAATAATCATTAAATTAACATTTAATTGATGTCATATGATATGACCTTTGTCGGGGTGGCAGGATTCGAACCTGCGGCCTCCACGTCCCAAACGTGGCGCGATAACCGGGCTACGCTACACCCCGAAAATTACGAAGCAAATACTTCATA
>VAPL010560750.1_pt1 | contig 10277 bp, 7 predicted proteins | sample 3395061 | NCBI WGS metagenome assembly VAPL01 (sample SAMN08290444, study PRJNA428436) | hydrothermal vent metagenome | isolation source: Deep-sea hydrothermal vent chimney 2 | place: Pacific Ocean: Juan De Fuca Ridge | depth 2182 m m
AACCACAAGCCACCAGCGGGATCGGTCATCCACATGTTGTCAGAAGAAGCATAACCGTCGCCTTCCTGACCCATCTGGCCCCAGTTTTCGATAAACTCGACCCGAACATTCAGACCAACTTCTTTCCACATTTCAGTGGCGACTGCCATCGCCCGATCCATGTTGACATACCAGCCACTGACAACACGCAGATGGATTTCTTCTCCGTTGTAACCGGCATCAGCCATCAGGGCTTTTGCGCCTTCAGGATCAAATGGCAGTGCAGCACGGTTCTGGTAATACTCACCATAACCCGGGAAATCATAGGTTCCCGCTACTGTCAGGCCGTTCCAGATTTTGTCAGCCATCAATTCCCGGTCCAGCGACAGTGCCATCGCCTTGCGGATGCGCTTGTCGGCGGCCACATTACCCTCTTTCCACTGACGGAAGGTGATCATATGGATGTTTTCAACTTTGACAGCACGGATTTCAGTGGCGTCATCATTGTCGATCGGCCCGGTCTGATTGGGCGGCAGCGATGTCACGATGTCGTATTCACCGGTCAGCAACCCGGCAATCCGTGAAGATGTTTCCGGCACTTCCAGGAAAGTGATCGACTTCAGCGGCGGTTTTTCGCCCCAATAGTCGTCGAAAGCCTCAAGCGTGATGGATTCGCCAGTTACCCGACCTGCCCATTTGTAGGGACCGGTGCCGATCGGCTCACGGCCAAAGGCCTCTTTGCCAACACTCTCGTAGTAAGCCTGCGGATAGATATTGCCCATCGCTGTCGCCATGCGCGCCAGCAAGGCCGGGTCGGGGTTCTTGGTAGTGACACGGACGATTTTGTCATCAATCGGCACGACACTGGCAATTGTGCCGGACGCCGCAAACGGCTCTTCGCCGTCGCCATAAGTGTTGTTGATCGAGAACGCCACGTCGGCTGTGGTCATCGTAGTGCCGTCGTGGAATTTGACGCCCTCACGGATGGTAAAATCCCATTCGGTTGGCGATACCTGCTCCCAGGATGCCGCCAGACCGGGCACAAGTTCTGCCCCGCTGCCGTCGGGATTGGACAGAAAGTCACGCCATACCAGCCTGTCGTAGAGCGAATAGATGACGCGCGCGCCAAAATTGTTGGTCGCTGTCGGACCGTGCGATGCCCAGGTTCCCGGCATCGCGATTTTGAGGTTCGCGCGGCCGTCTTGTTCAGCGAGTACTGCGCCAGCACCCATCGATACCGTGAGCGCTGCCGCGACCATCAGTGCTTTTGCTGAATTCAGGATGCCGCTTCCCGGACTTGTCGTCCCTTCCGGCGGTCGTCTTCTGTTGATATTCACGTCATATCCTCCCAATTGTTTTTTGCCCCGGCTATCGATGACGTCTCGCGGGCGGCGATTGCTATCATTAATGCCAAGGATGTATTGCGTGGCAAAGGCCACAATCTGACGGCAAGTCTGGATAGGGCTGAGTAGCGTTTCAGACATATCCGTACCCGCAAGACGTCGGTAATTCTGTGTATCCGGTGACGAGTATTTGTTGAAAAATAGCGCCTCCGAATTGAATAAGATGTTCTGACATGCGCTATCTGTCCCCCTAGTTTTCAAACGCGCCGAGATCTTTGAGGATCGGGCAGTCAGGCCGGTGGTCACCGGCACATTCATCAATCAGATGCGAAAGCGTGCCGCGCATGGCCTCCAGGCCGGTGATCTTGGTTTCGATCTGTTCAAGATGTTCGTTGGCAATGCGTTTCACATCAGCGCTGGCACGGGTTTCATCATCATAAAGTGCCAGCAGCGCGCGGCAGTCTTCGATGGTAAAGCCCAATGATCGGGCACGGCCAAGGAAAGCCAGTTTATGCAGTTCCTTTTCTCGAAACGCCCGATAGCCGTTGGCGTCGCGCAGCGGGCTGACCAACCCAATATCTTCGTAATAGCGGATGGTTTTAACCGGAAGCCCGGACAGGGTGGACACATTCCCAATGTTCATGTGATTTCCTTTTTCATTCGGCAGCGGCGACTTTTAAAGCGGTGTCAGATGCGGCTGAAATTGCATCGGTTTCCTGCATGGCAGGTTTCACCCATCTCAGGCGCAGTGCATTGGTCAGAACGAACACACTGGAAAGGGCCATGGCACCTGCCGCCAGCACTGGTGACAGCAATACCCCGCTGAATGGGTACAACACGCCAGCGGCGACCGGGATCAGCAGCACATTGTAACCAAAAGCCCAGAACAGGTTTTGCTTGATGTTGCTCATGGTGCGCTGGCTGACAGCAAAGGCATTGACCACACCGCGCAGATCGCCCGACATCAGCACGACATCCGCCGCCTCGATAGCAATGTCGGTGCCGGTGCCGATTGCGATGCCGACATCGGCCACTGCCAGTGCGGGCGCGTCGTTGATGCCATCTCCGACAAAGGCCAGTTTCTGTCCGTCAGTGCGCAGCGCCTCAAGAGAGGCAACCTTGCCCTCAGGCAGAACCTCGGCCACCACATGATCAATGCCGAGTTCGCGCGCAATGGCGTCGGCTGTGCCTTGATTGTCGCCGGTGATCATCGCCACTTTCAGCCCCAGTTCATGCAGCGCTGCAATTGCGGCCGGGGTGCTGGCCTTGATTGGGTCAGCGACAGCGATGACGGCGGCAACCTTGCCGTCTATGGCGGCATAAAGCGGGGATTTACCTTTTTTGCCAAGGGCGTCGCCTTCATCGGCAAGCGATCCCAGCTCGACACCTTCGCGCTCCATAAAGCGGTCAGCGCCGATCAAGATTGCCTTATTTTCAACGGTGGCAGACACTCCGTATCCGGTGATTGAATTAAAATCACTGATCTCGGGCAAATCCATGCCTTTGGCTTTGGCGGCTTTCACAATTGCCTCGGCAATCGGGTGCTCGGATGTGACTTCTACCGCCGCCACCAACCGCAGAACATCGTCCTTGTCAAAGCCGTCCGCCACGCTCAGATCGGTCAGCGCCGGACGCCCTTCGGTCAGGGTGCCGGTCTTGTCCACCGCCACAATGGTGGTTTCCTGAAGCAATTGCAGCGCGTCGCCCTTGCGGAACAACACGCCCATTTCAGCGGCACGCCCGGTTCCCACCATGATCGAGGTCGGCGTTGCCAGACCCATCGCGCAGGGACAGGCGATGATCAAAACGGATACACCCGCCACCAGTGCCAGACCAAGTGCCGGATCAGGCCCGAATACCAGCCAGACCAGAATAGTCACCGTGGCAACAACCATCACAATCGGCACAAACACGGCAGTGATTTTGTCGACCAGACCCTGGATCGGCAGTTTTGCGCCCTGTGCCTGCTCGACCATCTTGATGATCTGCGCCAGCATGGTGTCGTCGCCCACCTTGGTGGCGCGAAATGTCAGCGCCCCGGTGCCGTTTACCGTACTGCCAACCACACCGGTACCTTCGGTCTTTTCAACCGGAATTGGTTCGCCAGTGATCATGCTTTCGTCAACATAGGATGCACCGGTCAGAACCTCGCCATCCACCGCAATCTTTTCGCCCGGACGCACATGAATGGTGTCGCCTCGCACGATTTCTTCAATCGCCAGTTCGACAACCTCGCCATCCCGTTCAACCCGTGCAGTCTTGGCCTGCAACCCGACAAGTTTGCGGATCGCCTCGCCGGTCCGGCCCTTGGCGCGGGCTTCCAGATAACGCCCCAGCAGGATCAGTACCACGATAACGGCGGCGGCCTCAAAATACACATTCGCTGTTCCCTCCGGCAACATCGCCGGCGCAAATGTCGCCACCAGAGAAAACCCGTAGGCCGCCGAGGTGCCAAGCGCCACCAGTGAATTCATGTCAGGCGCACCTTTGAACAGCGCCGGAAAGCCCTTGGTGTAAAAACGTAAACCCGGCCCAAGCAATACCACTGTGGTCAGCACAAACTGGATCAGGCGACTGTTTTGAATGCCGATCACATCCGCTACCCATGTCATTACCGCTGGAATAAAATGGCCGCCCATTTCCAGCGCCAGAACCGGCAGTGCAAAAATTACGGCAATCAGCGTCATCCGTCCGAGCCACTTGATCTCGGCAGCTTTGCGGTCAGCCTTATCTGACCGGTCAGCCGACTTGGCTTTCGCTTTGTAACCAGCATTGCTTGCCAGCGCTGCGATTTCGGAAGCGCTTATGGCCCCGGCCGCGTAGCGAACCAGTGCAGTTTCAGTCGCCAGATTGACCGAAGCGTCCAGAACCCCGCTGCCAGCCTTCAAAGCCTTTTCCACCCGGCCCACACAGGACGCGCAGGTCATCGATTCTATTTCCAGCGTCACCTCTTCGACCACCGCCGGATAGCCGGCATCGCTCAGAGTTTGTGTCAGAACAGAAGTATCGACAGTGTCATCATAACTGACCTGTGCGGCCTCAGTCGCAAGGTTGACCGAGGCACTGGCAACACCTGGAATGGCAGACAATGCCTTTTCCACCCGGCCGACGCATGAGGCACAGGTCATACCTTCGATTTGAATTGATGTGGTGTGCATAGTCGCCATAGATTTCACCCAGTAACGATACGATTCCAATACACGGCTACTGCCTCCAGTTAGTGGAGGGTCAAGGATCAATCACAAAAACTTTCAATAATAACTTACTTGACCTTCCCGCACTGGACCTTTTATGGGCGATAGCGAACAATAATAGGACGGGCCTGATGACAAAACTGAATGTACCAGAGATGAGCTGTAGCCACTGCAAAGCGGCCGTAGAAAAAGCCGTGGCGGGCATTGATGCTGGTGCCAGCGTCAATGTTGACCTGGAAAACCGCACCGTCAACATTGACAGCAAAGTGACCGACGCCGTACTGATCGACGCTCTGAAAGAAGGCGGATACGAGGCTACCGTCGCCTGAATCACTTTGCCGGGCCTGATACACTTGCACAAGCGTTTGCAACTTTAGTAGGAGTTGTAGAATTGCCCGATCCATTTCTGGATCAGGCGATATCGGGCATCTGCACATGTTGTTCGGTTTGGCCGCATAGTATGTAAACTCTTCAGAATTCTTGTGCCGCAGCGAGGTTAACGCAACAGTGCCTTCTTCGCGAACTTGTTGCGACGGCTGGTATTGAATTTATGCGGCATCAAGCGGTTCCAGGATCAGGGGGAAAGTACCTGTTAACACTTGCCCGCTGATCCCTGCAACAACGCCCTGAGCAACTAAGATCGAGATGAAAACCCGGCAAGTTGACAATTCCAGGCCATTAAATCATCCCATTTCTGTCGTATGGAATTCCAAGTTTTCTGCCAGAAAGAAAGTTGGCTATTGAAAATTTCTTAATTTGATCGGCGGAAATGGTGATGTTGAACAGAAGTATGAATTTGACGATTGTCATTTGCCTGCTTGGATTCTTGTTTTCAATATTTTTGCAGAACTCAAATTTGGTTGACGCGGTTGCAAATGACCGGGAAACGATTTCAAGCCTTTATCTGTTTGTTGCCCAAGACAGGTTCGTTGCACTTCTGACTGCGGGTATTCTAATTTTTGCATTTTTTGCAAAATCCCCATTGGCCTTGAAGATCGCCAACTGGGACAGCAGATATATCCCCTGGTTGTTGGTTGCGACGTTCCTTTTGGCAGCCTTTTCGCGTGTGGTGCTACACTATTCGTTTGACCTGTCGCTTGACGAATTCATGCCGACTTTCCAGGCGAAAATCTTCCAGTCCGGTCAGCTGCTGGCACCACTAAATGCAGATGCACTTGCGGTGAACGAAAACCTTCAGCCGTTTTTCACATACGTGAACTCAGAACACGGCCTGTGGTCAAGTTACTACCGCCCGGTCCACGCGGGGCTGATTGCTGTGTTTTCAACAATATTGCACGCAGACTTGCTGAACCCGACCTTGGCTGTTCTATCGGTCTGGGCAATTGCCGATATAGCGAAACGGGTATTTCCAGAACATTCAGAAGCGCCATTGCTGGCGGCAATTTTACTTGTCGTCTCGCCGCAGTTTCTGGCTACAGCGGGAACTGGATTTTCGTTTACCAGCCATCTCGCTTTTAATCTTATCTGGTTGGCGATGTTTCTACGTGGATCACTTTGGGGTCACATCGCGGCAGCACTGGTCGGGTTTTTTGCTGTGGGGCTGCATCAGGTTCACGTACATCCAATATTTGTGGCACCGTTTTTAACCGCCCTTCTTTTGGGCCGGTTTGGATCACGCTCGGCGCTGATCCCCTATTTTATCAGTTACGGTCTGGCTTTGCCGATCTGGATAACCTGGCCAGAGATTTCAATTTGGCTACAAACAGGTGACACCAGTATTCTGCCAACGTCAGTGATGGAAATTGACTATATCAAGGACTACTTCCAGTACGCAGATAAAGTGGCGGTAATCGAAAGCAACTTTGATACCTTGTTCTTGGCTACAAATCTGTTTCGGTTCTGGTTCTGGATATCGCCGGCTCTGTTGATCCTGATGTTTTTGGCTTTGAGAAACATTAAATCCATTGGTCTGGTGCCAGTTCTGGCCGGTATTGGGTTTGTAGTAATGGTGCTGGCAACGTATGTTCTGATGCCAAATCAGATGCACGGGTGGGGCTCGCGCTATTACCATCCTGTGCTCGGGAATTTTGTACTATTTGCTCTTGGTGGATATTTTGCGGTTCTTCGAGCCGGTGGTGGTGAGCGGATTAAACAGGTTGTTGCGATTGTTGTTGTAATATCAGCCGTGATCCTTTTGCCGATACGTGCCTTCCAGATTGAAGCCAAAATGGCCCCGAGGGCCGCTGTACAGCAGGCGTTGTCGGAACTCGATGCAGACGTTGTGTTTATTAACCCTGATGAATTGTGGTTCGCAGCGGATTTTGTCCGAAACGATCCATTCATTACCAACCGGCCGGTTATTTCAATCGAAAAAAATCAAAATTTATATACTGGCTTTGGTTCAAAAACGCTTTCAATTGGAAAGCCGGAATTGTCCAAGATGGGCCTGCCCGTTGGTACACTCTATGAACCCGGACAGATGCCTTAGCGTCAGAAGTAACCGTTAATCGGCCCGGACCAGAAATGACTGATTGTGGTCCCAGGGCCGAATGTTGGCTTCAGCAATTATTGAGCCCGTTCCAAACACTTCGGTCAGCATATTGCGCTGTTCGTCAAGGGACATATAGCGCACGGAATTATCGCCACCGACATAAACATCAGCCACATAACAAAGTGCGTGAATTGGTGAAGGCCGTCGCACCCAGTCTTTAAAGATCAGCAGCCCGCCGGGTGCTAGAAGCTCTTTCGCGGCTCCCAATAGCCCAAGACGCAACGCGTCCGGCACATGGTGCATGACGTCATTGATCAGGATAAGATCAAATTGGCCGGGGAGTTCACGCGCGAGAACTTCGGCGTCGATTTGCCTGAACTCGACATTGTCAGACGGACCATCATACATCCGGCCAAGGTGGGAAATTATATCAATGCCCAAATACTCTGCTTGCGGAAAATCTCGCACCACCAGTTCGGCCAACGCGCCTTCACCGCAGCCAATTTCAAGGATGCGCTTTGGCTGCGACCAGTCGCGAATGTTTGATGCCAGGTCTTCAAGATTGATAAAAACACTGCGGTAGAGGTCGGAAACCGGACGTTCATAGCGCCCCAGATTTTTTCTGACGGCTGCTCCAAATGAACTCATGCCATTTTCCTTTTACTTCTGAGTATGCGTAGCCGTGGCCATATTCTTTTGATTATTCTTGTGTGTTTCAGAAACGCCACCCAACCGGAGGGTCCAAGCCGAAAAAACTTCCCCAGAAAGGGTCGTATTGATGTTGGCTGGTTGTGAAAGCGCGCTGCCAAATATAGGTTCAGGCAATTTGACGCCTCGGCCAGCGCTTTGGCTCGGGGGATGTCAGCTTTGGCAAGGGCGCTCATGTGGCGCTCCAGCGGGATGGCCAGTTGTGTTTCAAAGTCCTGAATGTCTCGCGACCCTTGCACAGTCTGCGAATTTTCATGAACCCGGAATGCAGCTAGTTTTTGCGGCATCCACGCCAGGGAACCAGCTCCAACAAGTTTCAGCCAAAAATCCCAATCAGCGGTGTACCACAGGTCTTCTGACAGGCCGCCCAATTCAAGGGCGGTGGTGCGGCGATACATTGCAGCGGGGATTGCAATTGAATTTTGCACAATCAAGGCTCGCATTGCCTCATGCCCTTCAATCAATCGTTTACGATTTCCGAAGGCCGGGCCAAATGTCCCAACCAGCCAGTTTTCGGAATCCACGAACCAGGCCGGATGTAACCATAATTCCGCGTCTGGGTATTTCCTTGCAAGATCGATCAATGCGTCAACCCGCCCGGGTAACCACATGTCATCCTGATGCAACATTGTGACGAAGGGTGCCGAGGCCGCCCTAAGCCCGATGTTGGTGTTTGCCATCCAATTCGTACTTTCGAAAGCATCGATAATCTGGATCGGAAGCCGCTTTGAGAAGTCTTCCAATATTTGCCGTGAACCGTCGTCTGAACCCTGATCAACCGCAAGAATTTCGATCAAAGCGTCGCCTTGACCAACTATCGATTCCAGGGTCGCATTCAAAGTTTTCGCACCATTGTAAATGGGCATAACAACGCTCAGAGAAGGTTCGCTCATTTCGCTTCCACTAGACGTGTTCGGAACAAAATCATCAGTGGGGCAACCGCCAGGAATGCAATTGTTGAAACCACCCGCAGCGAAAGGGCTACTTCCACGGCTTCTGCGGGTGTGGCACCCTGCGTAATCAAAACACCGACCCAGGTGACTTCGACGACGCCAAGACCACCGGGTATGAACGGCAGGCTCATGACCAACAGAACGGTTGGGTAGGCCAAAGCCAGTAAAAGAAAACTCGAACCCGGAAGCAGCACGGAAATTGTCCAAACATTCAACGTAACCATGCCAAGATAGCGCAAAAAACTGAGCGCGGTAAGTTGATAAAGTATCCTGTGTGGAAAAGCAGAGGCCTGATGCAACGCTTTTTCAATTGCGACAGCTCCTTTCGCTGCGATTGCTGGCAGGTGGTCGGAAGCCCACTTGCTGAACTTTCGAAGGAGGAGAAATACAGGTGAAATAAGGGCTACCACAACCAGCCCCGCAACAAGGGTAAACAAACCTGACAGTACCGGTCCAAGTTTGGCGACTAATACCAGCGCCGATATCAGCCCCATGGACAGTAATACCACGACCTCGAATACTTGTTCGAAGACAGATGTACCGACGGCACGCGCTGCTGAAATCTGATGCGGACGCGCGACCCATGCGCGTGTAACCGGCGTTACAAGTTGTATCGGTAAAACCTGACCCGCCAACGCCCCAAGCGTCGTTCCGGCCAGAGCGTCCTTTAAAGGTAAAATTCTGCCGCCGACGGGGAACTGCCCCAGAACAATCTGCCATTTCACCGAGGCCAATAAAAGTATGCCTGCCTGAAGGCATGCCAAAATGAAGTAGAACCACACGGGAACGGATTTCACAATCGCCATAAGACGGCTGATCGACAGGCCGGAGACGTTGAAAAGTACCACAATAATAGCAAACCCAACCCCGGTCCAAAACAGATATGCTAAGACCATTCTCGGGCTGTTGCTGGTCTGAGGTTTGGTTACAAATGCAGGCTCGGTTGTCATGATAGGTTCAGGTGACGCAGCCGGTTTCCTGCCGCTACCGACAACAAAAACCCGCCAAAACATACCTGAATACCGATCACGATCAGCGAAAAGGCTGCGATCAGTCCCCGAATTTGGTTGAGAGCCCCAAAATCCGAATTGATCCATCCGACCGCAATGAACATTGTCCAGGCAAAACCTGAAAACATGGTGATCGCGCCAATTGCCAGCCATTTTCCAAGCGTGGAATGAGACAGCATTTTCTGTGCTGACGACGTCATTAGCCGATACCCTTCGCGATAACTTAGAACCAGCGTTGCCATTCCGAGAATGACTGTTTGCGTTGCAATAACCAGGGCAGAGCTTGCGACAACCGCCCAGTGATCACCAATGCCAAAATTCCCGATCCGAACCATCTCGCTGTTGGGATTTGCAATCAGGATGGCGAAAATAAACAACCCAACGCCTGCCAATATGACAGAAGGTACCACGAAGAGCCACATTGGGCTTAACATGAGCATATAAAATAAATGCCGCAATCCGTCGCGAACCGGGTTTAGATGGGGTGGACGACCACGTTCATCGGGGGACAGGGTTACCGGCACTTCGTCTATCTTGAGCTTCAAAAGCGCTGATTTAAGAACCATTTCAGAAGCATATTCCATGCCATCAGATGACAAACACAATTCATCAAGTTTCTCGGCTGTAATCGCCCGAAT
>VAPL010837591.1_pt1 | contig 10277 bp, 8 predicted proteins | sample 3395061 | NCBI WGS metagenome assembly VAPL01 (sample SAMN08290444, study PRJNA428436) | hydrothermal vent metagenome | isolation source: Deep-sea hydrothermal vent chimney 2 | place: Pacific Ocean: Juan De Fuca Ridge | depth 2182 m m
CCATTTGTTCAGGGTCCAGCTCTCCGGGCTGAGAACCCGGCCTCTGAATGGCTCCGCCTCCAGCCTCGGTTAAAACCCCGCTGTGGCCTTTCAGGAGAGTGCGCATTTGGTCCAGTGGCCCGCCCGGCACAAACTGAATCACTATGAAGGTGATGGTCACGATTCCGATGAGTGTGGGGAAAATCAACAGCAGGCGGCGGATGATGTAACTGGGCATTTAAAACCTGAAAAAAATGGGATCAAAAGGTATATGAGAATCTTTACGGCATAAACCCGCTAATTACTTACCTTTAAAGATTTGCCAGAGGCGCGCGCGGCTTTTAATTCTGCGGCTTTATTTTTATCCCACCACCACCATTCGATGATGTTATTCAGGATGGAAGCTTGAGACGGATTGATCGTGGGTCGAGAAAATTTATTCCAGTACACCACGCGGTCAATGCGAATGTACCAGTGGGGAACGACATAAAACTGATGAGTCAAGATACGGTCCATCGCCTGAATGCCGGTGACCAGGTCCTTGCGGGTTTTTGCCTCAACGATCATCTCAATCAATTCGTCAATGGCGGGATTTTCGATGCCCATATAATTACGTGTTCCCGGAGTCTTTGCGGCCTCACTCCCCCACATATATCTTTGTTCGTTTCCCGGTGATCGACTCTGCGGATAACCGACGACCACCATATCGAATTTGAAGTTTCGCAGGCGCTCTTCATATTCGGCCACCTGCACGACCCGGATTTTCATGTCCACGCCAATTTTACGAAGATTGTTTTTATAGGGCTCCGAGATGCGCATGAAATCGGGGCTGGTGAGCAGGTGTTCGATCTCAAAGCGCTTTCCATCTTTCATTCGAATTCCGTCCGACCCTATTATCCAGCCAGCGGAATCGAGTAATGCGTTGGCCAGTTGGATGCTTTTATCTATGCTCTGGCCCTGTCCGGGGGCGCCGACGGGTTTGGTCAGCGCTGTTTTAGGCACATGAGATTTGTATTTATCACGCATTCGCTGGAGGATTTTTTTCACCTCTCCCGTGGGTAAGCCGTTGGCTTTCATTTCCGGGTTGTTATCGAAATAGTTTTCGTTGCGCGTGTATTGACCGTAAAATAAATTTTTATTGCTCCATTCGAAATCGAAAACCATGGCAATCGCCGCCCGGACTTTTCGCGATTTAAACAGATCGTTTCTCGTATTCATCGCGTAACCCTGCATCCCGGTCACGCGTTTATGGGGAATGCCTTCTCGTATGTAATAGCCTTTTTTAACGAAGTCTCCTTTATAATCCAAAGCCCAGTCACGCGAACTGTTGATGAGGTTGACGTCGAATCCTCCTCCTTTGAATCCTTCGCGGATGGCGACAGGATCGAGAAATATTTTCCAGGTGATGCGGTCGAAGTTGTAGCGTCCGCGATTTTTCGGCAGGTCCTTGCCCCACCAGTTGGGGTTGCGCTTCAGAGTGATGTACTTGCCAAATTCATATTTCTCTACCGTATACGGTCCGCTTCCAATTGCGAAGTTGTCGAAATCCGACCCGAATGATTTACCGGCCTGGCCGTAAATATGTTTCGGGAAAATGGGCATCTGCCCGGTGATGAGAGGAAGCTCCTGATTATGAATCGAGAAATGATACTTGACCGTGTGTCGATCGATTTTTTCGACCTTTTTAATATCCTTGAAGTATTGCTTGTAGAGAGGGTGATATTGCGGATCTTTTATGATTTCAAAAGAAAAAACCAGATCGTCCGCGGTGAGTGCATGCCCGTCCGAAAACTTTGCGTTTTTGTAGAGATGATAGATCATAGACATGTGATCTTTCGCCAACTCCACCTTTTCCACCAGATTGCCGTATTGGGAAAACGGTTCGTCGTCATCGGAGGAACTGTCCATCGGCGTTTGGAATACCATGGCGGAAATGCCAGGGGCGGTCACTCCTTTCAGGGACCACGGGTTCAGCTTGGTGAACGCGCCGAAGTCAGAAAGCACCAGATGCCCGCCTTTGGGCGCTTTAGGATTGGCGTAGGCATAAGGTTTGTCCGCTTTATACTTCAATCCCTCAGGGCCGTATAGGGACAGCCCGTGTTGCGGTTCCCCGAAGACCGGCAGAGCGTTCAGGAGTAGGGATAGAGTGATGAACAGGAATTTTTTGTTTATCGTGATTTTAGGAGACATATTTTCAATCGATTGGGTTATATTTTGTGGACCTGCTTTAGATCTATACTAACACTGTGGGCGAAGCGGACGCCAGTACCCATTATTCAGGAAAACAAATGCAAGCAGGCTATCTGAATTTAACTCAAACAGAATTGCAAACAAGGGCGGAGGCCGCATATGAGCTGTACCGCGAGTGCACGGTGTGCCCGCATGCCTGCAAGGTGGACCGGACGGAACCGGATGGGGTTGGGCCGAACCGAGGAGTCTGTGGTCAGAGCGATCGGTTGACAGTGGGTGCGTCGGTTCAGCATTTTGGCGAGGAACCTCCTTTCACCGGCACTCGAGGCGTGGGCAATATTTTTGTCACCTCCTGTAATCTGGCCTGCGATTATTGCCAGAATTTTCAGATTTCCCAGGAAGGGCAGGGGACGGAATATTCCTATGCGCAAGTTGCGGAACAAATGCTGAAGCTTCAGGCTCAGGGAGTGCATTTCATCGGCTGGGTGTCGCCCTCGCATGTCGTGCCGGGGTTGCTGAAAAGCCTGGCGCTGGCGAGGGAAAAAGGACTGCATCTGCCAATCATCTATAATACCAACGGCTACGATGCGCTACCCACCTTGAAACTGCTGGACGGCGTCATCGACATTTACCTGCCCGATTTGAAGTACGCCCAAAACGACGTGGCCCGAGAATATTCGCACATCAAACATTATGTCGATCATTCCCGTTCTGCTATTGAGGAAATGCACCGGCAGGTCGGACCATTGACCCTGAATGACAACGGACTGGCCGAACGTGGATTGCTGGTCCGTCATCTGGTCCTGCCGGAAAACACCGCCGGAACCTGGGAGACGCTGTGCTTCATCGCGCTTGAACTGTCCACCAAAGTTCCGGTCAGTTTGATGAGCCAGTATCAACCCGTTCATAAAGCTGGCAAGGACGCCCGAATTTCCCGACGAATTTTTACAGAAGAATACGAAGCCGCCTTGCAAATGACTCGGGATCTTGGAATCAAAACCGTGTTCACTCAGGATCTTGAAGACGAACTGCACAACCTGCCTGATTTTGGAAAAAGTGAAAACCCGTTTCCGCTGGATCGGGCTGGTTTGTTGGGGAGCCAAGGGGTAGGGACGAGGAGTGAGTTGCAAACGGTGAAAAATCACGCAATGGAATGAGCCTATTCTGGTTTTACGAATCGATATATGTGCTGGCGGCCACCGGTACATTTTGAGGGGAGTTCGTTTTTTCTTCTAAAGGCAATTCAATCGAAAAATGGCTTCCTTCTCCAGGAGTGCTTTCCACAAAAATTGAACCCTGCATCATTTCGATCAACTGCTTTGTTATGCTGAGGCCAATGCCTGTTCCCTCGATTTCCGTCGCATCGGCGCCAAGTCGATAAAAGGGTTTAAACAAAAATTTCAGTTTATCATTGTCTATGCCGGACCCTGTATCCGAAATAGTAACCCGCACTTTTTCATCGTCAATTATTTTTATTTTCAGAGTAACAGACCCTTTTTCTTGATTATATTTGATCGCGTTGGACAGTAAATTAAGCACAACCTGCTTCAACCGGATGGGATCGACAAAAACGCATAGGTCGGAATAACTGGAAACCTGGTTGTCAATCTGGATGCCTTTGTCCTGCGCCAGAGGGTTGATAAGAAGGACGGCTTCTTCCAGTATTGTTTGCAGGTTGATGTTCTTTGGAAATGTTGAAATCTTTCCCGCTTCGATACTTGCGAGATCCAAAATATCATTGATGAGTTGGAGCAAATGATTGCCTGCGTTAATAATTTCCTGAACGCTATCGTTTTGAGAAAAGGATAAAACATTCTTCTTGTCAAATTGAAGGAGTTGCCCAAAACCCAATATCGCATTTAGCGGAGTGCGCAATTCGTGGCTCATTCTTGAAAGAAATTCTGACTTGGCCCGGTTGGATCTTTCCGCTTCTTCCTTGGCAACAAGAAATTCCTTCGTACGTAGTTGAACACGAGCTTCCAATGATTTGCTCAAAACACGAAGGTCATTTATTTTTTTTTGTAGCTGGTTGCTTTTTTCCAGAACCATGTCTTGCTTCGCGCCCCCAACCCGTGCAAACAATCCCAACCAAAAAGGGGCTGAATCTATGATCCAGAGAAGAAAAGTCTCAGATTGAATCCGAGCGATATTTGTCAAACTCAACGATCCATAAACATGAAGACACTCCAGGATGGTCGCACCAACGGGAAATAAAAACCCGAATAGCACGCCATACAGGGTGTAGTTGTCTATTTCTTTTTCGAATCTAAAAATATTTTTCATGCAAACTGAAGGAGCTATATCGAATCCAGCTCGTTTGAATTAAAGCTGTCCATCCTTGGTCCATACAGCCTCATCTAAAAAAAGTATGCAATTCAGATGACAAGAAAGCCGGTTAGGATGGTTCAAGGTTAAATGGGATAACTAATTGTATTTATTGTGCTTAATTATATGTTAGGCAAATGTAAGTGGAATGTCAATATTGCTTGTATTTCTTCATGAAAATTATGAGTTTTAAAAAATTTTCTGAATTCCAATTCTCCTCTCGTAAAATGGGTGTAGAAATTGCTCATATGATATGAAGGGAAGAATTTCTCTTTAAATATGGGGGCGAAGGATTTTTTTGAGGATCACACTTGAACCCGCTTTTGATTGCTCGATTCTGGCTCAATTTTGAGATTTTCGGTTTAAAGCTCCATCCCTTGTTTACGCTTGATAATTCTGCTAACATGCCATGTTTTAAACACTTATTAGTCCCTCAATGGGGATTTGCATATTCATTTTTTATCAATGGATTGTCCATATGAAACCCAGACCCACACGGAAAATACATATTGGCTCCCTCGTGATAGGCGGGGATTCGCCCATTGCCGTACAAAGCATGGCCGCCACGCAAACTCAGGATCTGACAGCGACCGCTCGGCAAATCGAGATTCTGCAAAATGCAGGGGCGGATGTCATCCGCATCGCCGTCGATAGCGAAAAGGATGTGGAAGCCCTCAAAACCCTGCGAAAACAGTTCCCAGACTGCGTTTTGTCGGTGGATTTGCAGGAAAACTACAAATTAGCGCCCATTGTGGCTCCTTTAGTTGACAAAATCCGCTATAATCCGGGGCATCTGTTTCATCTGGAAAAAGACAAGACCATCCGGGAAAAGGTTCAGTTCATAGTCGATTCTGCTCGAGATAATAACTGCGCTATTCGGATCGGCGTCAATTGCGGTTCCGTAGCCCCGGACTATAAGGAAAAGTACCCCGACGATTCTACCGAAGCGATGGTGCGCTGTGCGGTCGATCATTGCCAAATGTTGGATGAAATGGGATTTGAGAATTATGTCGTGTCTCTCAAGGACTCGGATACCAATCAGGTCATCGAAGCCAACCGCAGGTTCGCTAAAGAGAGGCCCGATGTGCCTTTGCATTTGGGAGTGACGGAAGCGGGTTTACCCCCCGAAGGCGTGATAAAAACTCGGATCGCTTTTGAGCAGTTGGTCTCGGAGGGGATTGGCGACACCATCCGCGTGTCTCTCACCTTGCCCAATGAGGAAAAGGGACAGGAGATCGACGTGGGGCGCGAAATTTTGCAGGACATCAGCGCAGGCCGGTTTCGTTCGGTGCCGAAAAATTTCTTCGATGGCATCAACATCATCGCCTGCCCGAGTTGTTCACGTGTTGAAAATGACAAGTTTGTCGATCTCGCTCAGGATGTCCGCAAATTGACCGAATACGCGGCGAAATACAAGCTCACTATTGCCGTGATGGGGTGTAGGGTCAACGGGCCGGGAGAAACAGACGACGCCGATTTGGGCTTGTGGTGCGGGCCTTCGAGAGTGAATCTGAAAAAAGGCACCGAGGAACTCGGGTCTTATTCTTATGATGAAATTTTGGGCGAGTTAAAAAAAGAAGTCGATCAAATTATTTTAGAACGTTATGAGTCCCTGGAACCGACCGGGCAATAAAGAGGCTAAGAAAATGGAATTGGTTGTGGAAGAGCTGGATAAGCTCAAGCGGAAATTGCAGATCACCGTCCCTGAGGATGTTGTTTCTGAAAAGGTGGATAACGCTTATAAGGAATTGAACCGTCAAATCAAAATGCCGGGGTTTCGCCCAGGTAAAATTCCTCTGAATATTCTGGAAAAGCAGGTTCCGATTCATTCCTTTACCGATATGTTTCAGGAATTGATGCAGGATTATTACGACAAGGCTCTTAAAGAATCCGGCCTCATTCCGGCAGGACAGCCTGAGATCGAAAATACCGAATTGGAAAACCTCAAAAAAAACGCTCCGTTCAAATTTTCGGTTGTTCTCGAAATCAAGCCCACTCTCAAGGTGAAAAATTACAAAGGGCTGAAATACAAAAAGCAGGAAGCCCAGGTCAGCGAAGAAGAAGTTGAGAGTGCCATTCAAAGTATTCTCGCTCCGCATGGCGCGATCGAGCATTATGAAGATGACGATCATAAAATATTAAAGGGCGATTTTTTACTCCTGGACTTCGAGGGGTTTCTGGATGGCGAGCCATTGGATAAAGGTGAAGCCAAGGATTATAAAGTCCGAATTGGCGAGAAAAAAATGATCGAAGGTTTTGAGGATCAGTTGGTCGGCCATAAACTGGGAGAAGAGTTTGAAATCAAGGTCATTCTGCCCAGCAACTGGGACAATAAAGTGCGACGGGTCAGTATGCCCATTCCCGGTTCCGATTCTGAAACGGACCAGGATCAGGCCGTATTCAAGGTGAAAATCAAGGAAGTCCGGCAACAAATTCTGCCGGAACTCGACGATGAGATCGCCGAAAAAGAGGGGTTTGCCAATGTGGACGCCTTCCGCCGGGGAGTCAAAACCGAATTGCAGGCCCAGAAGGAACAAAAGGAAGAACTTCGCATTAAAGAAGACATATTCAATCAGCTGGTCAAGGATACCGAGGCCGACCCTCCAGAGTCATTGTTGAAGCGGGAGCTCAAGTATATGATTGAGGGAATGAAGTATCAGATCGAACAGTCGGGAATGAAACTGGAAGATTCAGGGTTCGAGCCTGAACGGGCTGAAAAGGAATGGCAAGATAAAGCACTCTTCAATACGAAAGGGTATATGGTTTTGGAAGCCATTGCGGCGGATGAAAATATTCATGTGACTCAGACCGATCTGGACGAGGAATATAAAAAACTCGCCGAGCAGACCAAAAAGAAGATAGAAGACATCAAAAGAGGGATGATGGCCAATGCGGAATCCTTGAGCCAGACCAGCTCTAAAATTCTCGGTCAAAAGACCATGAACTTTTTATATTCCCACTGCGAATTTGAATACGTGAAGGAATTGGCAACCAAGGAGAACAAAGAATCTCCATCGTCAACCCCTTGAAAAGGGCATAAAATTAGCCCACGCCCCTTCCTCTTTATCAAGAGTTGCACCATTTGGTTTAGTTCTATTTGACCAGGTTGTTTTGCAGAGCGTAGCGGATGAGTTCGGAGTTGCTATTCATTTCCATTTTTTTCATTAAATTAGTTCGGTGAGCGTTAACCGTATTGATGCTGATGGAAAGTTCGCTGGCGATGTCTCTCAGTTTGTGGCCTGAGGCGATCATAAAGAAAATCTGATATTCTCTGTTGGACAGGGCCTCGTGGAGGAATTTTGTCGGATTGGTCCCGACACGCATCACCAGTTTTTCCGAGAGGGCGGGAGTAATGTATTTTCCTCCTTGGGCAACTTTTTTGATGGCACCAATCAATTGTTCTGGAGGACACGTTTTAGATAAATAACCCGCCGCTCCATAATTGATCAGCCTTAATCCGTATTGTTCTTCCTGAAAAATACTGAGAATGATCACCGGCAAATCCGGGTATAGAACTTTCAATTGAACCAGCGTTTCAAGGCCATTTTTCTCCGGCATTTCAATATCCATCAGAATCACATCGATATTCAGATCCTTGATTTTTTCCAAGACCTGAACCCCATTTTCAGCCTCTCCAATAACTATAATACCCGACGCTTGTGAAATAATGTGCTTCAAGCCATGCCGTACCACTTCATGGTCATCGGCAATAAAAACCCGAATGTTTTGATTTTTATATTGGCTCATAGCGTTTTAAGGGTATGTGTATTTTTAAAGTGGTCCCCAGTTTGGGCTTGCCGCTGATGGTGAATTTTCCTTTCCAAAAATTAATCCGCTCCCGAATGCCCAGTATGCCAAGTGAATCAGAATTGTGAAGTTTCTGCAGATCGATTCCGATTCCATTATCGTGAATAGTTAATAGCAATTTCTCGGGTTCACACCGGAAGTCGATATCAATTTCAGTCGCTTTTGCGTGACGGGCCACGTTGGTCAACGCTTCCTGGAAAATTCTGAATAAAGAGGTGGAAAGCTTTTTGTCCAGCTTGATTTCGGACTCCTCCAGGTTCAGTTTGCATTTAATGCCAGTCCGTTTCTGATAATCCTGTGCCTGCCATGTAATGGCATCCAGCAGTCCGCAGACGTCCAATATTTGCGGACGGAGTTCGGTCGCAATCCGGCGGACGGAGTTAATGGTGGTATCTACCAGCCCCCCCATCGATTGTATTTTTTCATGCAAACAATCGGGTTGGGATTGCAGGTCCTTTTCAAAACAGGAGAGTTCCATTTTTAATCCGGTCAGCATTTGCCCCAATTCATCGTGCACTTCACGTGCAATACGGGTTTTTTCATCCTCCCTAATGGATTGCAAACTATGGCTGAGTTTTCTTAATTGTAATTGCGAACTTTCCAACTCCTGGAAGACGCGCAGGCGTTCCTCCATTTCGTTTTCAAGATTCTCAAAGGTTACTTTTAGATTTTGAAAATCCTTGGCTCTCAACTTCTCCAGCCGGTACAGAGTGATTCCCACCGCGAGAGCCAGGAAAATACTGGTCACGACCAGCACTAAATGGGTCAATCGAAAACGTTGAAGATCCAGAGTCATAACATGTTGCAGAGTCTGTTTTACTATTTTGGCTTCCTTCAGAAATCCCGAAAAAATTCGATTATATTTCTGATCGATTTCGGACCCCGGCCCCGATTCATTTTTCTTCTCCAGCCTTTCTTTTGAAATATTTTGAAATTCGTGCAGTCGTTTGTTGAGATCTTGCACGATCAATCGCATTTGGTCATCCTCCAGGGGCAGGATAACGTCTTCTCCCTTTTGGCCACCCTTGAGCATGGCCTGGATATACCATTCTGCGCGGGAATAATTTTCCCAAACCTGCGCTTCCTCGAAATGGTCACCATTTAAAATTTCTTCTACCAGCAGGTGAGCCATGGTGACATTCAATTCGACTTCGACACTGGCATTGATCAAAGGGGCATAAATGGTGTTCATACGAACGGCCTTGTCGTAACTGTAGACCAGAGTTCCCGCGATGAACAGACCCAAGAGAGCTATGAGTAGATAGGTCCAGCCAGGAATGAATATTATGTTAAGTCTTTTTTTCACTCTTATTTAGTGCTCGATCTAAGAAAATTATTAAAATTCCGCATCCCAAAAGAGCAGGATCGAAATGGGTCGATTTGCCCCAATTTCAAGATGAGGCAATCGTCTCATTTTTATTCATCAGGATATATCAGAAGTAACCTTAGCCGGAATAGCAGAAATTGCTAGATGAATATAGCGGATTATGGAATTCCAAAACAGCGCCCAATGCCATAAATTATAAGAATAATTATTTTATTCAAGGGATTTCCCCAATTAAATCAACTTGATAAATGGTTTTGACCCTGGTGATTATAGGGGATAGCCGTCAGGTCGACTCAAAGCAACGAAGTTGCGGAAAAGCAGATAATTTTATGAGCCAAAAACCATCCGAGGATAAGAGCGAATCTCTCCAAACATTTCGATTTATCAAAAATTACCTGGCCGACGTGCTTAAGGAGCTGAGTCCCTGGAATAATATCAGGATCATGCATACCAATATTGGTCGGGATATTCTTTCTGGTATTGTCGTTGCCATCATCGCCTTGCCTTTGGCCCTGGCGTTTGGAGTGGGGTCCGGGTTGGGTGCCATCGCCGGGGAAGTGAGGGGCAGGAGCTGGCGGATATGGGTGAAATGCGGCGGGCCGGGGCGGTGGCCTTTTCCGATGACGGTCATCCGGTGACCGACAGTCAG
>VAPL010134459.1_pt1 | contig 10275 bp, 9 predicted proteins | sample 3395061 | NCBI WGS metagenome assembly VAPL01 (sample SAMN08290444, study PRJNA428436) | hydrothermal vent metagenome | isolation source: Deep-sea hydrothermal vent chimney 2 | place: Pacific Ocean: Juan De Fuca Ridge | depth 2182 m m
GTCCGCGCTCTTCGAGACTCCAAGCAGCTCATAAAAATCCTGCTTTTCCATCACCTAAGTCCCCAAGATATTCAACAAGACACGAAACGCATGTCCGGCGGGAAGCCTCAGCCGCCCGCCGAACATAACCGGCCTTTCAAAGGCATTCCCCGGCTTATTTCTTGTCCTGATCTGGATCGACTTCTTCAAAATCGGCATCGACCACGTTGTCGTCCGCTCCGCCGGCGGGCTGTTCCGCTCCGGCCTCCGCCGCAGCATCGCTACCAGCTTCGGCCTGTTGGGCCTTGTACATGGCTTCGCCCAATTTCATAGCGGCCTGCGTCAGGGCTTCGGTCTTGGCCTTCAGCGTTTCGGCATCAATCGTGTCGTCCGCAAAAGCGTCCTTGGCCTCCTGGACAGCCGTCTCGATCGCCGCCTTGTCATCGGGTGATACCTTGTCGCCGTATTCCGCAACGTTCTTTTCGGTATCATGGATCAGGCTTTCGGCATGGTTGCGGACATCGACCAATTCGCGACGCTTCGCATCCTCTTCGGCATGCTCTTCGGCATCCTTGACCATTTTTTCGATGTCTTCATCGCCAAGGCCGCCGGAGGCCTGAATGGACACTTGCTGTTCCTTGCCCGTGGCTTTGTCCTTTGCCGAAACATTGACGATGCCGTTGGCGTCAATGTCGAACGTCACCTCGATCTGCGGCAGCCCGCGCGGTGCGGGCGGAATGCCCACAAGATCAAACTGACCGAGAAGCTTGTTGTCGGCCGCCATTTCGCGCTCACCTTGGAAGACTCGAATGGTCACCGCACCTTGATTGTCTTCCGCCGTGGAAAAGACTTGGGACTTGCGCGTCGGAATGGTGGTGTTGCGATCGATCAAACGGGTAAAAACACCGCCCAGCGTCTCGATACCAAGCGACAGTGGCGTGACGTCCAAAAGCAAGACGTCTTTCACTTCGCCCTTCAACACGCCGCCTTGGATGGCGGCGCCGATGGCAACCACTTCGTCCGGATTCACGCCCTTGTGCGGCTCGCGGCCAAAAAATTCTTTGACCACTTCTTGCACCTTCGGCATGCGGGTCATCCCGCCGACCAAAATCACTTCGTCGATCTCCGAGGCCTTGACCCCCGCATCCTTGAGCGCCGCTTTGCACGGCCCAACGGTGCGCTTGACCAAATCGCCCACCAAGGCTTCCAGCTTGGCACGGGTCATTTTCACGTTCAGGTGCTTCGGTCCCGTCGCATCGGCGGTGATGAACGGCAGATTCACATCCGTTTGCTGGGCGCTGGAAAGCTCGATCTTGGCCTTTTCGCCTGCTTCCTTGAGACGTTGCAGCGCAAGACGGTCCTGACGCAGGTCAATGCCGTGTTCCTTTTTGAACTCATCGGCAAGATATCCGATGATTTTGGCGTCGAAATCTTCACCACCCAAAAAGGTGTCACCATTGGTGGACTTCACCTCGAAAACGCCGTCACCGATTTCCAGGATGGAAACGTCAAACGTACCACCGCCCAAATCATAGACGGCAACCATGCCGCTTCCCTGGCGCTCAAGCCCGTAGGCAAGCGCAGCGGCCGTGGGTTCGTTGATGATACGCAGCACTTCCAGGCCCGCGATTTTACCTGCGTCCTTGGTGGCCTGACGTTGGCTATCGTTGAAATAGGCGGGAACGGTGATTACGGCTTGTGTAACCGGCTCACCCAAATAATTTTCCGCGGTTTCCTTCATCTTTTGCAAAATAAAGGCGGAGATTTGAGAGGGACTGTATTTTTTGCCCCGGGCTTCGACCCAAGCGTCACCATTTTCACCTTCGACAATGCCGTAGGACACCAGACCCTGGTCTTTTTTGGTCAAGGGATCACTGTAGCGCCGTCCGATCAAGCGTTTGATGGCAAAAAGCGTATCTTCTGGATTCGTGACGGCCTGACGCTTGGCGGGTTGGCCGACAAGACGCTCGCCGGACTCCGTAAACGCCACCATGGACGGCGTGGTTCGCGCGCCTTCCGCATTTTCCAGAACTTTGGTGTCCGAACCTTCCATGAGCGCCACACAGGAATTGGTGGTGCCTAAATCAATACCGATAACCTTGCTCATTTTCTTTCCTCCGTCTCAGGCGGACGTCCTGCGGCCTTTCACAGCACCGTCTAAACGTCCCCTCAGGCTAAACATTCCCTCAGGGTTGCTCTCTTGTTGGCTCGTCCATTGGAACCAGATGGTATATAAGCCCGCCACATGCACCGTGCAACGGTTGGCGCACAGGGGCAACGCGGGTTTTGTGCGTTTGGATTCAGGTTTCCTGATCCACGTTTCCGCCAGAATCCTGAGCGGAACCTTGGGCGTCGGCTTCATAGGCCCTTTGTGCGCCTTCAGCCGGAGTTTCCTCTTTTTCGCCTTCGTCCTCATTTTGCGTCCCGGCATCCTGTTTCGGACCGCCGGTGGACACAATCACCTGCGCCGGACGCAGCAAGCGGTCTTGAATGGTGAAGCCGCGGCGCACAACCTGTATCACCGTATTGGCCGGAACGTCTGGGTTTTCCACCTGGCTAACGGCTTCATGGATGTTGTGGTCGAAGGGCTGCCCTTCGGCGGGCACAGCCTTGATGCCGTGGCCTTCGAATACGTTCAGCAGTTCCTTCATCGTCATGTCGATACCGACATAGAGGTTGTCCAGGCTCTTGTCCGCCTGGCGCGCCTCATCGGAAACACTCATCATGGCAAAGCCCAGATTGTCGGCAACGCGCAAGATATCGCGTGCGAAGTTGCTTACGGCATATTTCATCGCGTCTTGCTTTTCGCGCGCCGCGATCCGCCGTGTGTTTTCGGCTTCGGCAATGGCACGCAGCAGCTTGTCGTTCAACACGCTGATTTCCGCGGCAGGGTCACCGTTTGTTGCCTCAAGCGTTTCGGCTTCAGCCTCGACGGCAGCAGCGATATCGCGCCGTGCATCCGCTTCAGCGGCTTCGTTGTCACTGAATTGCGGGTCGTCAGATGGGGTTTCATCGCTCATGGATATACCGTTTCCGTACCAGACATGATTCGCTTACCCGGTATTTAACCTATTTTTTCAAAGGCGCAAGACAAACGGACGGGAATACCGCCACATTTATATTTTCACGCTTTCAACCGATCAGGCGCGATACTAGTTTCGCAGTATAATCAACCATAGAAATTATGCGTGCATAATTCATACGCGTCGGACCGATCACACCGATGGCCCCAACAATACGTTCCTGGGCATCATGATAGGGACCGACAATCACCGAACATTCCGACAAGCCGAACAAGGTATTGTCCGAACCGATGAAAATCTGCACGCCGTCTGCCATATCTGCACGCTCGATCAAGCCTGCCAGGGTTTCCTTCGTCTCCAACGCCTCGAACAAGGCGCGGATGTTTTCTAAGTCCGTCTGCGTTCCCAAGTCGCCCAATAATTTCGACTGACCTTTGACAATCAACGCCGCACCGGGACGTGCATCGCCACCGGCCCACACGGCCACGCCTTCCTCAACCACTTTTTGCGTGAGTTGGTCAAGCTCCACCTTGTGCGTCGCAAGCTCACTGCGAATAAACGCCAAGGCCCCTTCCAAGGTGCGGCCCACCAGACGTTGGGACAGATAATTCGTCGCCTCCACCAACATGGACGGCATCACGCCGGGCGGCAAATTGATAACGCGATTTTCCACCACACCGTTTTCCGTCACCAAAACAACCAGCGCACGATGGGGATTAAGGGAAACAAACTCGATGTGTTTCAGCGGCGCCTGCGTTTTCGGCGCGACCACCAACCCGGCGCATTGTGAAAGACCCGACAAAGCTTCCGTGGCGCGCTCCAACATACCCTCGACCGAGGCGCCGGTGGCCTTGCATTCGCCCTCTATGGACTGGCGCTCTTCATGCGTCAGGTTGCCGACTTCAAGCAAGCCGTCGACGAACAGCTTCAGCCCGGCCTCGGTAGGCAATCGTCCCGCCGAGGTATGGGGCGCAAACAACAGACCTGCCTCTTCTAGATCCGCCATCACATTGCGAATCGTGGCCGGCGAAAAGCCCAATCCCGGCTGGCGGGAAAGCGTGCGCGAGCCCATCGGCGCGCCGGTATCCAAAAAAGTATCGACAATGCGGCGAAAAATTTCCCGCGAGCGTTCGTTTAAATCCGTGATCATGGCCCTTGAAATGTATTCAGAGCGAAAATAAACGTCAACTCGCTCTTTTATCTCGTCCTTTACCTTCGCCTCGCGTCCGGGTAGCGTGAGCCGCAAAAGTAATCTTGGCCCTTGGAATAGAGAGAGAATATGAGACCTTCTGAGCGCGCGCTTGACGAAATGCGTACCGTCGTCTTGGAACCCGGCTTCACCAAACACGCTGAAGGGTCGTGTCTAATCCGTTTTGGCGACACGCACGTTCTGTGCGCAGCGACACTGGAAGAACGCGTGCCGCCATGGCTGCGCAATCAAGGAAAAGGTTGGGTCACCGCAGAATACGGCATGCTGCCGCGCTCTACCGGAACGCGCACCAAGCGTGAGGCCGCGCGCGGCAAACAGTCCGGACGCACCCAGGAAATCCAACGCCTGATCGGGCGCTCGCTGCGCGCCGTCACCGATCTGGAAGCCATGGGCGAAATGCAAATCACCGTGGACTGCGATGTCATCCAAGCCGACGGCGGAACCCGTACGGCTTCCATCACCGGGGCCTACGTTGCGCTGCATCAGGCGTTTCAGGGCGCGGTGGAACGAGGACTGATCGAAAGCGTCCCGCTGATCGATCAGGTCGCCGCGGTCAGTTGCGGGATTTTCCAAGACGAACTGGTTCTGGATCTGGACTATCTGGAAGACTCGGCCGCTGCCGCGGACACGAATTTCGTCCTCACGGGCGCACAGGGCATCGTGGAAATCCAGGGCACAGCGGAAGAATACCCATTTTCCGAACAACAATTCATGGATTTGATGCGTCTCGCTAAAAAGGGCGTCGGGGAACTGGTTGCGCTGCAACGCCGGGCGCTCGGTCTGGAATAATCCTGTGGAACAAAAAAAATCACGAAAATTTGCTGGCGGACAATTGATTATCGCCAGCCATAATCCAGGCAAGGTCCGTGAAATCGAAACTTTGCTCGCACCTTTCAATGTGCAAATCGTTTCGGCCGGAGAACTAAATTTACCCGAACCCGTAGAAGACGCAGAAACCTTCCGCGGCAACGCCGAAATCAAAGCCCTGGCCACGGCCAAAGCGGCAAACCGGCCCGCGTTGGCCGACGATTCAGGATTGTGTGTCCACGCCTTAGGTGGTGATCCGGGTATATTTTCTGCGCGCTGGGCCGGGCCCGACAAGAATTTTTCTGTTGCCATGGAAAAAATTGAGCACGCTCTGACAGCCACGGACTCTGCGGATCGTTGCGCACATTTCGTTTGCGCCCTGACTTTGGCATGGCCCGACGGACACACCGAAACCTTCGAGGGCCAGGTTCATGGAACCTTGATCTCGCCCCCGCGAGGCACAAAAGGCTTCGGTTACGACCCCTTTTTCGTACCCCAGGGCCACACCGTCACCTTCGCCGAAATGGACCCTGAAAAGAAGCACGCCATGAGCCACCGCGCAAAGGCGTTCGAAAAGCTCGTACCGGCCTGTTTTGCGGATATCTAGCATCTGGGTGCTGTGCTATAGTGCACGTGCGAAGCTTATGTTTCCCCAGCAAAGCGATTGACATGACCCTGCTTACGGAACCTCTTGCGCTGTATGTGCATTGGCCCTGGTGCCTGAGCAAGTGTCCGTATTGCGACTTCAATTCGCAGGTGCCCGCGCCGGGCGGCCCGCGACATACGGCTTACCGAAACGCCATTATTTCGGAATTGAAACATTATGCCGCCATCACCGGAAAACGCCCTTTAGGCAGCCTTTTCTTCGGCGGTGGCACACCGAGCCTCATGAAACCCCGCACGGTTGCGGACATCATCGCCATGGCCCAAAAATTATGGGGTCTAAGCGAGACCTGCGAAATTACCCTGGAAGCCAACCCAACCTCCATCGAAGCGGCGCGTTTCCGGGCTTACAAAGACGCAGGCGTAAACCGGATCTCCATTGGCGTACAATCCTTTCGCGACGATGCACTGCACACCTTGGGCCGGGAACATTCCGCCGAAGACGTCCTGCATGCCCTGGGCATCGCCGAAACAATCTTTGAACGTTTCTCTTTCGATATGATCTATGCCCGCCCAGGCCAGGGCCTGGAAGACTGGCGTACGGAACTGGAAGAAGCCCTTGCCCACGCCAATGGGCACATTTCGTTGTACCAACTTACCATCGAACCCGGCACCGAATTTTTTCGCGCCCGCGTCCCTGAAACCAATGAAGACTTAGCCGCCGATCTTTATATCATGACCCAAGAGATGACGGAGCGCGCAGGCTTGCCGGGCTATGAAATTTCCAATCACGCCCGCCCCGGGCAGGAGAGCCGCCACAATTTAGCATATTGGACCGGCAACGATTACATCGGCGTCGGTCCCGGCGCACATGGTCGTCTGAACGTTACAAAAAAAGGCCGCAACACCACCGCAACCGCAACCCATCAAATTGCGGATTTTACAAGATGGCTGGAAGCCGTGGCGGCCCACGGCCACGGCACGGCGAAAACACGCGTCTTAAGTTCCACAGTCCGTGCCGAAGAACTGGTCTTAACGGGCTTGCGTCTCAGCAAAGGCATAAACCTTACCCAATTTAAAGCCTTAAGCGGGCAGGACCTGACGGCGATCATTAACCTCGAAAATCTGGCGCAACTTCAAGAAAGCGGCTTGATCTCGCTTTCCGACACCACGCTACGCCTCAAGGCGCAAGGGCGCCTCACCCTCAACGCCATTCTTGAAAAGTTGTTGTCTTAATTGCGAAACGCCGTTGGTGCCGGATCAATAACGCGCATCCCTCGGCGCTGAACTTCCATCACCGCAAACCCGCGTTCCACCGCGCCACCCAGGGGAAAGCGAAAGATGCCGTCGCGTCCGGCAAACCCGCTGGGCTTGGACAAGGCCGTACGATCGAAACGACGCAGGGGTCCCCCGTCCGTTACACGCACTTTCCCCAATACCACCGCAAGCGCCGTCGCGTCGTAAGCCAGTGTCGCCAGACGGTGCGGGCGACTGGCAAACGCCTTGAAATAGGCCCTGGAAAAGGCCTTGCGCGCTGCCGGGTCGGGCGCGGCGTACCACCCCCCCACCAAAGCCGGTTCGCTTCCCAAGCCCTTGACATCCCATTGGCCGGTTCCCAGAATTTTCACCTTATCGGGATCGATATCGTAAAACGGCAACATCGCCGCAACCGCCACAAGGCGTTTGCCGCCATCGGCGACCAACACGGCATCGAACGGCGCGGTACCCAGTGTTTGCCGCCTTGACAGGCGCTTCAGAGCCAACGCCGACACTTCCCCACCGCGCGCCTCAAGGGCGCGGCGCTGATTCAATAAGACCTCATGGCGTGCAGCATAATGCGCAATGCGTTTGACCGGCACGGAAAAATTGGTGGCGTGCGGATCGTAAAATTCCGTCTGCGTTACGACACCACCTGCTTTCGCGGCAGCATCTTTCAGGGCGGCCAGAACGGTGTCACCATATGTACCGCGCGGCGCAAGCAACGCGAAACGCAACGCCCCCTTAGCAGCGGCATAAGCAACAACACGACGAACTTCATCGCCGGGAAAGAAACCCATTGTGTAGATCCCGTTACCGGCAACGGTCCGATCCGACGAAAACGCCAGTACCGGCACATCGGCAGCACGCGCAGGAATACTGGCGGCGCGTACCGAAGCGGATAAAAGTGGTCCCAGAATCAGTTGTGCTCCATCACCAACGGCAAGCTGCGCCGCTACCGCCGCGCCGTCCGGCGTACCTCGAGTGTCGTGTACCGTCATCTCAAAATCCATGCCTGCAAAATCAAACAATGCTTTTTCCGCAGCATTCAACAAGGACTGACCGACATTGCGGTTGGGGCCACTGAGGGGCAGCAGCACAGCGACACGCATGCCACGCACCGCCGGGATACCAGGCGGCGGCACCGCCAAACCTTTCTGCGGTTTGGGCATGCGACTTAAAAGCTCTTTCAGCGACGGCAACACGGGCGGGCGGGCACCCGGCTCCGGCGGGGGGGTACGCTGCACCCGACGCACAACGGCTTTAGGCTTTGTTGGAACCGGCACGGAACGCGTCTGGGGTATGGCCTTATTCGTCTTTTTTTGGCTCACAGGCGGGTGAAGCGTTGCCGACAGGGGAATACGCACCGAGGCACACGCCGAAAGCAACCCACCAACCAACACCACAACGGCTATAATCGCGACGGTGCGGCGCGCGGGATTCCCTTGGGCGTTTTTGGGACCTGAAGTCATTAATCCTGAAGCCTCCTGAAAAACCTGCTATTTTGACCGTATCAAGGGTAAAGGGAGCCCTCGTATGAGTAAACTGTCCGATCGCTCCGCGGTGAACACAAAATCGGCAAAACGCCGGGCCGTTCGTAAAGGTCGGTGGGCTGAGTTTGTGGCACGCATCGTCCTCACCATGACAGGCTACCGTATTTTATCTACAAATTACAAAACGCCCGTTGGCGAAATTGACATCATCGCCAATAAAAACAAAGTGGTCGTTTTCATCGAGGTCAAGGCGCGGCCACAAATCGCCCAAGCCGCCGCCGCCGTCTCTGTTTCCCAACAAAGACGTATCCAGCGCGCTGCGGAATATTTTTTATTGCATAAACCACAATATCAAAGCCAGGATATCCGCTTCGACGTCGCCTTGGTCACCGGACCGTTGCGTGTCACCTTTTACCGCGATGCCTGGCGCGCGTAAGTACGCCCCAAATTAATGCCCCATGACAGGAGACCCGCCCACAATGCGCAAACCCATAGCTACCATCATTATGGGTATGGCCCTGATCGCCACCGTCGCAGGCTGCACACCGCTTAGCGCGGCGCTTGGGGTCGGGGCGGCCGCGGGCGTCGCAGCCTATCAAGAACGCGGCATCGGCGGCGTCGCCCGCGACCTCGGCATATCAAGTCGAGTTTTGGGCTCCTTCGCGCGCCGCGACAACACCTTGGTCACAAACATCGGAATTACCGTTTACGAAGGCCGGGTGCTGTTGACGGGTCAGGTCAAAAGCGCAAGCTTGCGGGCCAAAGCCGTGCGTCTTGCCTGGCAGGTAGATGGGGTCAAGGACGTCATCAACGAAATCCACGTCACCGCCGAAGAAGGATTGCTCGATACCGCCCGTGACGTTTTGATCTCCACCAACCTGACGGCCCAGATCACATTCGACAAACAGATCATGGCCATCAATTATTCCATTAAAGTGATGGGCGGAACGGTGTACCTGATGGGCATCGCGCAAAACGCACGAGAATTGGGGCGCGTCAAAGACCACGCGAGAAACATCGCCTATGTCAAACGGATCGTTAGCTATGTCCGTCTTAAAAAAAACCCGCCGCACAAAACGCACCGGGCGAACGGGTAAGCCTTGGACACGGGCGACGAACTGACGCGTATCGCCCGTCTGGACGATGACGCCATTGACCTGCTGGACGCAGCCCTGGCGCTGGCACGTTGGTCGGAGCCCGCTCTCACCATCGAACCCTACCGCCGCCACGCAGAACGTCTTGTTCTGGACGCCCATACGTTTATCGGTGACGCACCGCCGGAGGCCGCTTCCGGCGCAGATGCCACGCGGCAAATTCTTGCCCGCCGCTATGGCTATGGCACCATCCACAGCCCACGCGCTCAGGCCGACAACGCTAATCTCGCACGGGTTATCGACCGTCGCGCAGGCAACGCAATGACTTTGTGTTTGCTTTACGCCCACGTTTTGCAACGTCTCGGACTGAAAATCACGTTTCTGGATTTTTCCGTACGCCCCCTTGTGCGGATTGAGGACGTGTACGGTACACGACGGATTATCGACCCCCTGAATGACGGACGAGCGCTAAATGCGCGCGCCTTGCGTCACGCCCATCAAGCAGGCGCAACGCAACCCTTGGACCTTTTACACCTTCCCATCCTGGCACGCCGCGCATTGCTGGTACGGCTGCAAAATCGGATTACGTCTCATGGCTTGAAGCAGAATGCACCCGACATCGCCTTTCTGGCCCTTGAGGGCGCATTGCGCATTGCACCGGACGATGCGCAATTATGGCATGAGGCGGGGTTGTTAAATCTTCGGTTTAATCGCACCGAGAGGGCCGTTTCGATATTGGAACAATTTTTGCGATTGCCGGGTGCAGAGCCACACCGCTATACAACGTCTCAGATCCTACAGAATTTATA
>VAPL010660274.1_pt1 | contig 10273 bp, 9 predicted proteins | sample 3395061 | NCBI WGS metagenome assembly VAPL01 (sample SAMN08290444, study PRJNA428436) | hydrothermal vent metagenome | isolation source: Deep-sea hydrothermal vent chimney 2 | place: Pacific Ocean: Juan De Fuca Ridge | depth 2182 m m
AGACCCGTTCCCTCGTACTTGCGCGCCAGCTTGCTGTCCACCTGGCCAAACTGCGCCATGGCGATTTTAATCCCCGCCTCGTCCATGCCGATTCCCGTGTCCTCGACCTCAAAGCGCACGCTGCCGTCGGCGGCGAGCAGGGCGCTCAACGTCACCCGCCCCCCTTCGGGGGTGAATTTCACGGCATTCGTCAACAAATTGAGCAGCACCTGCTTGATACGCCGTTCATCAGCGTAGAACTGCGGCATGTTTTTTTCGATGCGGTAGTCCAGCAGCAACGCCCCCTCTTCCGCCCGATAATTGACCAGTTTCAAGCAGGCCTGCACAAGCGCTTCCACGTCCAGGGGTTCGCAGCGCAATTCAAGCTTGCCCGCCTCAATGGCAGAGACATCCAGGATATCGTTGATCAAATCCAACAAATGCGCGCCGCTATCGTGAATATCCCCCACATATTCCTCGTAGCGTTTATTGCCGATGGGCCCAAAAACATGATTGAGCATGGTGTCGGAAAAGCCGATGATCGCATTCAACGGGGTGCGGAGTTCATGGCTCATATTGGCCATCAATTCCGATTTTGCGCGGTTGGCGATTTCCGCCAGTTCCGTGGCGCCACGCAAGCGCTTCGCCGCCGCCTTGCGCTCCGTGATATCTTCATGAGTGACAATGAAATGAGTGATCTTACCGGAATTGTCCTTTACCGGCGCGACGGTGACGTCGGCCCAAAATGTGATGCCATCCTTGCGTTTATCCTTGATTTCGCCGCGCCACTCCCGACCTTGGTTGATGTGACGCCAAAGATCTTCATCGTCAGGATAAGCCGCACCAGCAGCCCTGAGAATACGGGGGTTTTTCCCCACAATTTCTTTGCGAGTATACCCCGTCAAGGTCGTGAATTTTGTATTTACATATTCGATCACACCCAAATGATCGGTTATGAAAACAGCTGACGGGCTTTGTTCAAGAGCCGACGATAACACACGCAATTGTTCCTGGGCTCGGGCGACCTGCAACTCCGCCTCAATTCGCGCGGTAATGTCGCTTCCGGTGCCGCGATAGCCCAGAAAATTCCCCTTTTCATCGAAAGTCGGTTTGCCGCTGATGCAAACATAAAGGCGCGTTCCATTTTCCTGGCGTATGGGATATTCAAAATCCCGAAACGAACGATGGTTTTCCAGGTCGTCCATATGCAAGCGCCATTTCTTGCGTTCATCATCATTTGCTGAAAAATCCTCAAGGGTATGGCATGGCATGGATTTTCCATCGTTAACGCCCGCACTCAAAATCCCACCTGAGATGTAGCTAAAACAAAAATCCGGGCCCATCTCCCAAATCCAGTCCGAGCCGGCCTCAATGATATCACGCAAACGGCTTTCACTTTCCTCAAGCTTTTTCGCGGTGCGCTTGCGTGCTTCGATTTCGGTGCTCAATTCGCGGGTCCGCTCCCGAACGCGACCCTCCAGTTCGCCCGACAACGCATGAAGCTCGTCATAGGACAAAAAAAGCTTCGCTTTCATTTCATTGAGTGCGGCGGCCAGGGCATCCAGTTCGTCCGCTTCACCTGCAAAACGCCCGCGCTCCAGAAACAAATCTCCGGCGCCGTTGATGAAATCCAGATTCCGGGCAAAACGCGCCATCACATGCAGGTGTCGCGTTAAAAGATAATAAACCACGGCAAAGAAAAACAGCGCAACCAGAAACGTTTTGACGAAATTCGCCACGAGAATCAATCCAACCCGGTCCAACGCCCGGGCATAAACGGAACTGAGGCTGGCCGCTACGTCCAGCTCGCCGATCACACGTCGCTTTCCCCGAAAGGTATAGAACAATGGATACACTTTACGCATCAGCCGCGTGCCTTGCGCACGCCCCGAACGCGCCAGTTCCACGCCGTTTTCATCACGCACCACTGCGCTTTTGAAATCCGTAAATTCAACAATCCCCTGAACCAGTAAATTCAACCGCTCGGTATCCGCCTCCCAGACATTTTCCGCAACGGACTGAAGATATCCGCGCTCCACCTGACGAAAGTGCGTATCGATCGCATTGATATCGCGACCGTATTCACTCCACAACTGCAACGCTGTGGTGCCAATCGTCAAGATCGAACTAAACGCAATCAACGCCTTGATCAATTTCCAGGCAATTCGGTTGGGAAGCCTTAAAGCGGCCATGTCTTTTCGCATTATTTCCCTAAAACCTGAGCGCCGGTTTTGAATGTCCCGATCGTTTCATTGAAAATAGTCCGGTACGTGCCGTCCGCCTTCATCGCTTTCAAGGCGCGGTCCAACGGACCGACCAGACGCGCATATTTCTTGTGGATATACATATACATATCGGCACGCGCCAAGGGCGGGCTAAGAACCGCCACCTTCATCCCCAGGCGACGCGCCTGGCGTACCCCTTGCCAACGTTCGTACAGGACCATGTCGACGCGATCCTTTTTAAGCATACTGAACAACTGTTTGGGTTCCTTAACAGCGGCGCTTGCTTGGTGCGGCAAAAGATTGCGCTCAAAAATTACCCAGCCATGAATATAGGCAACACTGTATGGTAACAAAGAGGACCACCCCCGGGTCGCAACATCAAGGCCACGCGTAAACGCAACAAAATCAACCTGCAAAACACGCTGCGGAATACGGATTAAATTCGGATATTGACGCTGCACGCCCTTAACGCGCATCGCCACGCCTTGGTCAAGGTCATCGTTCGCATTGATTAAGGCGCGCTTAGATGCCGCATACACCGCCACATTGGCCTTGAGACCGATACGCCGAAAGGCCTCCTTGATCAACAAATCCAGAAAGCCGCGTCGATCATCGGTCGTGTAAGGCGCAAGCATTCCCGTATTGAGAATGTAGGCTTTCGTTTTTTCACCCTTTGCGGTAGCCCAAGCCGGTGCGTAAGCCACGATGCTCAACAGGGCCATAAACAGCAACAAATATACGCCCTTGTACACAGCCCCCCACCCCCTTACGCATGTCGAAACGCGCTCACGGGCCTCCTTCTGCATGAGCGAGCCGCTTTTCATGGCCCCCTTTCCATAAAATCAAAAATGCCCCCGCACCCGAAACTAAGGCTCGCAGATCAGACTGGCTCAATGTGTCCTTGCCGTGGGAACCGCGCCCGCGAGTCCATTGCCTTGAAGAAACAGCTTACAGGGTATTCATAATTCTTCAAAAAAAAATATGGTTCAATGTGCCCAGGGAGGTGGCGGAAGGTCACTGGCGATCGTTTTTGTCAACGTTTCATCGTAGATGAGCTGATAGGTTCCATCGGCTTTCATGGCACGTAACGCCCGAACCAGCTTGGCCACCAGTTTGATATGCTTTTTATTCAGATATATGTACATGTTAACCCGCGCCAACGGGGGCTCATTAACCGTAACGCGAATCCCCAGCTGCCTGGCCTTGTGCAGACCCATCCAACGTTCGTAAAGGATTGCATCCACGCGATGCTTTTTTAAAAGCGCGAACAGTTGCTCGGGCTTCTTGACGGTGATCGCATCGGTGCCCGGAAGTAAATTCTCTTCATAAAGAAACCATCCCAGAATATAAGCGACGGGAATATCCCTGAGGGCCTTCCAGCTGCTTGCATCGACACTTTGATCCAGGGAAAAAGCCACAAAATCAACATCGAACACCGGCTCAGGAACGCGTACCAGATTGGGATACAGGGCTTCCAGGCCTTTCACGCGCATGGCGACACCCTGGTCGATATCAGCGTTGGCGTTAATCAGCGCGCGTTTCGAGGCGGAGTATTCAACCACACGTCCCTTCAAGCCAATACGCTGAAAGACGTTCTTGATCAACAAATCTAAAAAGCCTTTGCCGTCATGCGTTGAGAGCGGCGCGCTTGTTGGCGTATTCAGAATATAAATGCCTTGAGATTGCGCGTGAAGCGCCACAGGCGCCACAATAACAAAGACGGAAAAAATCACGGCAAAGCATAAGATGAGAACGGCGCGAAACCTCTTGCGCGTGGTGCGTACGCAAAACGACCGCCCCGATTGATCCATGCTTTTTCCACCCTCCACAACCGGACAATTCGCCCCCTTTGCGAACCACCGGACGAGATCACTATACCATAAACAAAACAAGGTTAAATCCGCTTCATCTCGTCCCCGTTGACAGCCCCCCGGCACACAACCACATTATACCGACCGTGTTCCGGTGCTATAGACCCGGGCCCGCAGGAGGACGAACCATGACGCGCACTTATGCTTTCAATAGCCCGTTGCTTTTAGGTTTCGACCATTTGGAACGCGTTCTCAAGCGCGCCTCGAAAGCCACAAACGAGAGCTACCCCCCCTATAACATTGAACAAACCGCCGAAAACAAGCTATGCATCACACTGGCCGTCGCGGGATTCACCATGGACGATCTTTCGGTGAGCGTGGAAGACAATCAACTGGTCGTACGCGGGCGGCCACCGGAAGATGAAAAAGAACGCGTCTTCTTGCATCGCGGAATCGGCAAACGCCAGTTTCAGCGTACATTCGTCCTGGCCGAGGGCATCGAGATCGAGCGGGCGTCTCTGGATAGCGGCCTTTTGAACATTGAATTGGAACGTCCCGTTCACAAGGCAGAAGTGCGCACCATCAAAATTGAAGAAGCCTCAGCGCAAAGCGGAGCCGCCGGTAAAACCATCGACGTTGCCTCAAATTGATGTTTTTGCCTTGCGTTCTTAACGGTGTCTTAGGAAAACCACGTTCTACTGAAGACCCATTTGGGTGCAATACGGAGCATGGACCGATGAACCGCTACCCGAGCAACGCCTTCGCCACTGTCCACCCACACTTCACGCAACGCACTGAGCAACCTTTCGATCTCGCCTCATGGGGAATCGAAGACGTGGCTTACGTCAAACCCGTTTTCTTAGAAGGTGAGGACGCCTACGGAATCTTCGCCGCCGACGGTACGGAACTGGCCCAGGTCGAAAACCGCGACGAAGCCATCATCACCATACGTCAAAACGACCTGGAAGCCATGAGTGTTCACTGATAGAACGTTCAGCGGGCGTGAACGCTCTTTTATGCTTTCGCGCTATGCGGCTTCAGAGGTAGACGGCTCGCTCAACAGGGCATAAAGCGCTTCGGCACTGTCCATGGCGCGCAGCTTTTCGCAAACCTCGACATCGCGCAACAAACGCGATATCCGGGCCAGGGCTTTCAAATGGTCGGCCCCCGCCGATTCCGGGGCCAGCAGCAAAAAGACAAGATCGACCGGCTGTTCATCAATGGATTGAAAGTCAACGGGCGTTTCCAACCGCGCGAAGACCCCGTAGAGGCGATCCAACGCCGCCAGCTTGCCGTGGGGAATGGCGATGCCATTTCCTACGCCAGTCGTGCCCAGACGTTCGCGTTCCATCAAGACATCAAAAATGGCCCGTTCGTGCAGACCGCTGACTTTGGCCGCACGTTTCGACAATTCCTGCAACGCCTGCTTTTTGCTGGTGACGCGTAAGTTGGCCTCTATGCCTTCGAGCGAGATCAACTGATCGAGTTCCATGGCCATCGGTATCCTCAGTTCATCCTCAACGGAAATGGCGAACGCGTCACACAGCAAAATATTACTGTTGCGGGTCTATCCAACCCACATTCCCGTCCGCACGCCTGTAAACCACGTTCAACCCACCATGACCGCCGTTCTTGAACATCACCACAGGAAGGTCCCCCAAGTCCAGGCGCATGACGGCCTCGCTGACACTCAAGGTCACGATAGCGTGGGGCATTTCGGCAACGATGGCGGGGTGCGCTTCCTCGGTCAACTCGTCTTCGTCCTGAAGCGCAAGAATGGAATATTGCGCCGGCAGGCTTTCTTCCGTGGCGTTGGCATGGTGATTTACCAATTTACGATGGTAACGCCGCAATTGTTTGGCGATACATTCCGCAGCCAAATCAAAAGCACGATAGGCTTCTGCGGATTCACCCTGACCGTGTACATTGACGCCACGCCCCGCATGAACGGTGATGTCGGCGTGAAATCCGCTTGAAACCTTGGAGAAAACCACACTCGCATTCAAGGCGCGATCAAAATATTTGGTCACGGCCTCTGTCAGCGTTTCTTCCGTATGGGTACGCAGGGCTTCGCCTACGTCCATCTTTTTGCCTTTGACGGTAATATCCATTGATATGCGGATCCTTAGAAAGTGTTGTCCGTTTCCGGGGCACCGGCAATCGCCCTGGCGCGCCGAGTTGGTCACGTCCCCAGCATGTGCCCAAAGAGCGCCCGGAAGTTAGTTCGCCCGCCCAACGAAGTCAAGAGCCACAAAACTGAAGCCAAAAAATCAAAGCCGCGACATTTTTTCACGCCGCCGCTGCACCGATGAGGGAATCCCAAGCGAATCTCGATATTTCGCCACGGTTCGCCGCGCAACATCAATGCCTTCCGCTTTTAAAATTGTCATGAGTTTATCGTCGGACAAGACTTTTTTCGGGTCTTCCGCATTGACCAGTTCCTTAAGGCGTTGACGAACCGCTTCGGATGAGTGCCCCTCTTCACCGCCGCTGCCGCCAACAGAGGAGGTAAAAAAATATTTAAGTTCAAAAAGACCGCGCGGCGTGGCGATAAACTTATTCGATGTCACCCGCGATACGGTACTTTCGTGCATATCGATCACGTCCGCAACATCGCGCAGCACCAACGGTCTCAGGGCCGAGACACCTTTGCGGAAAAAACCGTCTTGCTGGCGCACCAGTTCCGTGGCGACCTTGAGAATGGTTGTCGCGCGCTGATGCAAGGATTTCACCAGCCAATTGGCCGATTGCAGACAATTCTGAAGGTAGCGTTTGTCGGTTTCTTTCAAGACCCCCGCGCTGACCTCGGCCATATAAGTGTTGTTCACCAAGACGCGCGGCAGGGTTTCAGCGTTCAGTTCCACCAGCCAGCCGCCGTCGGGACCGGGACGCATGATCACATCGGGAATGACCGGCTGCGCGACATCCTTGGCGAACACGCTGCCCGGCCTGGGGTCCAGGGTGCGAATTTCCGCCACCATATCCTGGATGTCTTCCACATCCACCCCGCAAACCTTCATCAAACCTTTCACATCGCGCTTGGCCAGCAAATCGAGGTGGTCCAGAAAAATACGCATGACAGGGTCCAGACGGCAGCGTGCTTGAAGTTGCAACGCCAGACATTCGGCTAAATCACGGGCAAACAACCCCGGAGGGTCTATGGTTTGCAAAACGCCCAGTACGGCTTCGACGTCCTCACGCTCACAACCGAGACGTTGTGCAACCTCATCAAGGCCTCCCTGCACATAGCCCTGTTCGTTGAGCATGTCGATGAGATTTGCGCCGATCAAACGATCGCCTTGCGTTCGCACCAATAGACCCAATTCGCGCAGAAGAGTGTCACGCGTCGAAGCTTCCCCGGCCAGCGTCTGCTCAAGACCGGGCAGGTCCTCACCCGTATACGAGCCGCCACCGGCTCCGTAATTTTCGTACCCGCCACCAGTCTCGGCAGGGCTTGGCGCGTCGCCGGGAGAATCTGAATTCCAGGTGTTGTCCACGTCTACGTCCATGGACTCCCCGCGGTCTATATCCTGGCCGGTTTCGGCTGTGTGGTTCAGCGTTTCGGCGGTATCCAACGTTTCGCGTGGTGGCGTTTCTTCTCCCGTATCTGGTTCTGAGCGCACATCGTCGCTTGGCTGCGTATCGCCCATATCCGTGTCGCCGCGTTCCAGAAGCGGATTCTGTTCCAGTTCCTGTTCGACGTACGCGCTGATTTCTATGTTGGTCAGTTGCAACAGTTTGATCGCCTGCTGCAACTGTGGCGTCATAACCAGCGTCTGCGATTGACGAAATTCAAGCCTGGGACCTATCGTCATGGCCCGCCCCCGTTGGTCGCCGCGTGTGTCAAAGTGGGATTACAGGCTAAAGCGCTCACCAAGATACACGCGCCGGACATCTTCGTTGCCGACAATGTCTGAAGGCGCGCCCTCCATCAGCATCATGCCATTATGAATGATGTAGGCCCTGTCGATGACGTCCAACGTTTCGCGAACGTTGTGATCGGTGATCAAAACGCCAATACCGCGATTCTTGAGGTGCCCCACCAGATCGCGGATATCGCTCACCGCGATCGGGTCGATTCCCGCAAACGGTTCGTCCAACAAAATAAAATGGGGGTTGCTGGCCAAGGCGCGCGCGATCTCCACACGACGACGCTCGCCACCCGAAAGCGCCAACGCCGGAGTATGACGCAGGTGGGTAATGGAAAATTCAGCCAATAAGGCTTCCAGAATCGCTTCGCGGGCTTCGCGATCTGATTCCACGACTTCCAGCACGGCACGGATATTCTGTTCAACATTGAGACCGCGGAAGATGGAGGCCTCCTGCGGCAAATAACCGATGCCCAGCCGCGCACGACGGTACATCGGCAAACCCGTAATGTCCTCACCATCCAGAACGATATGCCCATAGTCTGGCCGAACAAGACCGGTGATCATATAAAAACACGTCGTCTTGCCCGCACCGTTGGGACCCAATAGGCCCACCGCTTCGCCGCGCTGAATGGATAACGTCACGCCGGACACCACGGGGCGTTTCTTGTAGCGTTTGCCCAAATCTTCCGCGACAAGGCCGCGGCGTACATCCTTCGTCGCATCCGCCACCAGGGAAACCTGCGGCTGACGGGCCTTGGCCGACACCCGCGACGCTTTTTCCGCAGGTGTTTCTTGTGTACGCATCTTTTGCGACGGGGGACTGCGTTTATCCATCTTCGGTCTTCCCAAAAGCAGTTATTTCTTTTTTTTCGGCGATAAAACGCCGTGCACACGCACCGGTTTGCGAACCTTAAGCGAAGGCCCGGTCTGAACGGACCTGCGATCCGTTTGCACCGCCGCTCCCACTTCCGCGCCACGACAGCTATACATACGGCTGACGCCGGTCTTCAAATCAATATCGGCGCGACACCCACTGATTTCATTGGCGCCACGTTTGATTTTAACCGAACCTGTCAACCGGGCAAGTCCACTGACCACATTATAAACGCCCCGGTCCGCAAAAACCTTGTCCTGGGCCGTGGTGATCCGCACGTTGTCGAACGCCTCAATTTTCTTCACGCGCGACTGGCCGTCCGCCCCCGTCGCGAACTGTGCCGTCAAAACATCGGCGCGAATACGCCTTTCGCCCCGTGTCGCCACCGCGTCGCCGCGCGCCACCGCAAGCTGGCGCGCCTGCCAAAATTCCAACTGCCGACGCGCCGTGATCACGTCTGTACCCGACGTCATCGTCACCGGGTTCCCGTCACGCAACACGACCACGGATTTATCCACATCATAAACCGCACGCCCCCCCGTAGCGACACGTCCAGACTGTGTGATCCGCACATGACCAATGGCGTCAAGACGAAAGATTTCACTACCACCTTGCGGCTTTTCACGATAGTAGGCGCGCAATTCGTCTGCGTCCAACACCAAATTCCCCCGTGTCGCTTTTGCGGGGCCTCTGGCGATGAAGAGCTTCTGGCTTTGATTCCACTCAATGCCCCCCGCAGCGTCGATGGAGATGGGACCCTTGCCATCGCGTCCGGCCAAATTGAGCGTCTGCGCCCACGCAGAAGCCTGCAACGCCACAATAAGAACCAGCGCAAAAAGCGAACCCAGAACCAGAAGCGCTGGAAAACGCCATGAAGGCACCATCGCAAATGCACGCCCCCGTATTCTTAAGCACATCGTCTCAACCGCCCTTCGGCACAAATTTCCGGATCCCGTCCGTAGACGTATACAACGTCAGATGTGCGGGACCGGTAAAAAAAATGACCCGCCCTTTTTCGGTCAGTTTCAAACCTTGCGCCTTGAGTTCACCAAATGGACCATGTCCCGATACGGGCGTATGACCCTCGGCCGAACCGGCCTTTAAATCCACCGAAAGCTGGTTCGTGGACATTTCGTAACCGGAATCATGAAACAAATTGACATCATTGTCCAAGTTCAAAATGTTTTCTCGACGCTGGTAACGTCCCGTTCGCGCACTCAAAACCAGCCATGAGCCGTCTTTCAAGGTCAAATCCGCCTTCGGTAACTCCAGATCCACCACACCACTGCGTTCGGAGACCACACGCGCCAGGTCCGCCGTCACCGAGTAGGGCTGACGGTTATCGTCCGTGCCGACATAACGGGCATTGTCCATGCCGGGTTCGGCATTGCCGCTCAAGCGCACCGAGGCAAAACCGATGCGAAAGGTGTCGTCGGTTTTGATTTCCGGCCACACGATCACCAAGACAATCAGTCCCAGCGAGAACAACGGCAAGAGCACCTTGGACCAGGC
>VAPL010924826.1_pt1 | contig 10272 bp, 8 predicted proteins | sample 3395061 | NCBI WGS metagenome assembly VAPL01 (sample SAMN08290444, study PRJNA428436) | hydrothermal vent metagenome | isolation source: Deep-sea hydrothermal vent chimney 2 | place: Pacific Ocean: Juan De Fuca Ridge | depth 2182 m m
ACTTCAATTACAGGTAGTAAAGAATGATGACGGACACTATTTTTTAAAATATAAAAATGAATACTATCAAATTGATAAAACAAGTTCAAAAAAACTGTTGACTGTAACTTTGAAAAGTTTTTCAACAAAGCAAGCTACTGAAGAAAAAATAAAAATTAAACTAAAAGGTATTGAAGAAGTTTCACATATTTCAAAAGAACTTAAGGTTGCCTTTACGGGAAATAAATCAATAAGTAAAACTTACTTTTTTGAAAGAAAAGAGAACATATATCGTTTAATTATTGATGGATTTTTAAATAATGATAATACTAAAGTATACAGTATCCATCAAAGACAAGAAATTACCTATTTTTTAAAAATAGATAAAAAATTGTATCAATTAGATTCTAAAACGAAAGAACCTGCCTCTTTAAAAGAAACATATATTCTAACAAATAAATTAACTCAGTTATTTAGAGAAGATAGAGAACTACCTCGAAAAATGGTTTATTTAGTTGAATAAAATAACATTGCTATGTATTTAAAATAAGAGAACCCTATTAAACACCTATCAATCATTATTATAAGTAGTATAGTTTTCCTAATTGCTTACAAGGATAATAAATTTGGTAAGCAGCTTAATCACCAAAAATAACGCTGACTTATATAAAGTATTAACTAACTTACTATGAAACTGAACCAATACGAATGGAATCCTGAAAAAGACCTGATAGCCCAGGGTGCTTTTGCTGAGGTGTTTAAAGCAAAAGATACCAATAGCCAAGATCGGTATGTTGCATTAAAGATTTATAAAGAAGCAGCAGTCAAAGGTACTTCAGGAAGTACAGGACAAGAGAAGTATACCTTAGAAAAGGAGTTTCAAAAAATTGATGGTCTATCACATACCAACATAATAACGTATTTCGGTATAAATTATATTAAGCATAAAGATGCTTTAGGGCGTTCTTCAAGTTATCCAGTAATTATTATGGAGTACGCCAGTGAAGGCACATTACAAGATTTTATAAAAACGAATCCAGACACAAAAATATTAGATAAAATTATTCAAGATATTATTCAAGGCGTTAGTTATTTACATGACGAAGGTATTATACATAGAGATTTAAAACCTGGGAATATTTTAATTACCAAAAACCGTAAAGGAGAGCCCGTAGCAAAAATTACAGATTTTGGTATTAGTCGTGATACACTTACCGATAAAACCATTGAAGAATCTTTTACAGAAGGAATTGGCACACCACATTATATGGCTCCTGAACAATTCTTTAAAAAGAAGTTTGGTTTAAAAGGCGAAATTAGCGAACGAACAGATATTTGGGCATTGGGAGTGGTTATTTATAGAGCATTAACAAATAAATTACCTTTTGGACATGGAAGTAAAGATTATGAATTGATTCGAGATGCTATAATTGAAAGTGAAGTAAGTTTTAAAAATATTCCAAAAAAATATCATTTATTTCTAGAAGCTTGTTTACAAAAAGAAGCAGTGAAAAGACCAAGTGCTGTAAAAGAGTTGCTAAAGCTTTTTAAATTAGAAAAAGAGGCTGCTATTGAAGTGACAAAAATTAATCAATCTAAGAAACCTATCAATTTCAAAAAAGACGAAAAAATAATTGAAAAATATAAAGAAAATAAGAGTATTATTGAATCGAATAATGCTATTGAGGAAGAGACAATAATTCCAAATAATGTTAATGATAATAATGACTCTCAGACAGAAATTTTTGAAAAACAGAAAAAACCAAAGATTTTTAAATCAATAAGAAAGAAAATATTGGTTTTGATTTCAGTAATGGTTTTATTATTTACTGTATGGATTTTAATTAGCATTATTCACGATAAAATATGGATTCCTAGAAAATTTGATAAACTTATAGTAGAAGGTAATCAATATTTTATGGATAAAGAGTATAAAAAAGCCTTAACTAGCTTTAAAAAAGCGAAATCATTTTACATGCTTCCCATAAGTCACCAAGTAAGTGTCAAGATTAGAGAGATTGAAAAAATTTTAATAACTCTTGGAATTTCTGATAAACATAAAACTATATTTTTTAGCAAAGGAAGTTCTAAATTAACAGACTTATCACTTCAAATATTAGACGTTATGGTTCAAATTATGAATGATAATCCAAGTTATAATTTGAATATGCACGGGTATACTAGTTCTATTGGTAATACTACGAAGAACCTTGAACTATCTAAAGATAGAACAAAAATAGTTGAATCTTACTTAGTTAAAAAAGGTGTTAACTCAAAAAGATTAGCTTCTAAAAACTTTGGGGAAACAAATCTAGTAGCATCTGATAGTACATCTAAAACAAGTGCATTTAACTCAAGGGTAGAATTAATAGTTGAAGTTAAAATTGTCAAACTTACTAATTGATAATTTGGTGTATCACTTGCATATTCTTAGTAATAACCTAAACTCCAAACTGCCTAAATAGCACAAAAACTCACATATATTATGTATTGTAAGCATAAAATATTATAGACAACCAATCACAATTTATTGTCCATACCATTTTTTGGTAAAGAATTTAATCCTTTTAAAGAGGCACTTCTAATAAAATACTCTTTATCAAACCAATAGTTTTTATAGAAACCTGCCTAACGAAAGATGACATATTTTAAATAAAGGTTATAAACAGTAGAATGTTTAACTAAAACTTATTTAAAAATAAAAAACTTAAAAAAAGTATGCATTATTTTATTCTCAATAGTATTAATTTCTGCATGTACGGATACCAATGAGAATAGTGATAATAATACGGTTAATGGAACAATAACCTTGTCTGATGATGACACCACAATTATAGGGACTAAATTAACAGTAGGCAGTATCGCTTATGGAAGAAGTGATTTAACAGGTGTTGCAGCATCAATTATTATAGTATCCGAAGGAAGTACAATTTCAGAAGATTCCCCAACCTTATCATCAAATGACCTAGGATTTGTAATTGTAGTAACAAAAGATTTAGTTTCAATGGTTATTATTACAGATGGCATTGAAAGAAGATACGCATGCGACGCTCTCTTTAATACATTTATAACATGTGGGTCTATCACTTTAGACAACAAAATTAAAAAGGCTTTATTCAATAATACAACCGTAGAAAATACAGATACAGGTAGTATTCTAACTATGAATGGCATTGTTACTTGATAATTAAAAGGTTTAAGTAAAAAAAACAATTTGTTAAGATGACGTTTTCCAAAAACTGGTTATAAAGCTATATATGTATAATTTAAACTAGAGAAAAAATGAAAACACAAAGAAAATTACTATTAATCTTAGTATTTATTATTACTGCTACTGCCTTTTCACAAAGAGATTCTAGTAATAGAGGAAGAGAAAAAGCAAGAAAGGTGACAAGTAAGAGTAAGGTAGGTAAGACTACTAAAAAAGTAGATGATGCCAATAAAACGTTTAACAGTACTACAGATTCTATTGCAAGTACATTAGAAAATACAAAAAGAACAGCTAAAAGAATAAAAGACGCCATATTTGGATCAAAAAAAAATAAGACAAAGACTAAAAACAATGGAGAATTAATAATCATTGAAATTCCAAATGTTGCTTATGGAGACATGTCCGTAAATGAACTCGTTTCAAATATAAATTCACTAAAAGGAATGAAGAAAGTTTCAAAAAGTTATGCCAATGGTAATATTACAATAGCTGTTAATTATAAGGAAAGTGCAGATTCACTTTGGATGCTTATAAATGAAAAATTACAGAAAATGTTCATTGTAAAAGAAATGAGTGAAAAGAAGATTTTAGTGCAATTGGAGAAATAATATGCAATCAAAGAATAAAATTAACAACAAAAATAGTAATTATAGTTGGAGAGAAACAACCTTGAGTTGGCTAGAGAGAGAATTTGAAAAAAGTGATAAATTGTAGAACAAAATAAGTCATTATAAAATTTCACTAATTCCTAACTAATACAAAATAATGAAGAATACTAAGATTGAAATTCCTTTAAGCAAAATTAAAATGTTATTCTTAATTCTGGGGTCACTATTATTTGTAGTGCTTTGCATATTTATAATAATGAATGCAGAAAATATGCAAACACGAAAATTAAATAACCCAATGATTATAAGAATTATAGCACTAGTAGGATTGCTTTTTTTTGGAATCATTTTAGTATCTATTCTCAAAAAAATGTTTAGTAAAGAACCAGGATTGATTATAGATAAAGACGGTATATACGATAATTCAAGTGGTGTAAGTGTGGGTAGAATAAAATGGAAAGACATTATAGAGATACGGAAGGTAAAAGTATCAGGAACTAAATTTATGTTGATAGACGTGCACAATCCAAATGAATATATAAATAATATTAATGGCTTTATCAAAAAGCAAGCTATGAAGGCAAATATGAAAAAATATGGGACACCAATTTCAATATCGGCTGCAGGGTTAAAAATTAATTTTAAAAAACTAGAAGGAATACTATTATCAGAATTGCAAAAAAAACGATAAAATTTATTGCAATAATTAAAGAACCAAACTATGAGAATATTTTTAATAATAATTACCCTTGCTATGTTAGCCCCAAATACAATCTCAGCAAAAAGAGTTGGAGGTATTTTTGGAAAAAGTGAGCATGTTGAAGAAATAGCCAAAGTAGATTTCAAAGGAGCCAAAGGAGAAGAGTTGTATTTGGCATATAAAACAACATCACTGTTCTTTTTTATGGGCGTCTATATCTCAGATGATGGTTATGTACTCGGCATAAAGAAAAGTTATGGCTCTTATTATCCATTAAGCGAAGAAAAAATAAAGGAATTACAGGCAAGTGGACACTTGCCCACCCCATTACCAGCATATAAAATACCTTTGTCAGAACGCCTATGGGGTTTTTCCCTTTGGATGCTGTTAACGGTCATAGCCATAATTTATTTTTTTCCTAAAGGGAAAGAAGCAAACTTTGTAACCGGATGTAACTATTATTTTGGTAAAGAAGTTCCTGTAAATTATACGAAGGCTTTTCAGTATTTTATAAAATCAGCAAACAAAGGACATGCACCTGCCCAGTACAATTTAGGAATTATGTATCTTAGTGGTCAAGGTGTACTACAAAATAATGAAAAAGCAATTTCTTATTTTGAGGAAGCCGCCTCACAAGGATATATAGATGCACAATTTACATTAGGAAATATCTATTATAAAGGGAATGCAAGTCCAAAAGATATAAAGAAATCACTCTCCTTTTTTGAAACTGCTTGTGCCAATGGAGATAAAGAAGCGTGTAAAATGGTCAATGATATAAAAGAAAATGAATTGAACAATTGAAAAAATAAACACTTAAATATTTTATAAACAAACCTTATTTATTATGATACTGTCACATTACGAATGGGATCCTGAAAAAGATTTAATTGCCGAAGGAGGTTTTGCCGAAGTCTTTAAAGCCAAAGATTTAAACGCTACCAATAGATGGGTAGCACTTAAAATATATAAGGAGGCAGTTTCGAGAGGAACTACTGGTAGTACCGGACAAAAAAAATACAGTTTAGAACAGGAATTTGCCAAAATCGATGGACTTTCACATACCAATATTATTACTTTTTATGGTCTGGAATATATTGAACATAAAGATGCAATGGATAGAGTCGCTAGTTATCCTGTTATTATTATGGAATATGCGGGAGAAGGAACACTTAAAGATTTGTCAGCTAAAAAACTTTCAGATGAAGAATTAAGACAAATTATAATCAGTATTGTTAGAGCAGTTGAATATTTGCATAATCAGGGTGTTATACATAGAGATCTAAAGCCTGGAAACGTTTTGTTTTCTAAAGATAGAAATGGAAAATTAGTAGCTAAGATTACAGATTTTGGTATTAGTAAAGATGTTTTAGGCGACAAGACCATTGAACAATCATTTACAGAAGGAGTGGGTACACCGCATTATATGGCACCAGAGCAATTCTTTAAAAAGAAATTTGGATTAAATGGTGAAGTTAGTGAAAGAACTGATATTTGGGCTATTGGGGTTATTCTCTATCTACTTTTAACAGGTAAACGTCCTTTTGGTCATGGTATAAAAGACTATGAATTGATACGAGATGAAATTACTGAAAAAGAACTTGATTTGAGTGAGGTTCCTGAGAATTTCAAAAATATTATTGCTTCATGTTTAGAGAAAGAAGCTGGCAAGCGCACAAACTCAGCTACAGAATTATTACAACTGCTAGAACCAAATAAAACAAATGGAACAACAATTAATAAATCATTTTCTGTAAATGAAGAAGATGAGGTAACTGTATTTCCTTCAACTTCAAACACCACAAATAGCCATAATCAGCAACCTTCTAAGAATAAAAATAAAACACTTAGGAACGTTTTAATTATTGGATTGTTTGTAATTATTTCAGGTTTTGGTGGATTTAAATGGTATCAAAATAGTAAAGCAAATGAACTATTAAGTACGGCTTGGGATTATTATAAGAAAGGAAAATTTAAGGAAGCTTATAGTAATTATGACGATGCCTCTAGATATAATTCAGGAAAGGCATATTATTATTTAGCCTTAATGAATGAACAAGGTAGAGGTATTGCGCGAAACTATCAGAAAAGTCAAGAGTATGCAGATAAAGCAATAGACCTTGATTATGATATGGCAGCTTTCTATCAAGGTGATATGTATAGGTACGGTTGGGGTGTTCCTGTTGATAGTGTAAAAGCAATTAAGTATTACAAGCAAAGTTTAACGCAAATTAAAAAATTAGCCAATAAAGATGATGCCGAAGCCATGCATTTATATGGATTATTACTTGTTAATCCAGCTCTAAAGATGGTAGACTCAATGAGGTCATTTGAAATGGTAAAAAAAGCAGCAAATAAAGGACATCCAATCGCTAAAAGTAACCTTGCGAATTGGTATCAACGGGGTGTTGGAATCCAAAAGAACTGTGACGAAACATTAAGATTATATACAGAAGGGCTCGATATTAATTTTGACAGAAGTATCAATGGTTTAGGTAGTTTGTATTTTTATGGTTGTGATGATATAGTACAAGATTATGAAAAAGCCTTAGAGTATTATAAAATTGCGGCTAAACAAAATAATATATTATCGCAAAACTCTATTGGATATATTTATCAATATGGAAAAGGAGAAGTGCCAGTTGATTTAGATGAAGCTTTAGTTTGGTATACAAGAGCTTCTGACGGAGACCATATTCCTGCCTTTAATAATTTGGGACTTATTTATAAAGAAAAAAAGAAATTTGAAAAAGCAAAAAAATGGTATTTAAAAGCCGCAAAGAAAAATAATAAATATGGAGCTTATAATTTAGCAGGCCTTTATAATAATGATGAATATAAAAAAAAGAATATTGACAGCTCTAATTATTGGTATAGAAAAGCATCTATATTAGGACATACTGGGGCTCAAGTTCAACTAGGGTATAATTTTCATATTGGACGTGGTCTAGAAAAAAGTATGGATAGTGCTTTCTATTGGTATAATAAATCGGCGATACAAGGTTACAAAGTTGGTCAATTTAATCTAGGTGTTATGTATGAGAATGGAGATTTAGGAGAAAAAAATTATGTAAAAGCAAAAGAATGGTATGAAAAAGCGGCTGCGCAAGATTATGTTTCTGCTGACCATGCAATAGGTAATTTATATTATAACGGAAGAGGTGTTCCTAAAGATTATTCTGAAGCCGGTAAATGGTATAAAAAAGCAGTAGATAAAGGAAACTCTTCTAGTCAATATATGCTAGGTTTTATGTTTGAGAAAGGACAAGGTAGACAAAAAAATTATTATAAGGCTAAAGATTTGTATATGAAAGCTGCTTTACAAAATCATGCTAGTTCGCAGACCAGTCTGGGTAATCTTTATTACAATGGAAACATTGGAAAAAATTATGACAAAGCTTTTTACTGGACTGAAAAAGCCGCAAAAAATGGTAACACTTTCGGACAACATAATCTGGGATTATATTATTACTATGGTATTGGAAAATCTAAAAGTAAGAAAAATGCAAAATACTGGTTTACTAAGGCCTGTAATAAAAAATATAATAATTCTTGTAAAATGTTGAAAGAACATTTCTAATAATTTTAAGAATTAAAATTATGAAAAAAGTCACACTAATAGTCTTCTTGATTTTAATCAATATAGTCGTCAGTGCCCAAACAAATTATGCTGCAAGCGATAATAAGAAAGGTACATCAATGATGCCTATTTTTAATAAGGCCAAGGTATTTATTAAAACTATTGAAAAAGAAAATAAATTAGAAATTGTGAAGATGGAATTTGATATTGTTACTACTGTTAAAAAAACATCATGGAGAACACTTAGTAAGAATGTTACTTATAGTATTACGGCTTTTGGAGACTATCGAGTAGAGGATATTGATATAAGTATTTTTAAATTTAGAGACAAAAAATGGATTCGTGTGATTAAAGATAAAAAAGAAGAGAGTTATGCCTTAGTTTCTGTAAAACCAGATAAAACAGAAATGTATAAAATAGAAATATCTGTATATCAGTTTAAGAATGAATATAAAGCCGCTCATTATGGTTTGTTTTTTGTTAGATAATTTACCTTATTTATTGCACTATGAAAATTTATTTTCCATCCGCACTTAACGAAATAGGAGATCGTTCAAATAATGAAGACGCTATTTTTCCTGATACTCCATCTTTAGAAGATGAACTGTTTTTGGTTTGTGATGGTGTTGGAGGACAGGATAAAGGCGAGGTTGCTTCAAAACTAATTTGTAATTATTTTCCTGAATATTTCTCAGAAAACAAAAAGGATATCTATACGACAAGGTATTTAGAATCAGGCCTGCAATTTGTAGAAAAACGATTAAAAGAGTATATTCAGTTACATCCTGACTGCTCAGGAATGGCGAGCACATTAACACTATTATATCTTTCAAAAAAAGAAAATAAAGGGATCATAGGCTGGGTTGGAGATAGTAGAGTATATCATATAAGAAATGGAGAAATACTATTTCAAACCAAAGATCATTCAGAAGTGCAGAGTTTAGTTGATATGGGTGAAATTACAGAACAAGAAGCAGAAGACCATCCACGTAAAAATGTAATTACAAGAGCAATTAGCGGAATTAATTCTACAAGAATAGATCAGAGAATAATAGAAAATATACAACCAAATGATTTCTTCTTATTATGTACAGACGGTATTTTAGAAAATCTTAATAATGATAAAATAAAACAGTGGTTTAAAAAAGAAAATAAACTTGATAAAATAAAGTCTCTTATTTTAAATAATGCCTTAAATAAGACAAAAGATAATTTTTCAATGTATTTAATTAAAATAGATGATGTGATAGAAACAGAGAATATGAATGTTTCTGATGCTTTTCAACCAGCTAACGCCCCTACTAAAATAAGGGGCTTAAAAAAAGAACACATATTAGTGCTAATATTGGTTGTTTTGTGTTTAATTATACTGTTTTATTTAAATCGTTAAAAATGATAATATAAAAGAGTATTGATAGTTGATTTTTAAAAATTTGAATGATGAAAAGAATAACCATTTTATCTTTTTTCATAGCAATATATTCTAGTCTAAATGCACAAGAGAGTAAAATGTATTATTCTCTTGAAGAAAGTTTAGAAACGCCTGAGTTGGTTTATAAACTAGATTTATCTAAGAAGCAACTTACTAATATTCCTGAATCCATTGGGAAGCTTACCAATTTGATTGAGCTTAATTTAGGTAAGAATCGGCTTACGAATATTCCTGAATCGATTGAGCAGCTTACTAATTTAACAAGGCTAGGTTTACATTCTAATAAATTGAGAGTTTTTCCAACTTCAATTAAGAAACTAAGAAAGCTAGAGATTCTAGATTTGTCAGACAATCAACTTTCTAGTATTCCAGCATTTATTATGAATTATGACGATTTAGTATTTTTTGGTCTATCTGAAAATCAATTTAAAGAAATTCCAGAATTCATAGGAGAACTATCAAATTTAAAAGGTCTAAATATATCATCTAATATATTAAGTAGTATTCCTGAATCAATAGGAAACCTTACTAATTTAATAATGTTAGATGCATCTAGGAACAAACTTACAGAATTACCAAAGTCTTTTAGAAATTTAATAAAATTAAAGAAGGTTTATTTATATAATAATAGACTTGTTGCGTTTCCTACATATATTGATGAATTTATACAGTTGGAAGGACTTTTTATGGCAGAGAATAATCTTAAACAAATTCCAGAATCTCTTGGAAATCTCACCAGTCTAACTAAATTGAGCTTAGGGG
>VAPL010282624.1_pt1 | contig 10270 bp, 9 predicted proteins | sample 3395061 | NCBI WGS metagenome assembly VAPL01 (sample SAMN08290444, study PRJNA428436) | hydrothermal vent metagenome | isolation source: Deep-sea hydrothermal vent chimney 2 | place: Pacific Ocean: Juan De Fuca Ridge | depth 2182 m m
AGCAAATCAAAATCCAGCGGCTTGGAACCAGGCCAGACCTGCAGATCACTGGCCCGCATGATGACCTCGTGATCGACCGACTGGGGTGCCGTCAGATGATGGTCCTCATCTTGATCTTCGCCTGTCATCAGTTCCAGCAGGTTCTTTTCAGTAATTTCGGACTTCTCCAAAACACCGACATCGCGGCCATCTCTTAAAACTGTTGCGCGGTCAGATATGCGGATCAACTCGGCAATCCTGTGCGTGACAATGAGGACGGTGGTGCCATTATCGCGCAGCTCACGCATTTTGGTAAAAAGACGTTCCGTGCTGTCAAAATCCAGTGCCGCTGAGGATTCATCTAAAATGAGAACTTTAGGATGTCTGAGCAAGGCCCGTCCAATGGTGATCCATTGCTTGATACCCAGCGGTAGCGTTCCCACCAGAGCAAAGGGATCGATCTCCTCACCGGTCAGTTCCTGCATCATGGTGGCGGAGTGTTTTACTTTTTCGCTAAAGGGTATGCTTGCAGAAAAAAGCGCGTCTGATCCCATGAACAAATTGTCCATAACCGTGCTTTCATCAGCAACCAGCACCTCTTGATAAACGGTTGCAATTCCAATTACCCGGGATTCAGCCGGAGTGGAAGGTGTTTCGCCAAGGATCGAAAACCGACCCTGATCAATGGGTAAAACGCCGGAAATAATCTTGGCCAGCGTGCTTTTTCCACAGCCATTGCCACCGACAATAGCGTGAATTTCACCCGCGCGCGCAGAAAAACTGCAGCCATCCAGAGCACGGGTCGGGCCAAAAAACTTGGAGACATTGGTGACCGAAATCGTGACGGGAGCAGTCTTGGCTTTGCCCTTATGTGCGTGGTCCAGGCCCAAGGTTTTTATCTCCTTATGGATCGGACCACCCCGAGGGGTGGCCCGAGTTTATGATTTAAGGCTTGTAGGCTGCAGGGTCAGCTGGACGAATGAAGAATTTGTCCAGATAGGCCTTGCCGCCCCAGGCTTCTTTGCCGACAGGCAGCCAGTTGGGGCTGTTGGGATTGCAATCTTTTTTCACCAGTTTGAGGACATCTTCCCGGGTTACTGTAACCGTATCAACCATGATGGATTGAACCTTGGGTCCTTGACCTTGCAGGGTGCGCATCATTACATCCCAAATCAGTTCCATCTCATCTTGTGGTGGCCATGTCTGAATAGCACCTGAAATATAATCGGGATTATTGCGCCAGAAGCACAAAGCTCCCAGTTCACCACCGATAGCTACCGGGATATTACCGCGCCCGGATTGTGCAACGGCACGTAAAACGCCCATTTCAGCAGCCGATTGAACCACGATGCCGTCAAGTTTGCCAGGGTGTGTAGCCAGCCATTTTTGCACCGCGCCCTGGGCAACCTGGTCCGTCCACATGCCAGCAATACTGCCAACAACTTTGATACCTGATGCGGTCGCCAGTCCCGCTTTAACGCCACGGTCCTGACTGTCAGAAGCGGACGTTCCCGGAATGCCTTCAACCACCAGAACGTTGCCTTTACCATTGAGTTCATCAGCCATCCATTTGCCAACATCAAAGCCGGCTTGTTGATAGTTCACTGATGTATTCACTGCATATGGCGAGGTGAGATAACCCGTCAAAGAAAATGTGGGAACACCTTTATCATAAGCGTATTTGACAGTCTGGTTCAGCGCTGTTGGGTTTGAACAGCACACGATAATCGCATCCACGCCCTGGTTTACGAGCTGGCGCATCTGCTGGATTTGTGTTGCATCCTTGAGATTGGATTGAGTGACAATCACTTCCTTGATCAGACCCAGTTTTTTCCAGCGCGGGATAATAACTTCCTGCAACTGCTTCATGGCATTGGCCCGCCAGGTGTTGCCGGCATAAGAACTGGCATAGCCAATTGTCCAGGGTGGTGGGTTTTTAGCTTTAAAATCAGCGTAGATACTTGCTTCAATAGGCTGGGCGGGATCAATCATTTTCGGATTGTACAGACGTTCGCGAACATCTTGATCAATAGTGTCAAGTCCCTGGGCCATAATTGCAGTCGTGCCGATTGCCAAACCGCATAAGGCCATTGTCATGGCTTTTAAAATTTTCACTTTTTCCTCCATTGGTGTACGACCAATTTTTGCTGGTCTTGTTGGCCTTCTCCTTTGCGGAGCAGGCAGAAAACAGGCGTCTTAAAACGCTTGTGTTTTTTCTCAATCGTAAAAACTGTTAGGGGCTTTACGAAATGTCTTCCAGTGATCGGGGTCGTGACCGGTGACAACCAAAGCGCCAGTGTCTTCTGCAATTTTGTGTAACTTGGCAACTGAGTGCGCTGCATCAACCGCAGAAGAAATCAGTCCTGGCAATGCTTTGTTATCCCAGTGATCCAGCGTGTACGCCGCATCAATCGTCAACAAAACCGGGCCTGTGTTTGGTAGTGTAATCAGAAATGACTGGTGTCCCGGCGAATGGCCGGGAGTAAAAATCATGCGGATTGCGCCATCACCAAACAAATCAAAATTATCTGTGTATTCTCCGCCTAAAAATTTCCAGTCCAGACCGGGCCGATCAAAATCTGCCCGGATATAGGCAGCCGCTGAAAACCAGTCTGGATCAAAAGCGTACTCATACTCACTACGCTGAACGATATGCTGGGCATTGGGAAAGCGACCGACGGCGCCGGAATGATCCAGGTGCAGGTGGGACTGAACCACGTACCGCACGTCTTCGGGTGCAACTCCGACAGAGCGGCATTGATCAACACAATTATCGCGCACATCCATGATCGGATCATAGGCGTCAATAACCGCTCCCCAATGAGCACGTTTATCAATGGCAACCTCAATCGCATTGCCGCCATCGATAACGACATTGCCTTTGGGGTGTTTGATTAAAAACCATGGAACGGGGATTTCAAAATCTTCCTCCCCCTGGTTCATTTTTATGTATTTCGTCTTTGTCCGCAAGGTTCCCGTCTGGAACATATAAAGCTGAATATCAGAATCCACTCTGGTCCTATGAGGGTTTTCAACCCGCAGCTCCGGTCTTGGTGCCAAATGGCTTGTCGAGCCGGTCCGGGAGAGAGAACCACTGTCGTTTTCGACCTGCTGACCCCGGTCATTGAATTCCAGAATTTTCATATCCAAGCCTTCTTTTTATGCCAACCAGTATCAATCATCGGTACGGCCTTCGATTATGTGCAGGGCTTCTTTCAGATAGACTTTGAATAAGGGATAATTTTCACTCATGGGGAAATGGCCGATATCTTCCATTTCAATATATATGCCACCAGGTATCTTGCTTGCCGTTGCTTTTGTTGCCTCTGGTGGTGTCAGGTAATCATAGGTTCCTGTCATCATAATCACCGGGCAGCGTCCGGTGTCGATTTGCCCCAGATCATTGCGCAAATCATGGTCAACAGAATAGAAGTACAAATCGCCTTTAAAGGCTTCAGAGCCTTGAGTGTAATAATGCCACGTGAGCCAGCGATCTTTTTCCGGGCTTTGCGGTGCCATCAAATCCCAGGTGCCACTGGCGCAGACCTGGGCCGAATTGGCATGGGGAAAACGCCACAGATCAAGATAAAATCCCGGCGCATATTCGGCGGCCTCTACCGGAATAACGGCCCGGAATCTTTCCGGGTGATGCAGCGCTAGTTGCAGAGCCACATTCCCACCAAATGAAGACCCCATGAAAACAGGATTTTCCAGTTCCAGTGCATCACAAAACTTGATGATGAACTTCATGAAATGTTCGGCAGTCAGCTTGTATTCCTCTTTCCACCATTCCTTATTATGTGGTGGGTCTGATTTACCGTGGCGCGGTAGATCATAAGCAATCACATTGTAGTTCTGGGTTATGTCAGGATCCTCAAGAAGATCTCGCCACTGATGATTGTGGCAACCCGCCGTATGCTGACAAACCAGAGGGATGCCCTGACCGTTCTGCAGGTAAAACACTTTGTATTCACAGCCATCCACATCGATGGTCACAAATCGGCCGGTGACAGGGGAATGTTTTGCCATATTAGAAATCACCAATCCGGTAACTGTATAAATAATGCCTGGTCATACGGGCACACCCACTTTGCGCAACAACTCGAATTGCACGGTAAAATTTCTCAGATTCTGCATCAAAACCAGTGTATTGCCTTCAATCTTCAGGTCTTTGCGAAAACTGGCGGACCAGATGCCGTGAAACATCGGTTTTGGAATGGGTTGAGCAAATTCACGCCAGGATTGCGGACTGGCCCGAAGCGCAAAGTCATACGCATCCAGTCCACCGGGGTCGATATTCACCCGATAAACCTTACCGTCGACCATTTCGATGATCACCTTGACTGGCCCCATGTCCCATAAGTACGTACAGGTAAAATAACGCGCCATAGCCCCGATTGTGGGGTCATTGTCGGATGCTTCACTAAACTTTATGGCCCAGTCACGAACATTTGCCGCCATTACGCCTCACCCTAAAACCGTCAAATTTTATATTGGATAAACCCGGGGGTGCGAAAAGTCTCAGCGTGATTGCCGTTACAGGCACTCAACATATGAAGACAATCCCCCATGGTCCTTCCCCCGTTTTATTTTAATTGTTCGACATGGTGAACAATATTCTTTATAACGAACAGTGAACGATATCATGGGTACTAGTCAAGATTATTTTGTAAACAATTTGAGGTAAAAGTTGAATACGATCAAAAACCAGCTGCCAGATAACAGGACCAGTCTCACAGTGAACAGTCAAAAGCTGGTCCCCGCTCTGGCGCGGGGTGTGAGGATTTTGGATATTGTTTCCAAATCACGGAAAAACCTCAATATTACCAGTATTGCGCAACTACTGGGGGTCGCCAAAAGCAGCGCTCACGGTCTGTGCACAACATTGGTTGAGCTGAACTTGCTTGTTCGAAAATCCGACCAGACCTATCAACTTGGGCCCCACGTTATGCGATGGGCCAACAGGTTTGCCCGTGAATCAGATGTGGCCACAGAGTTTGCGACAATTTGGGATGAAGGCAGTCAACTGCCCGGCGCCACCATCACTCTTTCGGTTATTGAAGGGGCAGAAGTGATTTATATCGCCGCCAGAAATTCAGATTTAACCGATGATTTCAACTTTCGCATCGGCATGCGGCTGCCCGCACCTTTTACGGCCACCGGGAAGGGATTCCTGAGTTACATGAGCGAGTTTGAGCTGCGCAAACTTATTGGCAAAAAATTTCCCGAGCCATTAACTCCCAACAGTGTACAGAGTTTTTCAACTCTGTTTTCCGAGTTGGAACAGTGCCGTGAACGCGGCTATTCTATCGATAATCAACAAGTCAAAGAAGGTATGATGTGCTTTGGAGCTTCTGTCCTCAATTCCATCAACCGTCCTATTGCAGGGGTTGCAGTCAGCTTGCCGGTAGAAGCGGCTGAAAAAATCGGCAAGGAAATAATCGTAAAAAGTATTCAGGAAATCGCCAAGAAAATATCCTTGCGTTTAGGTGCAGAATTTTAACTGCCCTCCAGTAAGCTGGTCCCACATTGTTGGACAGATTGGCAGCTGAGTTAAGGTGTATTTCCGCGTTCGCTCATGACTGGGGCCACCACCATTCATTTTTCATTTTTTATACTATACACATAACAGGCGCTGTTTCCTCCGTATTCCGGCGGTCGGTTGCGAGTACCTTATTATCGTTTCCCGATCACAGGGTCGTCCCTCGCAGATCAGCATGAAATGCTGCTTGAGCTCGACGACGGTTCGATCCTTTTTACTATGCTGCCCCTATCTGTTTCGTCTTTTTGACTTTCCTGTCGATTGACGGCTGGCGAATACGACGATCAAAATGGCGGTGAACATGAAGAACACTGCCAAGGGTGATTTGAGTAAAAACAGTGCATCGCCTCCCGAGGCTGAATATCCCCCGCGAATGAGTTCTTCCAGCTTTGGTGCTAAAATGAAGCCGATAACAAAAGGCAGGATTGAAACCTCCAGCCGTCGCAATACATACCCCATAGCACCAAATGCCAGGACCACCCAGATGGCAATAAACCCGCCGTCTTGCACATAAACGGCCGTGAGTGTGATCAAAAGGACCACCGGCATCATTATTGTTTTAGGGATACGGGCGAGGATGCCAAGAGAACGCATCAACCACCATCCTACCGTCCAGTTGAAAAAATTGCCCATCACCATCAAGGTGAAGATGCCGAAGGCGACCACAAGATCCTTGTTGATGATGGTCCCATAATCCGCAATCTCTTTAATCACTGTAAAACGAAAAACGGAGGGGCCGAGTGTAAAATCGCCGACCGATTCAACTGCCAGTATCAGGAATACAGCAGCGAAGTTGCCTGGGATACCGAGGCTCATAACCGGGATCAGATTGGCGCCGGAAACAGCAGAGTTGGCAGCTTCGGTCGCAGCCACACCTTCGGGCAAACCGGTGCCAAATTTCTCCGGGTGTTTCGACAATCGTTTGGCTGCATCGTACCCAAGTGTTGCAGCCAGCGTTGTGCCAATTCCCGGCAGAGCCCCAACCATTGTGCCGATCACCGCAGAGGTGCAAATGCGTGGCATGATCTGGCGGATGTCTTTCAAGCCGAATGAATTATCGCCCTCCGGCAGGATCACAGCTGCCTTAACCCTGGACAAGCGATCACGCGCTGTATCTTCAAGCGCGAGAAATACCTCGCCAATAATCAGCACACCGATCACCGCTGATGTTAGCGGGAGCCCGTTGCCAAGAGCATCAATGCCCAGGGTTAAGCGCGCGCCATTGCCGGACAAGGTGGAGCCCATGAGAGCGAGAAACATACCCAGGATGCCAATGATCAAACCCTTTATGGGAGACTTGCCGGCAACCGCTGCCATGAACGAGAGTGACAGGATGATCAAGGCGGACTTTTCCGGCAGGTCGAGAACGTTTTCGATCAACACCGCCAGAACCGGGGCAGTCAGGAAAAGGACAATATCACTGAACGTGTCGCCACAGGCTGAACTAAAATGTGAAATTTTCAGAGCCTTTAGACCTTGACCCTTTTGGGCCATGGGGTATCCATCAAGCGTGGTTAGAAAAGCATCCGGAGTTCCCGGTGTGTTAAATAAAATTGCCGGAACCGCCCCACCAATTGTTCCCCCTTTCATCAAACCGATGAGAAAGCCCAAGATTGGCAGCAAGGCTTCGTTAGATACGCCAAAGACTGAAATTAATATGGGCAGGGACAGAGCCATGGCAAACGGGCCATTCAGCCCTGGTGTTGCGCCAACAACAATACCAAGCATCAATCCGCTAAAGACCATTGCCATGGGGATTATATCAAAGGCGCCATTGGCATCAAAGAACACGCCCATAACGCCACGGACGATGTATTCCCATACAAGTTCCATGAGCTAAAAGTCCGCGTTTGGGGGAATCTGAATATTGTAAAGCAATATATCAAGCACAAAAATCAGGGTGCCAATGACGATGGCTACGGTTAGTACGGCCTGTGGTCGTATAGAGCCCTCGGCCCAGGCGATCAGGCCTGTTGTCATTAAAAAACCTCCCGTCACATAACCCAGATATTTGTAGGGTGCTGTATCAACCAACTGGCGATAGGTGTTGTCGATGACACCGGTTGAACGCAATGCATCAACGACCAAAGGCCCAAGCCAATACATAACGGTCAGCCCCGCCAGGACGATGGTGTAGAACAGAAATAAAAATTTGAGATTATGTGCTGTTAATTTTCCTGATGCCTCCTGAGGCTTTGAACTAAATACAGCGCCAACCAGTTGCCCGGTGCTCAAAACCAACACCAGGCTGGCGAGAATTATTGGAAAGAAAGCATCGCCTGGCTCGGGTTTGCCAATCTGATTGATTTCAATGAAACCGCCCTTGATGTCGTTGGGGATCCAGATCAGCAATGTAATTAAAGCGGCTATTGACACCACGGCACCGAACCCAACATTCCATGGGTCCCGCGCCGGGCGTTGGTTTTTGGTCGTCAAGGTCATTACTTCTTGAGCAGCACCTTGTTAGCGTTGTAATTGGTCATCAAACGGTCTTCCAATTCCTTGCCTGCTATCAAAACAGGTGCGGGCGGATACTGTTTGGAAATGAATTTCCGGGTTTCTGATTCCGGGTTTGACAACACTTCGTGTATAGCTTTGGTGATTGCTTCGCGGGCTTCCGGGTTCATGTTTTTTGGTCCCGCCAGCAGGAATTGAAAACCGAAATAGTGATCAATGCCATAATCTTTCAGCGTCTTACCATCTTTGGCCTGAACCAATGGCTTGTCCTCGGCTGCGGCCAGAATGACAATTTCACCAGCAGCCACAAGGCCGCGTTGAATGCCACCACCCCAGGCGAGGTTTGCATCTTTTGCCACCAGTGCGTTGAGCGTGGCTTTGCCACCTTTCATCCGCAAATGATTAACTTTGATGCCGAGTTTTTCACCAACGACTTCAGAGCCTGCCTGCACCAACGCACCCCAGTTTGACCAAACAATTTTGGTGCCGCTCTTAGAGGCTGCCGCAACATCTTCCAGGGTTTTCCAGCCTGAGTCTGCGCGGGCCAAAATACCGGTTTGTGAGCCTGCGGTCATGGTAATGTATGTGAAGTCATCAATTGAGAGCGCATCATTTTTAAGAGTTGCGAAATCAAAAGTCGTATTGATGGCGAGGCCGATTGTCTGGCCGTCAGCTGGAGCTTTTTTTAGCTGGGCAGCCATCACTGTACCACCGCCACCGGCTTTGTTTTCCGGGATAATGCGCCAGCCTTTGAGCTTTTCAAGTTCTTTGGCGAGCGTGCGTGCTTGTGTGTCAGTGCCACCACCGGCACCAAAACCAATCCAGAATTTAATCGGCCCGTTGGGTTTCCACTCAGCTTGTGCCGGACTGGCCATCAGTCCGATGGCTATCATAATTGAGATAATAAATTTCATCTTAATTTTCTCCTCTGTCCTGTTTTTGATTTAGTTTTCGTGTTGTGAACCTATTGCTTTTTCAAATAATGTTGAGCCTTTGTTATCCACCAAAACGTTCTGAAATTTCTACAGGCCGATGACCGGGGGGCAATTGAAATCTTTGAAATAATGAGGGGGCATCATGAAAGGAATAATCTTCGATATCCCAGACGACACCCATGCTTTGAGAAGGAATTAAAAGATGCTTGCAGGCCAGATCTGAAAGGATCCGACATCCGACTTTATGTTCCATACGAAGAGTGGGTAAATTGAAGTTTTCAATTAAAACCCGATGACTGGAGGCGCCGTGGAGTTCTTCCAGGGGCATGTCGAGAAAAACTTCTCCGTGTTCATGGGCGAAAAAGACGCTGGAAAAGGCCGGAGGGTCTTGATCAAACCATACCAGTCTGTCGATCCGCACGCAGCGATCCACCTTCAATGCCTCATGCCAGGGGCCCTTGTTTTCGTCAATTGAAACGGCGATTACCCTGACAAAAGGAAGCATGACCTGGCCGGTATCGGGATCCTTGAAGCGATAGGCAAATACTTCTTCAACCTGAGATCGGCGATCAGCGATATAAGTACCGGTTTTGCGATTGCGAACCACCAATCCGCTGGTCACCAATTTTGCCAAAGCTTTTTGAACCGTCCCGAGACTGACAGGTAAACGTTTGGTGAGCTCGGTTTCTGTCGGCACGCGCTCGCCGGGTTTGAAAAGCCCGGTACGGATACCTTTGGCGAAGGCTTCAAACAAGCGCAGGTATTTCGGGGAATCCGGGTTTTTGGATTCCGCAGCGATGAAATCTTCCAATGCATCCAAGGCGATTTCACTCATGATCGTGACTTCTCTTTACAATATAGTATAATTGTTATTTACTATATAGTACTAAATATTCCCGATCGTCAACGAAACTTTAATCGCAGAGGCTGGCACCTTGTCACCGAAGGTTTTGATATCCCGGGTCATCTGGTAAACAGGATTTAAAAATGAAGATCACCTTACTCGGTACAGGTACGCCAGCGCCGTCGCTGACGCGCCAGAGTTCGAGCTATCTGATTGAAATAGGTGAAGATGTTATTGTTCTGGATCATGGCCCCGGCGCCCAGCACAGGCTGTTGGAGGCGGGTCGCCTGCCGACAGATGTGACACATGCGTTTTTCACTCACATGCATTATGATCACATAATGGATTACCCCCGGCTGGTATTGCAGCGCTGGGATATGGGGGCTGGAAAAATCCCTGACCTGAAGGTTTTTGGCCCACAGCCTCTGGCTCGTATTTCCCAACAGCTGGTTGGTGAAGAGGGTGCTTTTGGGCTTGATATAGAATCGCGTGTCAGTCACCCGGCGAGCCAGG
>VAPL010155840.1_pt1 | contig 10268 bp, 8 predicted proteins | sample 3395061 | NCBI WGS metagenome assembly VAPL01 (sample SAMN08290444, study PRJNA428436) | hydrothermal vent metagenome | isolation source: Deep-sea hydrothermal vent chimney 2 | place: Pacific Ocean: Juan De Fuca Ridge | depth 2182 m m
TACATGGCTGCCAATTATTCGGCCCCTGAATTACTCATTGGTCATTCAATGGGCGGTACAGCAATGCTCAAGGCAGCCGAGCGCATTCTATCATGCCAATCGGCTGTGACTATTGCTGCCCCCATCGATCCGGGTTATGTGGCTAGACACTATATTAGTTTACGACAAAAAGTTGTTGAAACCGGGTCAGCATCAATGACCATTGGTGGAAACCATTTTACGATTAAAGAAAAATTCTTTGAAGATCTTGATTACCCTGACGATGGTTCTTACCTTGATAGTTTTCAAAAACCCTTATTGATTTGTCACTCTCTTGATGATGATATTCTTGATCATGCGCATGCTGAAAAATTACATTTACATGCAGGTAAACCTTCCTCGCTGGTTAGCTTAGATAATGCTGATCATTTACTCTCAAACAAAAACGATGCGGCCTATGTTGCCGATCTGATCGCAGGCTGGGCTAAGCGCTATATTCCATAAAAAAAGGGCGCTAAAATAGCGACCCTTTTTATAAACGCTTAGCTGTTACAAACAGCTTCGTGCTTACTTAGCTTGTGACACCATGTAGTCAACCACTGACTTAATCGCATCATCACTTAGGTCTGCACGGCCACCTTTAGCAGGCATACCATTTAAACCGTTAATCGCATGATCGTACAATTTTGCCGTGCCTTGGCCAATTCGAGCAGACCATGCTGCCTTGTCACCTAAGATAGGTGCGCCAGCTGCGCCAGTACCGTGACATGCAAAACAAGCACTCGTGTAAATATCTTTACCACTTTTCTTAGTTGGTGCTGCGGCCGGCTTATCACCCGCGACAGTTACTTGTGCAACGGGTGCAATACGTTCAGCAATCGCTTTATCTGCAGCTGCTGAATTATCTTTCATCGCTGCTTCTTTGTTACCTGCTGCCATTGAACCGGCAATAACAAAAATAACCACTGCGAAAATGGCTAAACCCAGCATAAACTTCGTTAAGGTACTCCAAACTTGACTATCATGATCGCCCACTGCAATTCCCCTTACTTAAAAATTAACTATTCAGATGACACAATGCCATCCCAGTAAAATTCTGGAGCAGATTATAGACACATTACCTCGATGGGCAAACTACAATTACCACTAAATTCAGTGATTTCCCTATAAGAAATCCCGAAATCACATACTATTCATAGTGGTATTGCTGCGACTTACTATACAAAATGAAGCCTGTCAGGGTACTATGCCGCCGGCAACTGCCTAAATATGCGCCCGTAGCTCAGCTGGATAGAGTGTCGCCCTCCGAAGGCGAAGGTCACAGGTTCGACTCCTGTCGGGCGCGCCATTTATGATAATTGTGCGCTAACAGAAACCTGTCGCACTCACAGCATAAAGGCGTGCTATTTTATAATTTCAAAGATAATTATTCTCTAAAACAAGGTTAAACCTTAATTGACTTGATGGCTGGCAGGTCGCTGATTACACTTTCTTAGCAGTCCACGTGCACAGGTTGTACATCGACCACAGCATGTTGCTACGTTTAGCTCCTCACGTAAGTCACTCAATGAACTAGCACCCTTTTCCGCTGCTTGAATAATGTCTTTATCTGTTACCGCATTGCAAACTCAAACATACATTGAGCTATTCTCTACCGGTTTATCTAATTGAGAATCATTCGCAACAAAGGCTTGTATTCACTATCAACGTTTATAAATATATAAAATATTCAGATACTTAAACATTATGACAAGGTACAAAAAAAGATTGGGTTCTATGTATCATTATAATATTATCGATAATCTGGACTAAAAATCGTAATTTACTTGCCCAAATATCATGAGACGACTATGAAATCAGATCCAAAACTTATCCAATATCTCATGGGGTTGATTGATAAAATTGGCTTGAATAATTATATACAATCACAAATAAGTTAAAAATCACAACCAATTAGAAATGGATCCTCTTTCACAAGCCGTACTTGGTGCTAGTCTTTCACAGGCTTTTGCTGACAGCAAAACAAAACAACGCAGCGCATTAGTGATTGGTGCGATCGCGGGGATGGCTGCTGATCTTGATGTATTCATTCATTCAGCAAACGATCCGTTATTATTTCTAGAGTTTCACCGTCAGTTTACTCACTCACTACTCTTTATACCTTTTGGCGCATTACTCTGTACGGTTTTCTTTTATTTAATCGTTCAGTCAAACGGATTCAAGAAGAAATGGCCTACAACGAATTTATCATTTTCTCAGATTTATCTATTCTCGTTTTTAGGTTACGCCACGCATGGACTTTTGGATGCCTGCACCTCGTATGGCACGCAATTATTCTGGCCATTTTCTAGCACACGTATTGCTTGGAATATCGTTTCAATCATTGATCCTTTTTTTACATTGCCCCTGCTTGCTCTTATCATCATCAGCGTCTATCGCCATAATGCAAACTATGCCCGTTTTGCATTTGCTTACGCAGTTATTTTTTTAAGTCTTGGATTAATTCAAAACAATCGTGCTGAAATAGCCGTTCAACAACTGGCAAAACAACGTGGTCATTCAATGCAACGCATGTTAGTTAAACCCACATTTGCTAATCGCCATGTTTGGAAAACAATTTATGAGTTTGATGGACGCTACTACGTTGATGCAGTTAAATTATTACGTAATACTGAAATAATCACCGGTACGGCCATTCAAAAACTAAATATTAAACGAGATTTACCTTGGTTGCCTGAAAGTAGCCAACAAGCAAAAGATATCGAACGATTCCGCTGGTTCTCTGATGACTACCTCGCTATCAGTGGCAACGATGCTACTTTCATTATGGATGTACGCTATTCATTTGTGCCTAACCAAATAAAATGGATTTGGGGTATTAAAATAAACAAAACAACGAATGAAACAGGTGATTTAAACCCACATGTAGAATATGTGATCCATAGCAAACCTGATAAAGCAACCACCAAGCAGTTTCTTGATCTGGTTTTTTAATTCAGTCTTATTCTGTCATAATGAGTATCACTACATGTAACTACTCGTACTAAATGTGTTCAACACCGACTTAACTACCAAGGTCAAATTTCATGAAACAAATTATCGCCATACTTGCTCTGTCCACTAGCCTACTATTGAGTTCTCAAGTATCCGCTACCGTTCGTGAATATTGGGTTGCCGCAGAAAAAGTTGAATGGAACTACGCCCCAACAGGCAAAAATCTTTTCAAGCCTAAAAAAACCATGGGTGTTTGGGGGCAGCAACTTGTTTATATCAAGTATCGCTACATTGCATATACCGATAATACTTTTACAACCAAAGTTAAGCAACCAGAATGGATGGGCATACTAGGGCCACAATTACGTGCGGTGGAAGGGGATACCTTTAAAATTCATTTTTATAATAAAGCAGACAAACCTCTCAGCATGCACCCTCATGGCATGCGTTACAATGAACAAAATGAAGGCGCTGATATGAAGGGCGCTAGTGCTTATGTTAAGCCAGGTGAAAAATTTACTTACACATGGACTATTGATCATGATGCGTCACCGGGGCCTGCCGACCCTTCTTCAATTGTATGGGTTTATCACTCTCATGTTGATTCTGTCACTGAAATTTATGATGGTCTTATTGGTTCTATTATTGTCACCAAGAAAGGCATGGAACGTTCAGCACAAGACCCTCGCCCACGCGATATAGATGTTGCATTTACCAATCTATTTATGATCTTTGATGAAAATGGGCGTGACGCTGTTAAAAAAATAAAAGGCAAACAGCCTCGCCATGAAGTAGGGGAACATGAAGAAGATATTGAGGAAGGCAATCTTAAGCATGCAATTAATGGCTATATCTTTGCCAACTTAAAAGGCCTTATTGCTAAATATGGTGATCGTGTCCGCTGGCATTTAATTGGCATGGGCACAGAAGTGGATTTGCACACCGCGCATTGGCATGGCAAGACGGTACTGGATCATGGTCGGCGTACTGATGTCGTTGAATTATTACCTACCAGTATGAACAGTGTTGATATGATCGCAGATAACCCCGGCACTTGGTTATATCATTGTCATGTCACGGATCATATTACCGCCGGCATGATTACGCGTTGGACGGTATTACCTAAAGGTAAATAATTTTTACTATGACTTATCCATCGACAAGCGATGGATAACCAAAACGACCACTAAACCAGTAATCCCCAGTCCTACCACCGCTAACAACGACGGTTCCGCAAGACTAGGGAGTATAGGGCTTGTACCAACCACACGCTCTTTGCCCGCAATGGTTTCAAGCACTCTTTCTTGATACGGCCATAACAACCAAAGTGATGCAAGTAAAATCCCCTTAATCACTAACAAGGTTCGTTGATAAAATCTTGCTAATAACCAACCAAGAAACCGTGAAAAACTCGCCAAGCCAACAATACAGCCTAATAGAAAAGGCAACAACACAGATAAATTAAATGAACCAACCGCGGCGAGAATGGTGCTGTATTTTTTAAGCAGCAATAATAAAAATGAACCTGATATGCCGGGTAAAATCATTGCAGATATGGCTATCATCCCAGATAAGAAAATAAACCAAGCTGCATTAGGCGTTTCGACAGGAACCAAATTAACAATAATCAACCCACCGATTGTCCCCAGCACCAGCGTAATGCCGTCACCTGAATTAAACCCCTTTAACTCCAGCATTAACACATAAATTGAAGCCAGTATTAAACCAAAAAATAAACCATAAACATGTTCAGGATAATCATGAAGTAAATCGGGTAATGAAATAATATGTGTAAAAAACCATACTGCCAAAAATAAACCAGCAAGTAACGAAATAATAAAAGAAAAATGTGGGCGCTGAATAATCACTTTTAGATCAAACTTTAAACAGGCTTTTATCCACTTTACATCGAAAGAACGGATCGCTGCTAATAGCTGTTCATAGATACCCAAAATAAACGCCATGGTTCCACCACTGACACCTGGCACTAAATCTGCCATGCCCATACAGAAACCCTTGGCGATTAACTGCCAACGTAGCATAACACTCCCCATTATTATTTTAATCTAATTCACTATAGCAACGGTTTTTACCACTGTCTTTTGCCTTGTATAAAAATTGATCGGCTCTTTCAAAAGCTATCTCAGGTGTATCACCTTTTTTGAATTGTGTCATTCCTCCAGAGACGGTAATACCGACACGTTGTTCACCGTGATGGAATTCACACTCTTCAATACCCACACGTAGTTTTTCTACCACTGCCTGTGCCTGCGCAACCTCTGTTTCTGGTAGTAACATCACGAATTCTTCACCGCCAAAACGAGCAATAAAATCTGTTTCCCGGATTTTATCTTTAAGTAAGGTAGCAATTGTTATTAACACTTTATCACCCGCCTTGTGTCCATAGGTATCATTAACCTTTTTAAAATCATCAATATCCCAAATAAGAATGACCAACGGTGATTGATAGCGATTCCAGCGGCTAAATTCATACTCGACACGTTGATTCCAAGCTAAGCGATTTGGTAATTGGGTTAATGCATCTTGCATCGCATTTTTCTGTTCTTCAACCAGTCTTTCTTGCAATCCCAGAGATTCAGTTTCAAGGTGGTGCACTTTACTGGCTAATTCGCCAACGCGAATTTCCATTTGTAATTTCCTGGTTTCCTCTGTCGATCTAAATGTTTCAACATGTCTTGTTATCTTGCTTAGCTTTATTGCAATACTTTTTTTTAGGTCAGCAAGATCGACTGCATCATTAACATCTGTTTGTATTTTTTCAACTTCACCATCTACATCGTCGCTGAATCTTTTATTCTCATCAAAAATAGTTTTCTGATCGTCAGCATTATCTTGAATATGTTGATCCAGCATTTGCAATTTTTCGGTCACTTGCTGCAGGAATTGTTGAAAGTCATTCTTCTCGCTTTCAATACGCATGCGCATTTTAATAACCAAATCAGCGATTGACTCTAACGCCTCAATCACCTGATCATCGTCAATGCCCTTTTCCCATTCCGATTTCAAATCAGACGCATAGCCTACTAATTCTTCTGGTAAATCCAAACGTTCTAGTAGTTGTATTAATATTTCATGAATGCTTAATGATGAACTTAACTCTTCATGACTATCCTCTAGTTCGATTTTATCTTTTTGTATAATCGAGCTAGCCGATGAAGCTAATGCCGCAATACCCTTAACTAATTCATTTAGACCTTTCTTTGTATCAACTCGCTGCGTTTTCTGTCTTAATATATCTAATTCATCTGCTACTGCTACAGGGACATCTACTGACATCAACAAATTGAACAATACCTCTCTTACTATATCAATAACATCTTCAAGTACTGGTGGCTCTGCTACTGTTTCAACAATAGACTCTGATACTACCGCTGGCGCTTCATCTGTTTTCTTAGATGCGGAAAAAATACCTCCAAATAGTTTTTTACTTTCTTTGGGTTCATGATGATCTTTATCTATCTCTGTATTTATCGCTGCTTCGACAAGCCCAATAACAGACTCAATCAATTCCGTTATGCCGGAATCATCTTTCATATAATCTAAACGTTTCTTAAGGCTTTTCTTTTTCTTTATTAATTTGTCAGGGAAAGGTAGTTTTTCAAGTAATTCCGATAGTAATGTTCTAGCGCTGATCGTTTTTATATTAGTATCTGTGGCGGTTTCAACGATTATATCAACCATATTCCGGATACGATCATAATTTTGTTCACGACGCACTGAATTTCTTAACCGATCTAACTGTTCATCTAATTTTTTATTTTTACCGTCAGCAGATAACGTAATACGGGAAATGCAGCGACGTAATAATTGGTCTGTTTCAGACCATTCTTTTTCTTTGTCTTCAAGCAATTCGAGGCTTGTATAGTATTTATCTTTCCAATCATCCATATCAATGCTTCACGCTTATATCTGTTAAATTTAGCTCAATCGAAACAGGAAGATGATCTGACACACCATGATGTATCACATTTGTTTCTTTTATCTTCATGCCTTCACTCGTTAATATATGATCAATATTTCGTTTTGGTTTCCAGCTGGGGAATGTATGTGGCTTTTGCAACGGTTCACTCATATGCGTTGTTTTAAACAAATACTTCATTTCTTTGCTATCTAAGTCACAATTCAAATCACCCATCAAAATTACGTGCTCTTCTGTTGCAATCAACTCACTAATAAAAGCGATTTGTTTCATTCTTGTATGTCGACTCAAGGCTAAATGCACACTGATTACCGCAATCTTGTGTCCGGACATCTCAAATCTTGCCATCAGTGCTCCACGCCCTGGAATAAGTCCAGGCAATTTATGCTCGTCAATACTGATTGGCTTATAACGACATAGCAATCCATTGCTATGCTGGGCGAACTTACCCATGTTTCTATTTATCTGATCAAACCAAAATGGAAAATTTGCTTTACTCGCCAAGTATTCTGTTTGGTTCATATAACTACTTCTAAAACTCCCTGCATCAGTTTCTTGCAATGCAACAATATCGTAGTCATTCAGTAACATTGCGACCTGATCAAGGTTGTCCTGCTTATAACGATGAGGCAGCACATGTTGCCAGCTTTTCATCAAATAATGGTGATAGCCTTTTGTCGCGATGCCCCCCTGAATGTTATAACTTAATAAACGAAGACTATTTGTCTTGTTTTTATATGTTTTAACAACATTATGCATCATCTGTCATGCCTGAATAGGCGACACCATCTCACCTAGCTTTTCAGTTAACTTCATGTTTTCACTATAATCAATCGGACAATCAATAATACTAACTGTGTTATCGGCCAATGCGGTGGTTAATATACCCGACAATTGTTCCGCTTTTTCCACACGGTAGCCCTTGGCACCAAATGACTCTGCGTATTTCACAAAATCAGGGTTACCAAAATTCACATGCGACTTGCGCCCAAATTGGTTCATTTGTTTCCATTCAATCAATCCATAGCCGCCGTCATTCCAGATCAAAATCACAATCGCTATCTTCATTCGCATCGCGGTTTCAATTTCTTGCGAATTCATCAAAAAACCCGCATCACCGGTCACGGCCACAACAGCATGATCGGGATTACTTAATTTAGCTGCAATCGCACCCGGTACTGCAATCCCCATGCTGGCAAACCCATTGGATATAATGCAGGTATTAGGTTGTTCACAACGAAACATCCTCGCCATCCACATCTTATGTGCGCCCACATCACACACGGCAATATCATTGGTTGCCATCGCCGTACGTAACTCCCAAATTAATTTCTGAGGCTTAATTGGAAAGCTATGGTCATTGGCATGTTGGTTCATTTCTGCAATTAAGGCTTTACGTAATGGCCGCATTACATCTCCGCTATGTGGTGTTGCCTGCTTGGCGATACGTTCAAGACTAAGCTTAATATCACCGACGACACAGGATTCAAGCGGGTACGATTCATCGACTTCGGCTGAGCGACTATCAATATGAATAATCTTGCGATCGCGAGTTGGGTGCCAAAGATAGGGGTGATATTCAACCAAATCGTAGCCAATACAGATAATCAAATCAGCGTGGTCGAAACCACAATTAACATAATCATGCGCCTGCAAGCCCGCGCTACCCAATGCCATGGGATGGCCAAAGGGAATAACGCCTTTTGCCATAAAGGTATTTGTAACGGGAACATGCAAATGTTCTGCAAACTGAGCCAGATGCCTCCATGCTCCCGCACGAACAACCCCATGCCCAGCGAGTATAATCGGATCACTCGCCTGAGAGATAAGCTCAGCGGCATAACGTATCTGATCTGCCCTTGGCTCGGGTAATTGCGTGTATCCGACGGGCAATGGAGTGCTATCGGTATCCATTTTGGCAATATTTTCAGGAAATTCGATAAAACAGGCGCCGGTTTTCTCATTCTGTGCCAATTTAAATGCCTTTCTGACAACTTCAGGCAAAATATCTGGCGTTGGCATTCTCGAGGCGAATTTGGTGATCGGATCAAATAAATTGATTAAATCCAAAACTTGGTGGGATTCTTTGTGTAACCGGTTGGTCGCAGCCTGTCCGGCAATAGCAATTAACGGGGCATGATCCATATTGGCATCAGCCACGCCTGTCACCAAATTGGTGGCTCCAGGACCTAGTGTCGCTAGACAAACACCGGCTTTGCCGGTTAAACGACCGTAAACATCGGCCATAAACGCCGCACCTTGCTCATGTCGTGTAGTAATGAATTGTATCTCTGAATCGAGCAAGGCATCCATCATGTCGAGGTTTTCCTCGCCGGGGATACCAAAGATGTATTTTACACCTTCATTTTCGAGACACTTTACGAATAGTTGCGCAGCTTTCATGATCACCCTGATCTGACTTTACTACGTTTCATTCTAGATCAGGCAGGCAAAAGATGCCTGCCCAATGAGGGTATTAAGAGGATTTATTTTTTAGCAGGTTTGAGCAATTTTGCTTCTTTCTCGACCAGGAAATTAACCACCTTAATCATGTCATCATTACTCGCACCGCCGGGATTGTTAATCCCTGCTTCAGAGGCACTGGTGCGATATTTACCATTCACCAGCATAGCCGGCACACCCTTAATACCCGAACGGCGCGTCAGTGTAATCGCTCGTTTAACCCGTGACTGCACGATAAAAGAATCCCACGCTTGATTAAAATCTTCTTGTTTCACACCATTGCTTACAAAAAACGCGGCAATGTCTTTTTTGGTGGCTAAACTGCGACGATCTTTATGAACTGCTTTAAAAAATAAACTATGCGTCTTATCTAACACACCGAGCGCTTCGGCCGTGTAATAAGCGCGTGCATGAGGAATCCATGACTCACGAAAAACTGCTGGGATACGAATAAAGTTTACATTTTTGGGTTTTGTTTTTAACCATTTATTTAACGTTGGCTCAAAATCATTACAATGAGGGCAGCCATACCAAAACATTTCTGCAACTTCGACTTTGCTTGGATCGCCCGTGGTGATAGCCGGTGTAATTAAATTGTATTCAAAACCTTCATCAATCGCAGATGCCGTTCCAACGTACACCATTAAGGTTGCCACCAATACAAAAATTAATTTTTTCATAATCACTATCTCGCCTAATTCTTTAATAAATTATCTTTTTATAGAGACAACCAATATTGAATTAAAGTTCACCGTATGAGTGCAAGCCTGATAAGAACATATTGACACCCAGGAATGCGAACAAGGTTACAAACAAACCAATCACCGACCACCATGCCATCGCATTACCACGCCAGCCTTTGGTTAATCGCATATGTAACCATGCTGCGTAA
>VAPL010157355.1_pt1 | contig 10268 bp, 7 predicted proteins | sample 3395061 | NCBI WGS metagenome assembly VAPL01 (sample SAMN08290444, study PRJNA428436) | hydrothermal vent metagenome | isolation source: Deep-sea hydrothermal vent chimney 2 | place: Pacific Ocean: Juan De Fuca Ridge | depth 2182 m m
CTGGGCCGGGCCAGGCCCGAAAGCCCTGAAGGACTGAAGGTGCGTGAGCGCAAGGTGCAGGTGGTGGAACTGCCGGTGGGCGCCACCGAGGACCGGGTGGTGGGCACCCTGGATCTGGAATACGCCCTGCAAAAAGGCGGCAAACGGGCAGAACCGGGCCTGCTCGCCCAGGCCCATAGGGGCATCCTCTACGTGGACGAGGTCAATCTGTTAGACGATCACGTGGTGGATGTCCTCCTGGACGCGGCGGCCATGGGGGTTAACACCATCGAACGGGAGGGGATAAGTTTTTCCCATCCGGCCCGTTTCACCCTGGTGGGCACTATGAACCCCGAAGAGGGTGAATTACGGCCCCAGCTTTTAGACCGCTTTGGTCTCTGTGTCAATGTCCAGGGCATTGGCTCCATTGAGGAACGGGTAGCCATTATGAAACAGCGCATTGCCTTCGATGAAAACCCGGAAGGTTTCAGCGAAAAATGGCGGCAGCAGTCCGCCGAACTGGCGGCCCGCATTACACGGGCTAAGGAGATGTATAACGAAGTTGAGACCAGCGAGGAACTGCTCTTTGAGATCGCCCGCGCCTGCCTTGAGGTGGGTGTTGACGGCCACCGCGGCGACATCGTGATCCTCAAAACAGCCAAAACACTCGCGGCCTACCACGGGCGGCCCAAAGTGAGTCTAACGGATATCAACGAGGCCGTGGAACTGGCGCTGCCCCACCGCGTCAGGCGGCAGCCGCTGATGGAAATCACCGACAGCGTGGAAGCCTTACGGGCAAAAAGCAGGGCCGCTTAAACCATGATTGAGATTAAAGACCTGCAAAAAAAATTCGGCCGCACCGAGGCCCTGAAGGGGGTTGATCTCACCGTACCGGACGGTGAGCTGTTTGCCTATCTCGGACCTAACGGAGCCGGTAAATCAACGACTATCCGCATCCTCACCGGCCTGACGAAAATCAGCAAAGGCCGGGCCAGACTCGGCGGCTACGATATTGAAAAAGAACCCCGCGCCGCCAAGCGGCAGTTCGGCGTGGTTCATCAGCACGTAAATTTAGACCCGGAGCTGACAGTCTTTGAAAACCTCGACATCCACGGTCAGCTCTTTGGCATGAGCAAGGCCGCGCGCCGGGCAAAGATCGAAGAATTACTGGACTATATTGAATTGACCGAACGTTCAGCGACGCTGATTAAACAACTGTCCGGCGGCCTGAAACGGCGGGTAACCATTGCCAGAGCGCTGCTCCACGAACCCGGCATCATCTTCCTCGACGAACCAACCGTCGGCCTTGACGCCGCCATCCGCCGCCGGATCTGGGCCCTGATAAAAAAAATCCAACTACGGGGCACCACCGTCTTCCTCACCACCCATTATATAGAGGAGGCCGAGTTTCTTGCCGACCGGGTCGCCTTTCTTGATAAGGGTAAAATCATAGCCCTGGGTACCCCGGCTCAACTGATGAAAACAGCGGGCGCCTGGGCCATTGATGAATTTGGAAACAACGGCATGAAAACCCATTATTTTAAAGACCGGGAACAGGCCGACGCCTTTCAGACCAGCGACTGTTTCACCCTGCGCCGGGTAAATCTTGAAGACGCTTTTTTATCACTGACCGGGAAAAAGGTTCAACCATGATTAATGAATGTCTCGCTGTATACCGCCGGGAAATGCTTATCCTCAAACGCCGCCTCATCAGACAGATGGCGGGCCAGGCCGTCTCCCCCCTGCTCTACCTCGTTACCTTCGGTTACGCCATGGGCGATAAAATACGCTTTGACGGCATCAGCTATCTTGATTTTCTATTGCCCGGCTTAGTGGCCATGAGCAGCATGACCAGATCATTCGCCATTGCCACCGATATTAATGTCGCCCGCTTTTACTGGCATATTTTTGATGAATTTCAGGCCGCCCCCATCAGCAACGTAAGTTATGTGGCGGGCGAGGTGCTGGCCGGAATGACGAGGGCGCTCATGGGTATTATTATTATCCTGGGCTTAGGCCTGCTCTTTGGAGTACACCTCTCCTACGGCCTCATGTTCTGGCTGCCCATCCTGCTCAACAGCTTTCTGTTTGCCAGCCTGGCCGTGGCCCTGGCCATGCTGGTGAAAAATCACGCCGACCAGAGCCTGTTGGTCAACTTTGTAATCACTCCCATGGCCTTTCTCGGCGGCACCTTTTTCCCCATTGCCCGCCTGCCGGGCTGGCTGCAAAGCATCCTTAAGCTCCTACCCCTGACCCACGCCTCCAAGGCCATCCGCCAGGCTGCCCTGGGTAAAGCGGTGAATCCTGATTCTCTGTTCCTCCTGGCGGCAATCGGCGCGGTTGTCTTTTTAATTGCCCTGGGCTGCGTTAACCGGGCGCGGGATTGAGCTTAAAACTTAGTAACTATTCAGGCAAGCGCAGACTCCGGATGTGCCCGAGTGATGATCGTTACCCGATTACTGCCTGCACAAGAGTATCGGCAGCTGTATCGGGAACGACTGCATAGATACACAACCAGGAGACATAAAAGCATTTTCCCGGCAGCCGGTACCCTTGATTTATTCACACCAAAATGATAGAGCTAAATATCTTTATTCTGCAATAAGGTTTGTGGACAGCCCCTTAACCCGGTAAATAAACGATGTTTGTATCCATGCCTTTGCGAAAAGCTGAAAATATTCTGTTATTGGCCTGTTTCCTGATTTTCTCGTTCTGTGCTGCCATTCAGGCCCGGACAGTATCCTCCAAGTCCGCGGCCGAACCATTCTATTTCGCCGTTTCAGCCATGACCTCTCCGGCCCGAACTCTGGCTCATTTTTCTGAGTTAGAGACCTATCTTGCCGCCAGACTGCACCGCCCGGTTCATCTGAAGCAACGACGTACCTACGCCGAGATTAATGAATTGCTGGCCCAATCCCGGATTCAAATGGCCTTTACATGTACCGGCGGTTATATCGCGGGCCGCCGCGATTTTGGCCTGGAACTCCTGGTGGTACCGGTTATCAAGGGCCACAGCTTTTATCGCTCCTATATAGTGGTGCGTAAAAGATCTTCAGCCAGATCTCTGGCGAATCTTCAGGGCCGGATTTTTGCCTATGCCGATCCCCTGTCGCTTTCGGGCTATATCTATCCCGCCGTCCGGATAAGACAGTTGGGATACCGCCAAAAGGAATTTTTTCGTCATGTCTTTTTTACCGAAAGTCACGATAAGTCCATTGAAGCGGTAGCCTCCGGCCTGGCCGATGGCGCGGCGGTGGACAGCCTGATTTTTGACGCCCTGAGGGCTGCGAATGATCCCAACACCAGCAAACTTAAGGTAATTGAAAAATCAGAAAAGTTCGGAATGCCGCCGGTGGTAGTCGCACCGGATATTGATCGTGAATTACGTTATAAACTGCTGAAGGTCATGCTCAATATGAATAAAAATGCAGCTGGCCGCGAGGTTTTGAAAAAGTTATCCATGGATCGTTTTATTTTGCCCGATCCCGCCCTTTACCGCTCCGCTTTTTTATTAAACAAGGAGCTTGAATGACGAAGGCGGGGCTGGAAAATCCATCCATGGCCGTTCCCTGGTATAATCGGGTAGCCCTTCGTCTGTCGCTGTCAATTGTAGTGGTTATTATGATTACGGCGCTTACCGTGGCGTCTCTTATCCTGCGCGATGAAAGAAACACCATGGTGGACGATCTGCGGGTTAGAACAAGACAGCTGGGTGAAATCATGGTTCGGCAGGTGATTGAACCAATGCTCTATGAGGAAAAATTCTCTCTCCACTCACTGCTTAAGTCCTATCTTGATGCCAAGGATTCCATCCTGATTTACAGCAGCCTCTACGATAAGGACGGCAAGCTGCTCCTCACCGGCAGGCAATCGTCATACTCTGCGAGGATACCGGCTCTGCCGCATATCCTCGCGGCCCGTCCGGTCTTTCTGCGGGATATTAAAACACTGCCGGGCATGGTGGCCGGGCCGGCTGATTTTTTGATGCCCATTTCCACGCCGAGGATAGGAATTATCGGCTATCTGCGCCTCGGCATCTCTGTGCGCCCCCTGGCCAATACCCTGAAAGCAGCTCATCGTAAGGTATGGATCGCCACCTCCATAATCGCCTTTCTTGGTATTCTGGTCAGCCTGTGGTTTGCCCGTGTCCTTATTCGGCCGGTATTGCTGCTTAATAATGCCGCTCGTCGTCTTGGTGAAGAGGGTGATCTGGGGACGGAGATTACCGTGACCGGTGTGGGCGAAATCCGGGAACTGGCCCTGACCTTTAACCGTATGGTTCTGCGCCTTAACGATCTGATTGCCAAGCTTAAAAAAGCTCAGGCCAATCTGGTTCGCACCGAGAAACTCTACGCCCTGGGAGAATTTTCCGCCGGTCTGGCCCACGAGATTAAGAATCCCCTTACCTCCATCAAGATGCTGATGCAGCGCGTAAGCGTGGAGAAAGAACCCTTGGATGACCGGGATCTGGAGGTGATTATTGGGGAACTGGATCGTATCGACCTCACGGTAAGCCGTTTTTTACAGGGCGCGGGACCTGCTGATCTAAGCCGCTCATCGACGGATATAAATCAGCTGCTTACCGATGTTATCGCCATTACGAGAACAAAAATCGAGAAAGCTGGTATTCGCCTGGAGAGTGCTTTAAATCCGCGCCTCACCTCCTTGGAGCTTGACAGCGCCTCTATCAAACAGATATTTATGAATGGTATCTTAAACGCCCTTCAGGCTATGCCCAATGGTGGAACGTTGACCATCAGCACCATAATTTCCGGCCCGGAACTGCATTGCCTGATTACTGACAGTGGCTGCGGTATCAGCCCGGAAAATCTTAAATATATCTTTGACCCCTTTTTCACAACCAAGGCGGAGGGAACCGGCATGGGATTGGCCGTGGCCTGGAACATTGCCCGTCAGCACGGGGGTCGGCTCGATATTGAATCCCGTCTTAACCAGGGAACAACCCTTATTCTGGCCCTGCCCTATGACCAAACTGCTCATTGTTGATGACGAGAAATCGGTACGTTATGCCTTTAAGCGTACCTTTGGCGATTGTTACGATATTATAACGGCCGAGAACGGCATCCAGGGGGTGGAGACGGTGGATTCTTCCGCCCCGGATATTGTTCTGATGGATATCCGTATGCCGAAGCAGGACGGCCTGACGGCCCTCAAACGTATCCATGAGCAACATCCAACTCTACCTGTTATCATGATGACCGCCTATGCCGATTCAGCTACCGCCATGCGGGCCATGCACGAAGGAGCCTTTGATTATATTGTCAAACCCTTTGATAATGACGAGTTACGTCTCATTCTGGAGAAGGCCGAAGCGGCGGTAAGGGTCAGAGGGACGCTGCTCTGCCAATGCGCGCCTGAGACTCAGGATCAGCCCCCTGCGGATGAATTTATTATTGGTTCCAGCTCCGTAATGCTTGAGGTCTGCAAACAAATCGGCCTGGTGGCGGCGGCTGATCTGCCGGTACTGATTACCGGAGAGACGGGAGTGGGCAAGGAGCTGGCAGCCAGGGCCATCTACCAGTACAGCGGTCATCATCAGCAGGGATTAATGGTGGTGAACTGTGCGGCACTGCCTGACACCTTAGTGGAAAGTGAATTGTTTGGCTATGAATCAGGTGCCTTTACCGGGGCCGGCCGGCAGCGTGTCGGCCGTTTTGAGCAATGTGACGGCGGCACCATCTTTCTGGATGAGATCGGCGAATTATCTCTGCCGGCCCAGGCCAAAATTCTGCGGGTGGTGCAGGAGGGTACCTTTGAACGCTTGGGAGGCAGCCGTCCTTTGATAACCGATGTCCGTCTTATTGCCGCTACTAATCGGAACCTGGCCGAAATGGTGCGGGACGGCAGTTTTCGGGGCGATTTATTACATCGGATAAATGTCTTTGATCTCCATATTCCGCCCCTGCGGGAGCGGCTTGCCGATTTACCGCATTTGGTGACATATTTCATCAGGCGTTTTGGTTCACGGGTTTCACCGCCGGTAACCGGGATAAGTGCCGAGGCCCTGGATCTTCTCGCTGACTATAACTGGCCCGGCAACATCCGGCAGTTGGAGAATGTTATCCGCCGAGCCGCCATCCTGACCAAATCCGGGGTTATTGACCGGGCTGACTGCCTCATGGAAGACCATAAACCAGCGGCTTCAGATTTTACCATAGCCCTCAGCCGCCGGATTGATAAACTTATGGCTCAGGGAGAATCCCGGCCATATCATCAGCTGCTTGCAGAGATGGAGACTATGATGATTGACAAGGCCCTTTCGCTCACCGAAGGAAATCAGGTGCGGGCGGCAGAGCTCCTCGGCATTAATCGTATGACCCTGCGTAAAAAGCTGCCTCTGCTTAAAAAATAAGCAGCTTCTGTCTATAACTTCTACAATCCCCCCTTCTTCTTCGTTGTTCAGCCTTCTGAATACGCCATATACCCTTTGGCACACTCCGTGCAACATCCTCCTCCTGAATTGTCATAATTCACGATAAAAGAAGGCGGGAAACAGCCGCGTTTATTGAAAATACCGAAGGAGGATTCAATGGCTCTTATTGACGTTGAACGACATGAAATCAGGACGCGGATGATGGATGATCTGCAGCGAGCCCTGAAAAAACCCACGCGCGAGAGACATTGGGCCATGGTTATTGATCAGGCCAAATGCGTGGGCTGTACCGCCTGCACCACGGCCTGTGTGGCGGAGAATCATCTGCCGCCGGGGGTAGTTTACCGGCCGGTGGTGGAGACAGAGGTTGGTAAATATCCCAATGTCCGTAAGACCTTTCTGCCGCGGCCATGTATGCAGTGCGATGATCCGCCCTGTGTCAAGGTCTGCCCGGCCCACGCTACCTGGAAGCGGCCCGATGGCATTGTTGAGATTAATTACAATCGCTGTATCGGCTGCCGGTACTGTATCAGCGCCTGTCCCTATTCGGCCCGAACCTTTGACAAGGGCTTTTTCTATACCGACGGCACCCCGGAGATTATGGACTACGAAAAGGAGCCTTGTTTTGAGTACGGCAAAGAGTGGCCCCGCAGAAACCGGGAAAGTTCTCCCATTGGTAATGCCCGAAAATGCACCTACTGTATTCACCGGGTGGAGAAGGGCATACTGCCGGCCTGCGTGACCACCTGTATTGGTGACGCCACTTATTTCGGGGACAGAAATGATCCCAAGAGCTTGGTGGCCGAGCTGCTTGGCTCGCCGCGGGCCCGAAAACTTCGGGAAGAGGAAGGAACCAGGCCCACAACAACTTATCTGGTCTAAAGGGGGAGCTAAATGAAAAGTACAATTAAAGGACTGGTCTGGATCATAGCTGTAATTGGCTTTGGCGTCGGACTTTACGGCATGTTTCTGCGTTTTACCACCGGTGATCGTCTCACCGATTACGGCTCTTATATTCCCTGGGGCTTATGGGTGGCTTTTTACATCTATTTTATTGGTTTGTCGGCAGGGTCATTTCTGCTCTCCACCCTGGTCTATGTGGCCCGGATTGAGAAACTGGAAAAGATCGGCAAGCTGGCCCTGTTTACGGCTTTCGGCTGTCTCGTAGCGGCGCTTCTCTCCATCTGGATGGATCTGGGGCATATGGCCAGGGTGGGTAATGTTATTCTCCACATGAATCTGGACTCTATGATGTCCTGGATGGGCATTCTTTACTCCTCCTATTTTGGCATAATCGTCATTGAACTGTGGTTCGCTCTCCGCGGCGATCTCGTCAAAACGGCTGAAACCGGCAGCGGCGGTTCCCGTACCCTGGCCCGTCTGTTGTCCTTCGGTTCCAGTGATACCTCTGCTGAAGCCCGGGCCGCGGATTACGCCAAGCTGCGGGTACTGGGTATTATCGGTGTCCCCCTGGCCATTGCCTTTCACGGCGGAGTCGGCGCTCTCTTTGGCGTAATTCAGGCGCGGCCGCACTGGAACACCCCGTTGATGCCCATTACCTTTCTCATCGGGGCCCTGGCCTCCGGCGGGGCATTGCTGACGGCGGTGGTTTATATCTGGGGCCCGGATAAAAGTAAAGAACAGCTCAACGATATTATGAAGTTCCTCGGCAAGATCGTTCTGGCTCTGGTACTCTTTGATTTTCTCCTGGAAATTTCTGAATTTCTCATCGGTCTTTACTCTATGGTTCCAGCCGAACGTCTGCCTCTGGAGGCCATCCTGTATGGCCATTTCTGGTATGTCTTCTGGATTGTACATTTTCTCATCGGGGTAATAATTCCGGTGATAATCCTCTTCGCCAGGGCAGTGCCCAGGGGGCGGCCCGATAAGCCAGCGGGCGGGGCTATTGCCTTTGCCTGTCTGCTGGTGGCCGTAACCTTTATCGCTGTCCGCTTTAATATCGTTATTCCGGCTCAGATTAACCCCGAGATTCCCGGCCTGCAATACGCCTTCAGCGGCCCTGGCCTGAAATTCACTTATCTGCCCACGACCATGGAGTGGCTGGTATCAATCTGGGTTACATCATTTGGAGTTCTGCTCTTTCTGATTGGTGAAAAATTACTGCCTATTGTCAATCCGGAACACAGGGAGGCGACCTGATGAGTATCACAAAAACCCCAAAGAGAAAAAAGACAGAGGGAATTATGGATCATATTGAAATTGATGGCAAAAAATTAGCCATGAACCGCCGTAGTTTTTTGAAAAGCAGCGCCTTTTTCGGCGGGATACTGGCCGTCAGTCAGTTGCCTGGCGCGGGAATGTTCTCCAATAATAACGCCAGGGCGGCAAACAGATTTGTGACCAATGCCTATCCCTTTGACAAGGCGGAAACAGTGATCTACAGTTGCTGCCTGCAATGTCATACCGCCTGCACAATAAAGGTAAAGGTCTTTAACGGCACCATGGTAAAGGTGGACGGCAATCCTTACAGTCCGGTGAACATGCATCCGCACCTGCCTTATGATACCTCGCCAGAGAAGGCAGTTCTCTACGATGGCCGCCTCTGCCCCAAGGGGCAGGCCGGGGTGCAGACCATGTATGATCCTTATCGAATCCGGAAGGTTCTAAAACGTAAACCAGGTACCCGAAGGGGAGACAGTAAATGGGTTACCATTGATTTTGACAAGGCAGTCAGTGAGATTATTAACGGCGGCAATCTCTTTGGCGAGGGTCAGGTTGAAGGCCTGAAGGATATTATGACGGTACGTGATCCCAAGTTGATGAAGGCTTTAAAGGACGATGCCAAAAAGGTGGCAGCAGGCGGGATGAGCGCCACTCAATTTAAGGCCAGACACCGGGCCCATCTTGACAAGCTCATTGATCCGGATTTTCCTGATCTGGGGCCTAAAAATAATCAGTTTGTTTTTCTGGCCGGCCGTATTGAGCACGGCCGCAAGGAGTTTACCAAACGCTGGGTTGGTGATTCCTTTGGTTCTGAAAACTGGTTTGAACATACTACGGTATGTGAACAGTCCCATCATATTGCCACCAAAAAATTTGGTTCTACTTATATCGGCGGTAAATATAATCCTGGTCTGAAAGAGGTCTTTGAAAAATATAAAAACGGCCCGGATCATTTTAAGCCGGATATTCCTAATTGTAAATTTGTCATCTTTTTCGGTACCAGCCCCTTTGAGGCCAATTTCGGGCCCACTAATTGGTCGTCATATATTACCAACGCCCAGGCCCGCTACGGCCTGAAGATTGCCGTGGTTGATCCCCGCTGTAGTCATACGGCGGCCAAGGCCAATTTCTGGCTGCCGGTGAAACCGGGCCAAGACGCAGCCCTGGCCTTTGGTCTCGCCCGCTGGATTATTGATCACAAAGCCTATAATGAGGCCTATTTAAGGGCCGCCAACCGCAGCGCCGCCAAGCTGAATGGCGATACCACCTGGTGCGATGCCAGTCATCTTGTCCTGCTTGATAAGGATGGTAAAACCGCCCTGAAATTCCTGCGCAGCGATGACGCGGCCATTAACGCCGAGCATCATTTTCTCACCAGCGTTAACGGCAAGCTTATGGCCATTGAGCCCTATAAAAAAGAAGATAAGCCGGTGGTTGGTGATCTGCTGGCCGCGGGTGAAATCAACGGGATGAAATACAAGACTGTCTTCGCTGTATTACGTGATCTGGTCAGCGAACGAACCGTTGAGCAATGGGCCGGGGTGTGTGGCCTGCCGGTTAAACAGCTGATTGAGGTGGCAAAAGAATTTACCAGTTACGGCCGCCAGGCAGTGGCGGATATGTACCGCGGCCCGGTGCAGCATACCAATGGTTATCATAATGGCCGGGCGATTCTTACCCTGAATCTCCTGATTGGCAATGGTGACTGGAA
>VAPL010215986.1_pt1 | contig 10268 bp, 7 predicted proteins | sample 3395061 | NCBI WGS metagenome assembly VAPL01 (sample SAMN08290444, study PRJNA428436) | hydrothermal vent metagenome | isolation source: Deep-sea hydrothermal vent chimney 2 | place: Pacific Ocean: Juan De Fuca Ridge | depth 2182 m m
AAGCTGCTTGATCAGGGCCAGGCCGGCGACAATGTCGGCGTTTTGCTTCGCGGCACCAAGCGCGAGGAAGTCGAACGCGGTCAGGTTTTATGCAAACCCGGTTCGACCACGCCGCATACCAGGTTCAAGTGCGAGGCCTATATCCTGACCAAGGATGAAGGCGGTCGTCACACGCCGTTTTTCGCCAACTATCGTCCGCAGTTTTATTTCCGCACGACGGACGTTACCGGCACCGTGGTTCTGCCGGAAGGCACCGAGATGGTTATGCCTGGCGACAACATCGCCATGGAAGTCGAACTGATGGCGCCGATCGCCATGGATGAAGGCCTGCGCTTCGCCATTCGCGAAGGCGGTCGCACCGTCGGCGCCGGCGTCGTCGCCAAAGTCGTCGAATAGAGGCCGACGGTCACGCCTTTCCGCATAACCGCGGGGTGGGCAATTTACAGCGACAGGATAGGGCCGGTTCCTATCCTGTTCGTTTGGTTTTTATGGGGGCTCCGTGAACGGGTCGCCAGAGACGCGTCTAGGGGCATAGCTCAGTTGGTAGAGCGACGGTCTCCAAAACCGTAGGTCGCGGGTTCGAACCCTGCTGCCCCTGCCAACTCCCGGCGCTTCGAGGGCTGGCTGAACAAACGCAACACGGGTTATCAAGAGACAAGGTCCGACACAGAAAATGGCTAAAATCAACCCAGCCCAGTTCATTCAGGAAGTCCGCCAGGAAACCGCCAAGGTAACCTGGCCGAGCCGCAAGGAAACAGGTGTTTCGACGGCGATGGTATTCGTTATGGTTATCATTTCGGCGTTATTCTTCTTCCTGATCGATCAGTTCATGGCCCTGGGTGTCCGGCTTATCTTCGGATTGGGGGGCTGACCATGGCCTTGCGCTGGTATGTCATTCACGCCTATTCCGGGTTCGAGCAAAAAGTTGCCCAGTCGATAATCGAGCAGGCCGAACAGCAGGGCATGACCGAATTGCTGCCCCAGGTACTGGTTCCGGTCGAGGAAGTGGTCGAACTGCGCCGCGGCGCCCGCGTCTCGGCCGAACGGAAATTCTTCCCGGGCTATATTCTGGCCCAGATGGAAATGACCGACGAATCCTGGCATTTGGTCAAGAACACGCCGAAAGTCACCGGCTTCCTTGGCGCCGCCGGTCGACCGACGCCGATCACCGATGCCGAGGCCGAACGCATCATGAATCAGGTCCAGGAAGGTATCGACCGTCCGAAGCCTTCTATTCTGTTTGAAATCGGCGAGCAGGTTCGGGTTTGCGATGGTCCGTTTAATTCCTTTAACGGCACCGTCGAAGATATCGATGAAGAACGCGCAAGATTGAAGGTGGCGGTGTCCATTTTCGGTCGGGCGACCCCGGTGGAACTGGAGTACTCGCAGGTCGAGAAACTCTGATAATCCGCCTTAACCGTGTGGCAGGCCTGCCATGGCCGGACCACGCACTCAGTAACAAAGAAATCGTCTGAGGTAACAAATGGCTAAAAAAATAAAAGGCTACGTCAAGCTGCAAGTGCCGGCTGGACAGGCCAATCCGTCACCACCCATCGGCCCGGCGCTGGGTCAGGCCGGCCTGAATATTATGGAATTCTGCAAGGCCTTTAATGCCGAAACGCAGAACCTTGAACAGGGCATGCCGATTCCGGTGGTCATCACCGCTTACGCCGATGCGACCTTCGAATTCACCACCAAGACGCCGCCGGCCAGCTTCTTTTTGAAAAAGGCCGCGAAACTGCCCAAGGGCGCGGCCACCGCCGGTCGCGAAACCGTCGGTCAGGTGACCATGGCGCAGGTCCGTGAAATCGCCGAGAAAAAGATGGTTGATCTGAATGCCAACGACATGGATGCGGCGTGCCGCATGATCGAAGGGTCGGCCCGTTCCATGGGCATCAAGGTGGTAGGATAAGACGATGGCAAAAAATGGAAAACGTCTGCAAAAGGCACTCGCAAACATCGATCGCGGCACCCTGTACGAACTTGATGATGCGGTCAGGATAATCAAGGAAAACGCCACCAGCAAGTTCGACGAGACCGTCGAAATTGCGCTTAATCTGGGTGTCGATCCGCGTCATGCCGACCAGATGGTCCGCGGTGTCGTATCGCTGCCTCACGGTACCGGTAAATCGCTTCGGGTCGCCGTCTTCGCCAAGGGCGACAAGGTCAAGGAAGCCGAAGAGGCCGGCGCCGATTTCGTCGGCGCCGAGGATCTGGCCGACAAGATCAAGAAGGGTGAAATCGATTTCGACCGTTGCATCGCGACGCCCGACATGATGGCCGTGGTCGGCAAACTGGGCAAGGTGCTGGGACCCAGGGGCCTGATGCCAAACCCCAAGCTGGGTACGGTGACCCCCGATGTTGCCGGCGCCGTGCAGGCGGCCAAGGCCGGTCAGATCGAATTTCGCGTCGAAAAAGCCGGTATCATTCATGCCGGGGTCGGCAAGGCCAGTTTTTCGGCCGAGGCCCTGAGCGAAAATCTGAGCGCTTTTATCGCGGCCATAGCCAAGGCCAAGCCGAGCGGCGCCAAGACCACTTACATGAAGCGGGCTACCGTCAGCACCACCATGGGGCCGGGCGTCAGGTTGAACCTGAGCATCCTGCTTGGCTGAAGTTTGATAATTAGAATACGACCGCCGCTCCGGCAACGGGCGGCGGCCGGACAGGGAACGGATTTATCCTTTCCCGCCCTGTCCAAGACTGTAGGCGAGGCCCCGGCCTCATAATGGGAAATCCCACCTGCACAGACAGTGCAAAGAGACGTTTTAGCGGGTGTCACAATCCGCCGGGCGGCTTGAACTGACGCACTGGACAGGCTTGTTGGTCCTTTTTTGATTTGTTTCGGAAAGGATCGTAAGTCCAACGCGGCCCCCGCCCTTTTTGCGGAAAGGGGCCATCAGAAGCTGGAGAAGACAGTGGACCGAGGACAAAAAGAAGATCTGGTCGCTTCCATGCATCAGACGTTCGATGACGCCGGCCTGGTTGTCGTCACCCATTATTCCGGGTTGACGGTTTCCGAACTTGGCGTTCTTCGTACCCAGATGCGCGCGGAAGGGGCCAGTTTTAAAGTCACCAAAAATCGGCTCACGCGGCGTGCCATCGACGGCACGAAATTCAGTGGTCTTAGCGACATGTTTATCGGACCGACGGCTATTGCCTATTCGGATGATCCGGTTGCCGCCGCCAAGGCCGCCGTTAACTTCGCCAAGAAAAACGACAAGCTTGTCGTCCTTGGCGGCGCTCTCGGTGAAGAGTTGCTCGATGTTGCCGGGGTCAAGGCGCTTGCCGCCTTGCCGGGACTCGATGAACTGCGCGCCAAGATCGTCGGCATGCTGAGCACACCGGCGACCAGGATAGCGGGGATTCTTCAGGCCCCCGGCGGTCAGGTCGCCCGTGTTATCGGCGCCAAGGCGGAACAAGGCGAAGCCGCATAGATACCGACTACCGATTCTTATAACTCGTTTACGACAGTTCAAGTCAATGGAGATACAAAATGGCTAATTTGGAACAAATTGTTGAAGATCTTTCGGTGCTGACCGTGATGGAAGCGGCCGACCTTTCTAAAATGCTTGAAGAAAAGTGGGGCGTTTCCGCCGCCGCTCCGGTCGCCGTCGCCGCCGTTGGCGCCACCGCCGAGGTCGCCGAAGAAAAGACCGAATTCGATGTTATTCTGGCAAGCTTTGGCGAGAAGAAAATCAACGTCATCAAGGAAGTCCGCGCCATTACCGGCCTGGGCCTGAAGGAAGCCAAGGACATGGTCGAATCGGCGCCTGCCGCCGTCAAGGAAGGCGTAAACAAGGACGAAGCCGAGGAAATCAAGAAGAAGCTGGAAGGCGCCGGCGCTTCGGTTGAAATAAAGTAAAGCCGGTCCGCCTGTTTATGCGGGCCTGATCACGGACCGGGCCGACGGATGGCGTTTTCGCTTTCCGTCGGCAAGTTCGTTACGACAAGAAGACCGCACAATTCCGTTCGTATAGGCCTTACCGAGGCCGGGAAAGCGGATGTGCTTGCTGCAAACGGGGCGTTCCTGAGATGAATTCAGGATGCCCAGGAATTGTAGGCCGGGTTGTTTCCGATTGCGGTGGTCGGAACCAGCCCCGTCTCCGGCTTTTTGGTGGTAGGAAAACTTGTAATGGATCAATCCTATACGGGTCGCAAGCGCGTACGTAAATTTTTCGGACATTTGAAAGAGGTCGCTCCGATGCCGAACCTGATCGAGGTTCAAAAGGCATCGTATGACAAATTCCTGAAAGTCGATATGACCCCCGAGGAACGGGGACGCAGCGGTCTTGAAGCGGTTTTCAAATCGGTTTTTCCAATCCGGGATTTCGCCGAGAACGGCACCCTTGAATATGTCGGCTTCGATTTCGACGAACCTAAATACGATGTCGAAGAATGTCAGCAGCGGGGCATGACCTATGCCGCGCCGCTGCGCGTAACCCTGCGCCTGCTGGTCTGGGATATCGATGAAGACACCGGCGCCCGTTCGATCCGCGATATCAAGGAACAGGACGTCTACATGGGCGACATGCCGCTGATGACCGATCACGGCACCTTCGTAATCAATGGTACGGAGCGGGTCATCGTCTCGCAGATGCACCGGTCCCCCGGCGTATTTTTCGATCACGACAAGGGCAAGACCCATTCATCGGGTAAGTTCCTGTTCGCCGCCCGGGTCATTCCCTATCGCGGGTCGTGGCTGGATTTTGAATTCGATGCCAAGGATCTGGTCTACGTGCGCATCGACCGCCGCCGCAAGCTGCCGGTGACGACCTTGCTGATGGCGCTTAACAGCGATGCCACCGACAAGCTGATCGCCAAACGGGCGAAGGACAGCAAAACCGTGGAAGCGGCGGAAAAAACCGGCCTGTCGCCGGAAGACATTCTCAAGCTGTTTTATGGCAAAATCACCTACCAGCGGGTCAAGAAGGGCTGGAAAACATCTTTCGATGGAGAATCCCTGCGCGGCTCGAAACTGACCGGCAACCTGGTCAACGCCAAGACCGGCAAGGTGGTCGCCGAAACCGGGGCCAAGATGACGCCCCGGCTGATCAAGCAGTTGGCCGAAAAGGACATGACCGAACAGCTGATTACCGACGAAGATATGGTTGGCCGGTACATCGCGGTCGATCTGTTCAACGGCGGTACCGGTGAAATTTTCGCCGAGGCCGGCGAGGAAATTACCGAGGAGCTGCTGGAAACCCTGCTCGAAAACAAGATCGATACCATCGAAACCCTGGCCATCGATCATGTCAATGTCGGCCCCTATATGCGCAACACCCTGGCCGTCGATAAAAACACCCTGCGCGAAGAGGCGCTGATTGATATCTACCGGGTCATGCGTCCGGGTGAACCGCCGACCCTGGAAACCGCCGAGGCCCTGTTCAAAAGTCTGTTCTTCGATTCCGAACGCTATGACCTGTCGTCGGTCGGGCGGGTCAAGATGAACGCCCGCCTGGGCTTCGAAACCGAGGATACGGTGCGTGTCCTGCGCAAGGAAGATATCATCAAGGTGGTCCAGATTCTGGTCGGCCTCAAGGATGGCCGTGGCGATATCGACGATATCGATCACCTTGGCAACCGCCGGGTCCGCTCGGTCGGTGAATTGATGGAAAACCAGTACCGGATCGGCCTGCTACGTATGGAACGGGCCATTCGCGAACGCATGAGTTCGGTCGATATCGATACCGTCATGCCGCATGATCTGATAAATGCCAAGCCGGCCGCCGCCGCGGTCCGTGAATTCTTCGGCTCTTCGCAGTTGTCGCAGTTTATGGATCAGACCAACCCGTTGTCGGAAATTACCCACAAGCGCCGCCTGTCGGCGCTGGGGCCGGGCGGCTTGACCCGCGAACGCGCCGGCTTTGAAGTGCGCGACGTTCATCCGACCCATTATGGCCGGATTTGTCCCATCGAGACGCCGGAAGGCCCGAACATCGGCCTGATTAACTCGCTGGCCACGTTCGCCCGGGTCAACAAGTACGGATTTATCGAAACCCCGTACCGCAAGGTTGAAAACGGCAAGGTTAGCGACAAGGTCGTTTACATGTCGGCGATGGAAGAAGGCCGCTACATCGTGGCCCAGGCCAACGAGGAAATCGACGGCAAGAACAAGTTCGTTCACGACCTGGTCAGTTGCCGTAAAAACGGCGAGTTCGTGATGGGCCACCCGGAAGATGTCAATTACATGGATGTCTCGCCGAAACAGCTCGTATCGGTCGCCGCCGCGTTGATTCCGTTTCTGGAAAACGATGACGCCAACCGCGCCCTGATGGGGTCGAACATGCAGCGCCAGGCGGTGCCGTTGCTGCGTGCCGCCGCCCCCATTGTCGGGACCGGCATGGAAGCCAAGGTGGCGCGGGATTCCGGCGCCACGATTATCGCCAAGCGTTCCGGCATAGTCGATCAGATCGACGCCACCCGCATCGTTATCCGCGCCACCGAGGAAACATCACATTCGGCGGCCGGGGTCGATATCTACAATCTTCTCAAGTTTCAGCGTTCGAACCAGAACACCTACCTGCACCAGCGCCCGCTGGTCAAAGTCGGCGATCTGGTCAGGGCCGGCGACACCATCGCCGATGGCCCGTCTACGGAACTGGGCGAACTGGCCTTGGGTCGCAACGTGCTGGTCGCCTTCATGCCGTGGAACGGCTACAACTACGAGGATTCGATCCTGATTTCCGAACGCATCGTCAAGGACGATGTGTTTACCTCGATCCACATCGAAGAATTCGAAGTGATGGCCAGGGACACCAAGCTGGGCCAGGAAGAAATTACCCGCGATATTCCCAACGTCGGCGAAGAGGCGCTGAAGAACCTGGATGAAGCCGGTATCGTCTACATCGGGGCCGAGGTAAAACCCGGCGATATCCTGATCGGCAAGGTTACGCCGAAGGGTGAATCGCCCATGACCCCGGAAGAAAAATTGTTGCGTGCGATCTTCGGCGAAAAGGCTTCCGATGTGCGTGATACCTCGTTGAAACTACCGCCCGGGGTCGCCGGAACGGTGGTCGAGGTTCGCGTTTTCTCGCGCCGTGGCGTCGACAAGGACGAACGCGCACTGGCCATAGAACGGTCCGAAATCGATCGCCTGGCGAAAGACCGGGACGACGAACGGGCGATTCTGGAACGTAGCTTCCAGGCCCGCCTGTCGGCCCTGCTGCTGGGCCGGAAGGTGGCGAGCGGACCGAAGGGATTGAAGGCCGGAACCAAGATTACCGAAGAGGTCCTGGCCAGCTATACGACCGGACAGTGCGCCCAGATTGTGGTCGAAACCGATCGGGTGATGAAAGACGTCGAAGAGCTGAAAAAGCAGTTCGAGGAAAGTATCGCGGCCTTGCAGGCGCGCTTTAACAACAAGGTCGACAAGCTTCAGCGGGGCGACGACCTGTCACCCGGTGTGATGAAGATGGTCAAGGTCTTCATCGCCGTCAAACGCAAGTTGCAGCCCGGCGACAAGATGGCCGGACGGCATGGCAACAAGGGGGTCATTTCCAAGATCGTCCCCCAGGAAGACATGCCCTATCTGGAAGACGGACAACCGGTCGATATCGTGCTTAACCCGCTGGGCGTGCCCTCGCGCATGAACGTCGGGCAAATTCTGGAAACCCATCTGGGCTGGGCCTGCGCCAAGCTGGGCGAGCAGATCGGCGATATCCTCGATGAACAGCGCCAGGTCGATATCAAGAAACTGCGCGCCAAGTTGAAAGATGTCTACGGCGACAAGGACTACAAGGCGAACATCGCGACACTGGACGACGACGAAGTCGTCGAAATGGCCGGTAATCTGCGGGACGGCGTGCCCATGGCGACCCCGGTATTCGATGGCGCCCACGAGGTCGATATCAACAATATGCTGGAAAAAGCCGGTCTCGACCAATCGGGACAGATGACGCTGATCGACGGCCGCACCGGCGAGCCGTTCGACCGCAAGGTGACGGTGGGCTATATTTATATCCTCAAGCTGCACCATCTGGTCGATGACAAGATCCATGCCCGTTCGATCGGCCCCTACAGCCTGGTTACCCAGCAGCCGCTGGGCGGCAAGGCGCAGTTCGGCGGCCAGCGTTTCGGCGAAATGGAAGTGTGGGCGCTGGAAGCCTACGGCGCTTCCTACACCTTGCAGGAAATGCTGACGGTCAAGTCCGATGACGTGTCGGGTCGAACCAAGGTTTACGAAGCAATCGTTCGGGGTGATGACTCTTTCGAAGCCGGAATCCCGGAATCGTTCAACGTGCTGGTCAAGGAACTGCATTCCCTGTGCCTCAACGTCGAATTGAACTGATCGCCTGAAAGCCTAATCAAGGAGCTACCGATATGAACGAATTGACAAAAGTTTTTGGGCAGGTCAGCGGCACCCAGCAGTTTGACCTTATCCGTATTTCAATCGCCTCGCCGGAGCGTATCCGGTCGTGGTCGTTCGGCGAGATCAAGAAGCCGGAAACCATCAACTACCGAACCTTCAAGCCGGAACGGGACGGCCTGTTCTGTGCCCGTATTTTCGGCCCGACCAAGGATTACGAATGCCTGTGCGGCAAATACAAGCGCATGAAATACAAGGGCATTACCTGCGAAAAATGCGGTGTCGAAGTGACCCTGCAAAAGGTTCGCCGGGAACGCATGGGGCATATTGAACTGGCCTCGCCGGTGGCTCACATCTGGTTCATGAAATCGTTGCCCTCGCGCATCGGCCTGTTGCTGGATATGACCCTGAAAGACCTGGAACGGGTCCTGTATTTCGAAAATTATGTGGTCGTCGAACCCGGATTGACGCCGATGAAGCTGCATGAACTGCTAAGCGAGGACGCCTATCAGAATGCCGTAGATGAATATGGCGAGGATTCCTTCAGTGTCGGCATTGGCGCCGAGGCTATCCGCGAAATGCTCAAGGCCATCGTCCTCGAAGACGAACTGGAAATTCTGCGCACCGATTTGCGGGAAACCAATTCCGAGGCCAAGCGCAAGAAGTTCGTTAAACGTCTCAAGCTGGTCGAGGCGTTCATTTCCTCGGGCGCCCGGCCGGAATGGATGATTCTGGAAGTTATTCCGGTAATTCCGCCGGAACTGCGCCCGCTGGTGCCGCTCGATGGCGGCCGTTTCGCAACTTCGGACCTGAACGATCTGTATCGTCGGGTGATTAACCGTAATAATCGCCTGAAACGGCTGATCGAACTCAGGGCGCCGGAAATCATCGTCCGCAACGAAAAGCGCATGTTGCAGGAATCCGTCGATGCCCTGTTCGACAACGGCCGTCGCGGCCGCGCCATCACCGGCGCCAACAAGCGGCCCCTGAAATCGCTTTCCGACATGCTGAAGGGCAAGCAGGGGCGGTTCCGCCAGAACCTGCTCGGCAAGCGGGTCGATTATTCCGGCCGCTCGGTGATCGTGGTCGGGCCGGAATTGAAGCTGCACCAGTGCGGCTTGCCGAAGAAAATGGCGCTTGAGCTGTTCAAGCCGTTCATTTATTCGAAACTGGAACTGTACGGCATGGCCACCACCATCAAGGCGGCCAAGCGCATGCTGGAGAAAGAGCGTCCGGAAGTCTGGGATATCCTTGAAGAGGTGATCCGCGAACATCCGGTGATGCTGAACCGGGCGCCGACGCTGCACCGGCTGGGTATCCAGGCGTTCGAGCCGGTGCTTATCGAGGGCAAGGCGATCCAGTTGCATCCGTTGGTCTGCGCCGCCTTCAACGCCGATTTCGATGGCGACCAGATGGCGGTCCACGTTCCGCTCAGCCTCGAAGCCCAGCTCGAAGCCCGGGTGCTGATGATGTCGACCAATAATATTCTCAGCCCGTCCAGCGGCAAGCCGATCATCGTGCCGTCGCAGGATATCGTGCTCGGCCTGTATTACATGTCGCTGCTGCGCGAAGGTGAAACCGGCGAGGGCATGGCGTTCATGGATGTCGGTGAAATCCAGCAGGCCCTTGATGCCGGCGCGGTTTCGCTGCACGCCAAAATACAGTGCCGCTATCACACCGTCGATGACGATGGCAAGCCGCTGGTGACACGTATCGAAACTTCGCCCGGCCGTATGATGCTGTCGGAAATCCTGCCCCGTCATCCCAACGTCAAGCTGGATGTTATCAACCAGTTGCTGACCAAGAAGGAAGTTTCCAACATCATCGATCTGGTGTACCGCCACTGCGGCCAGAAAGAGACGGTGATCTTCGCGGACCGGATGATGGCGCTTGGTTTCTCGTATGCCTGCCGGGCCGGCATTTCATTCGGCAAGGACGATCTGGTTATTCCCGACGCCAAGGT
>VAPL010003462.1_pt1 | contig 10261 bp, 8 predicted proteins | sample 3395061 | NCBI WGS metagenome assembly VAPL01 (sample SAMN08290444, study PRJNA428436) | hydrothermal vent metagenome | isolation source: Deep-sea hydrothermal vent chimney 2 | place: Pacific Ocean: Juan De Fuca Ridge | depth 2182 m m
GATACCGTGGAATTTATTGGTCCAGATGGGAGTGGTAAGAAAATTGGTATTGGCCTGGTAAAAGTAGGTAGTGAAGGGATTTAATTATTTTTATTTAGGCATCTAGACTGGCATCATTAAGAATCTCAGGTGCTTTCAAATCATGAAATACCTTACGCATTCGATTCATGCCTTTATTGCGGTTATGTTTGCGGATCTTGAACTCTTCATTTAAAAACATTGATGCATGATTTAAGTGCACCATGTATTTAATGAGTATTTCTGAAGGAATAAATTTCATTTCATAGCCATGTTCGACTAATTTCTTATGCATCATACGACCGGCAGTGTCTTTATCTTCCCAAAATAATAAACCGTGTTTACGAACAATTTCGGTACGATAAAGCGCACAATGGCTACGTAGATAAAGGAAATTATCACCCATCCCTTCGAGGTTGCCATAACCTTTACCAACTAACGGAAAGTAAAAACTCTGCCATTTAAATTCAATACGTTTAAGAACACGCTTAATCCACGGTTTAACTTCTAATTTCCATGAGCCCACACCGGCAATATTCTCATTAGCTTTAATTTTATTCAGTAAGAAATCAAGCCAGTCATCACGGCGCACAAAAGTATCGGTATGCATTGACATCACAAAAGGGGTTGTTACACGCTGCATAGCTTCATCTAAGGCATTAGCGTGAGAATCTGACGGACCTTCATGATCGTACTTGGGTCTTTCAATCAGTTCTATCCAGTTGAGGCTACGCAAATATTCCAGCGATTCATCTGCCGAAGCATTATCAATCGCAATCACATGAATGCGCGAGGTATCGGTGTATTTGCGCAAAAGACGCAGACATATCTTAGTGATATCCAGTGTCTTGTAATTGGGTAATAAAATCGTAACTTCAGGTGCCGACATAGTGGTAGCTCAAATATTGGTGATGGTTTTATTTTTATAAAAGCAATATACCATGAATTAATGATAATAACGGCGAATATCAGCCAGCACCGAAGGGATAGTTAAGCGCATTTGCTTAATAAGTGTATCGGCACTAATCGGGTTATCGGCAGTATCTAAAGCCAGATTTTTGTGTTGCGTGGTTGTTTTGAATGGAATGACTAATTTACCGTATTCGTTGATAATGCCAATATCGGTCCAGCTGGCGACAACAATGCTACGTTTTCTAATTGGCTTTGATAAATCAATACCTAAAGCATGATCAGCGGTCTCATTTTGTATACCAAGTTCAGCAAGTAGCGTAGGGGCAATATCAATATGACTGGTGGGTTGAGTAAATATTTTTGCTTGCTTGCCGGGAATATAAATAATCATGGGAACACGTACCTGCCAATCGGTAAAATCAGAATTATGACCCCAACGAGAGCGTTCCATGAATTCTTCGCCATGATCACCAGTAACGATAATAATGGTGTTATCAAGTTCATTGGTTTCTTTTAGTGTTGATACAATACGTTGTATTTGTATATCAATACCATGTGCCGCATTAATATAGCGCGCTTTGAGGCTGTCTATTTGAGGAGCCAATTCTTTTCTAGATAAACCAAAGTAGTTAAGACTTTTAATGTAGTCATGATCTATTTCGTGACGTTGGTCAAATGAATAGCGGGCATGGGTTTCTTCATAGAAGATAAATCCAAAGAATGGTTTGGATTTGTTATGTTGTTTAATACCATTAATCAAAGCAGTGGTATTACTTACATCACATTTCCAAGGTTCTTCATGGTGTTCCTCATGTAGCAATTCATTTGGCACACGAGCAAAAATAGTTTTATTAAACTCTGGGTAAGTAAAACTGGCACTGGTATAAATAAATTTTTCATAATTATATTTATTCATAGCGTCAATCAGTACAGGACCTTGGTTGGCTCTTAAAAAAGCATCCCAGTAACTGCCATAGAGACCATAAAATAATGAAAACATGCCTTGTCGTGTACCATTACCACCTGAATAGTGTTGAGAAAGATTCCAGGAACTTTCTGATAATTGATATAGATTCGGCATTATTTTAGGTGTCATCATATCCCAGCGTAGAGATTCGGAGACTAGTATAATGATGTTTTTAGGCTGAATATTTTCAGAATAAACTATTTCATGTTTGGGATAGTCTAAGGTTGAATCATTTCCCGCTACACGTAAATATTTTGATTTTTTAACATCAACACCCAATTTACTAAGAAATGAATTCATTTTCATTTGTTTATAAAAAGGGAAAGCATCACCGCGATCTAAAACTGGGCCATAGAGTTGCGCTAAGCTGTAGCCAAAAATAACTCTTTCGGTCAACGTCGCAACGACAAAAATAGTAATAAAGGTTCGTTTTCTTATTGAAATCCGAGGCATGACGGAGGCGATGAATAAAGCGGTTGCATGCAATGCAATAAGCCCTGTTGCATAGGCACTAACTAAAAGATAATTTGTTTGATCAGCGCCTAAAGAATCAATACCACCTTTTGTAGTAACAAGATTCCAAACAAAGCCATTAATATGAAAACCATATAAGTCATAGAGTTGGTTATCAGAAAAAATAAATACATGTGCGGTAGCAGATAGAAGTACAGCAATAATGATTGCGATCACTTTCCATTTTTTCAGAAGGTAGTAAGCAATGGCAGCAGGAAATTGGTAAATAATGCCATATGTAATAACAATTAAGATGGCATGTAGTTGGTCGCGAACAGTTGGTGCGGGAATATTTTCTAAAAACGATGTCGCCAAATAAATACTGACGATAGACATGAAGAAAAAATAAACTTGAAAATTGACGCTCTTAATAAAGTTATTCATTATAGCCCTATCGAGTTTCTAACATATAAAAAATCCTTAGTAATGGTATTTCACGAACTATGCAGGATTCCATTCATCTGCAGCTGGCTATTGTAATACTTTTAAAGCCCAGTACGTGTTGGTTGTTTGACCCGCTAATTATTAATTAGTGCCGAAAGATATATAGAGTGAAAATATTCATTATAAGCAAATACTTATAGTGTTTTATTGCTAGCTAATATACTATAAAACGTAAGTAATTATAGGGGGTGGAAAGAACAATTACCATGCAGCAAAAGGCATTATTACGCGTATCCAGCGATCCAGCTTGGATGGCGGCAATTATTACTGTTTTCATTTCAATATGGATTATTGTTACTGACGATTTAATTAACAGTGATGGCGTGCTTTATATCGAAGTCGCTGCCAAAATGGTTCAAGGCGAATGGAGTGCTGCTATTCAGCAGTATAATTGGCCTTTTTATTCGCTGTTGATTGCAACCGTCAGTAAAATAAGTTTTTTGCCGCTTGAGTCAGCGGCTTATGTTGTTGATGTTCTAGTTCAAGTATTACTTACCTTTATGTTTGTGCGCTGCGCGCAAGCGCTGGGCGGAAATTCGAGAGTTGCCTTATTTGCGGCAATTCTTATTGTTACCAATGTCACCATGAATGGTTACCGGGACCAAATTATTCGTGATTTTGGTTATTGGGCATTTTTCTTTACCGCTTTATATCTATTTCTTCAATATCAGCATTATAAAATCCCCAAATATGCCATTGGCTTTAGTCTGAGTATGATTGTGGCGACCTTGTTTCGGATAGAAGGTGTTGTTTTCTTGTTAGGAGCACCTTTGTTGGTGTTATTTTCAAATCATGAGTATAAAAAGAATATCCATAGTTTATGGCTATTATGGTCACCCATAATTTTATTGTTCGTGATATGCATTGTGTATATTGCCGTGGGTGGAGATATGCCAACATCAATGGGCAGAATGACCGATCCAATACTCTACCTACAAGATGCATATAAAAATATGGTGATGGGTATTGCTGAAAAAGGTAGTTTATTAGAAGAAACAGTTCTAAAAGATGGCGCCAGAGATATGGGCACTGAGAGTATGTTCGCTATTTTGTTTATGATGCTTATTGCGAAAATAATTTCAGCTAGTGGGGTTATACCTGCATTTTTTTATGTAACGAATTCCTTATCAGAAAATATACGCACTACGATGACCAACAAGAAGTTATTAAATGGTTTTTTACTCATTAATTTATTTGTGCTGATTGTGTTTTTGTTAAGCCATTCATTTTTATCACCTCGTTACACTATGACGATGGCGTTACTCATTACGCTACCTGCAGCATTTAGTTTATCTGCCTTTATGGAGAAACAGGCGCATACTACAAAATGGAAACAACGTGGCAAGCTACTAATTATTGTTATGTTGGTATATATGTTTCTAGATGGTATTACTTCATTTGGTGCGAGTAAAAGTTATATAAAAGAAGCAGGGCAGTGGTTAGGCAAAACTATTAGCAAGCAAGAAAGCTTAGCCGCCAGTGATCGTTCCCTTTATTATTATGCAAATAAGTCCGTAAATATGAATGTGATATCTAAACTAACATATGATTTAAGAGCATCAAAAGCCCCCGGTATTGTGCATGATAATTATGATTATGCGGCAATTGAAGTAAGCCGGAAACAAAAGGACTATGAAAAAGTGTTAGTTGAATGGGCAGGTAGTGAACCTGTATATCGCACACAAAATGAACGTGGTGATAAGGTTTTAATATTTAAATTTAAATAATCGTTTATTTATATCTTAGGTAATTCATAGTGATGCGGTGGACGTCGCCGGTCTAGATAATCTTTTACTTCATTATATAATTTTTTTACATTCTGTTTGCTTGCAGTAGCACCCAGATAGTCATGTAACCAGCGTAGCTGTTGTTTGGTCGTTAAATAATTTCCTGCAAGTCGTCCTAATCGGCCTAATTCAATAATAATCGAACGGCGTTTGCGTAAGCGCACATGCGCGCCGCGTGGGCTATCGATCCAAATAGGATGCCAACCATTATCATCATGCTGGAGTAAAATGTTTTTCCACTTCAAATCGTGATGAAAAAATCCGGCAGCGTGCATAGTTTTAACTTGGACACAGATGCGATCAGCAAGTTGTTGGTAAGTGGCCGACCTTTCCGGTTCACTCATGCCAAACCATTGATCCCGTGCAAACTGAATTAAGTTAATGGTGTCGGGTATTTCTTTGGTCACAATAAAAGCAGCAAACAATGTCCCTCTGTGTCGTTGTTCACCATAAGCCACGACTTCTGGAACATGCATACCGTGTTTTTTCATAAAGTGGTAACTGAATACTTCAACTGCCGCTTTAGAGGGCATCATCCAAAATTGTGGGCGTGGTTTATCATAAACATAACGCTTAAAATAAACGGCTTCACCATTGCCAAGTTCAACGCGATAACAGTTAGTAATGGGCGAACCACCTGAAATAAATTCACCTGGACAAAGCCGTGCCCAGTTATCGCCTTCGGCAATACCTGTTTCAGATAATGCTTCTTGCCAATCATCGGCATACCAAACTTTTTCTCCATGAAAAACATGGGCACTACGCCGTGTTGGAATCATTGTGCTTCCTTCTTTCGACGCTTGCGGCGTTTACGCGGCGGGTAAGGGCGTTTCATTCCTTCCGGTTGGGTTTTAAAGCGACGATGTACCCATAAGTATTGAGCGGGTTGTAATCGAATTTCTTCTTCTATTACATGATTAATCGCAGTGGCATCTTTTACATCATCGTCAGAAGGAAAATTTTCAAGTGGCAGCAATAATTTTAAATCATAACCACTGCCATCTTCACGGCGAGTTTGAAAAAATGGTACCACCGGTGCCCCGGATAATTTTGAAAGTCGTGCCGTGGCCGTTATCAGTGCGGCAGGGACACCAAAGAAGGGCGCAAACACACTATGTTGGCGACCGTAATCTTGATCGGCGGCGTACCAGATGACTTTATTATCTTTCAGGCTACGTAGCGTGCCGCGTACATCTTTTCTTTCATGAGTCAGATCAAGGTAGCTTTCACGACGTTTACGCATAATGGCATCAAAGAGAGGATTATTATGCTCTCGGTACATGGCACGATAGGAACGATGCAGTGCTAATAGTCGCACGCCAATTTCAAGGGTGGTGAAATGAGCACCAAGCAAAATCACGCCTTTGCCCTTGGCTAATGCGGCATCAAAATGTTCGAGTCCATCAACATCTTGTAACTTGTTTAAGCGGCTAGCCGGTGTCCACCAAGCAATGGCCGTTTCGATCATGCCTTTACCCAGTGAATCAAAATGTTTTCTAAGTAGGTTTTGCCGCTGGGTGGGGCTCATTTCCGGGAAACATAGTTCAAGGTTAATACGAGCGTAGTTGCGTCGTTCCTTGAGCGTGGTGAACATGAACCAGCCTAATAGACCGCCAATAGCCATTTGTAAACGGTAGGGTAGCAAGGCAATCAGCCGCATCACACCTAAGCCAAGCCAAAGAGACCAGTAACGAGGCTGTGTGAATTGACGTGCCTTAAATTGGAAAGAAGCGCTCACAATGATATTCGACCTAGGTATTCTAGAGGGGCTATTCTGCTTAACATTGCAATTTTACTTAAACCCTCCGTGTGTATTGATTCTTGAGTCAATTTGTAGCCATGAATCATCTCACGGCTGTGCTATTATATGCGAAATTATATGACAAACATGACACTAAGTTTACCTGATTTTTCTAGCGCACACGTACTCGTGATCGGCGATATTATGCTGGATCGCTATTGGCATGGCGATACCTCACGGATTTCACCGGAAGCTCCAGTCCCTGTGGTGCGCGTTGTCGATTCCGAAGAACGCCCCGGTGGTGCAGCGAATGTTGCTTTAAATATTGTTGCATTGGGTGCCCGTGTCACATTAGTGGGCGTGACGGGTGATGACGAGCAAGCAGATAGCTTGCAACAAACATTGGAAGCAGCAGGTGTTGCGTGTCATTTCGTACGCATGAATGGTTTGCCGACGATCACTAAATTGCGGGTATTGAGTCGTCATCAGCAATTAATTCGGCTTGATTTTGAAGATAGTTTTGCCGAATTTGATCAAGCAGATTTATTGAAACAATATCAGTCCTATCTAGTGGATGCCGATGCTATTGTTTTATCTGATTATGGTAAAGGCACATTAGCCGGTGCGCCGGATCTTATTAAACATGCTCGAAGTGCCAATAAACCGGTGCTCGTTGATCCGAAAGGACAAGATTTTTCACCTTATCGTGGTGCGAGTCTTATTACACCGAACTTATCAGAGTTTGAGGCGGTGGCAGGACAGTGCGTGGATGAAGAAGATTTAGTGAAGCGAGGCGAAGCACTTTGTCAGAGTATGAATATTGATGCCTTGTTGGTAACACGTAGCGATAAAGGCATGAGCTTATTACGTAGTAATGCATCTCCTGTGCATCTACCCACACAAGCACGTGAAGTATATGACGTGACGGGTGCCGGTGACACGGTGATTGCCGGACTTGCTGCAAGTATTGCTGCCGGACAAGATTCAGAACAAGCGATGCAAGTTGCCAATCTTGCGGCAGGTATCGTTGTGGGTAAACTCGGTACAGCCACCGCCAGTGTCAGTGAAATTCGTCGTGTACTGCAAAGTCAGCAGTCGATTGATATGGGCAGAATTGATGAAGATAGTTTATTACAGGTAATGCAAGATGCCCGTGATCATGGAGAACGCATTATCATGACCAATGGTTGTTTTGATATTTTGCATGCAGGTCATGTTGGTTATTTAGAAGCGGCAAGAAAACTCGGTGATCGACTCATTATTGCGGTGAACGATGATGATTCAGTCCGCCGGCTTAAAGGCGAGCAACGTCCTATTAATCCACTTGAACAGCGCATGGCTGTACTTGCTGGTTTAGGCTGTGTTGATTGGGTCGTCCCCTTTAGCGAAGACACCCCTGAACGCTTAATCTGTAAATTACTACCTGATGTATTGGTTAAAGGCGGTGATTATCGCCCGGAAGACATTGCCGGCGGCAGTTGTGTGCAAGCACAAGGTGGTGAAGTGATTGTATTGGATTATGAAGAAGGCGTATCAACTACGCGCATCGTAGAAAGTATTCGGAGAGATTTAACGTGATTATTGTTACCGGCGGTGCCGGCTTTATAGGTAGTAATATTGTTAAAACCCTTAATCAGCGCGGTCGTACTGACATTATCGTGGTTGATGACCTTACCGATGGTAAAAAATTTCGCAACATCGTTGACTGTGATATTGCCGACTACATGGATCAAGATGATTTCCTTGGGGCGGTAAAAGTGAACGATAATTTTGGCAGTAAGATAGATGCCATCTTTCATGAAGGCGCGTGTTCCTCTACAACAGAGTGGGATGGTCGTTATGTCATGCATAATAATTATGACTACTCAAAATCATTGTTCCATTACTGTGTAGAACAACAGGCCTCATTCTTGTATGCATCTTCCGCATCCGTTTATGGTGGTGGAAGTGTCTTTGTAGAAGACCGAGAGAACGAAGAGCCACTGAACATGTACGGTTATTCAAAATTTCAATTTGACCAATACATTCGCCAGTATCTCGATAAGATAAAAATTCAAGTTGCGGGTTTCAGATATTTCAATGTGTATGGCCCACGTGAACAGCACAAAGGTAGCATGTCGAGTGTCGCATTCCATTTGAATAATCAAATTAATGCAGGAGAAAATCCTAAGTTATTTGAAGGCACCGATGGTCATTATAATGGCGGACAGTTGCGGGACTTTATTTATATCAGCGATATAGTTGATGTGAACCTATGGTTTATGGATAACCCAAAAGTATCAGGTATTTTTAATGTTGGCACAGGTAAAGCACAATCATTTAATGATGTCGCGAATGCCGTTATTGCGCATCATGGTAAAGGACATATTGAATACATCCCGTTCCCGGATCATCTTAAAGGTTGCTACCAAAGCTTTACGGAAGCCAATATCACTAAATTGCGCGAAGCAGGCTACGACAAAGAATTTAAGACGGTCGAGCAAGGCGTAAAGGAATACATGCAGTGGTTGAATGTCGACAAGTAGAACGCTGATTTTATGTCTCGACATATTTACAGTGCGGTTCTTTATTTACTAACTCCTCTTTATTTGGTGTACCTCTATTGGCGTGGTCGGCGTGCGCCAGCGTATCGAGATCGTATTTCTGAACGCTTCGGTTTTTACGACATTGAAGTGAGAGATAATCCTATTTGGATTCATGCCGTATCGGTTGGCGAAGCACAAGCAGCTTTGCCGATGATACAAAAGCTAAAAGAACGTTTCCCAGAGCATCCTATTTTAGTTACCACCACCACGCCCACGGGTTCAACACGCATTAAAGAAACCTTGGGCGAAGAGGTCATGCATGTGTATATTCCTTACGATGTGCCGTGTGGTGTTAGGCGTTTTATTTCTGCCATGAAACCATCAATTGCTATTTTTATGGAAACAGAAATCTGGCCGAATATTATTCATGCCTGTAAACAGGCAAAAATCCCTGTTGTGCTTGCTAATGCGCGTATGTCAAAGCGCTCAGCAAAAGGTTACGACAAACTAGGTAGTTTCATGCACGATGTTATGAGCCAAATTGATCTAGTTGCAGCACAGTCTCAAAGTGATGGTGCACGACTTATTGGCTTAGGCGCTAGAACTGAAGTCATGCATGTGACGGGTAGCGTTAAGTTTGATATGCATCTGCCTGCAAGCATTAAAGAACAAGGTGAAGTGTTGCGACGTGACTGGGGCGTGGATAGGAGTATCTGGATCGCTGCGAGTACCCGGCAAGGAGAAGATGAGCAAATACTCGATGCCTTTGCCAAAGTTTGTCATGACCGCCCAGAATCGTTGTTAGTCCTTGTACCAAGACATCCTGAACGTTTTGATAGTGTCGCTACGCTGTGTGAGAAACGCGGTTTTAATGTACAGCGTCGAAGTAAACATCGTCCTTGTAGTAGTGATATTGATATTTATATTGGTGACACCATGGGCGATCTCACCTTAATGTATGCCGCCGCGGATGTGGCTTTTGTGGGTGGTAGTTTAGTATCAACAGGCGGGCAAAATCCCATTGAAGCCGCCGCCTTAGGCTTACCCGTTATTATGGGTTCGTCCTTATATAACTTCTCAGAAGTCACACGTATGTTACGCGAAAGCGAAGCACTGGAAATGGTTGATGACAGTGAGCAACTATCAGCAACCGTACTAGATTATTTCAACGATTCAAGCTTACGTACACAACGTGGCGAAAATGCCTATGCCGTGGTGCAACGAAACCGCGGTGCGATGGAGCGGTTATTGGTTCTCGTAGAGAAATTAATTATTAGAAGTTAATTATTAGAAGTTAATTATTAGAAGTTAATTATTAGAAGTTAATTATTAGAAGTTAATTATTAGAAGTTAA
>VAPL010084818.1_pt1 | contig 10260 bp, 8 predicted proteins | sample 3395061 | NCBI WGS metagenome assembly VAPL01 (sample SAMN08290444, study PRJNA428436) | hydrothermal vent metagenome | isolation source: Deep-sea hydrothermal vent chimney 2 | place: Pacific Ocean: Juan De Fuca Ridge | depth 2182 m m
ATCATTCCTTTCTTTAAAGATGTGATGCTGGATTTCGGCGCTGGTTATATTCTGATTACCACAATTACCATTGTCGGTTTTAGTAATGCCGTCAATTTAACCGATGGTCTGGATGGTTTGGCGATTTTACCTGTGGTGATGGTTGGTGGTGCGTTAAGTATTTTTGCCTACCTGACAGGCAACATCAATTTTGCCAACTATTTGGCAATTCCTTATATAGCAGGTGTTGGCGAGCTGGTCGTATTTTGCGGCGCACTGGTTGGATCCGGGCTGGGATTTTTATGGTTTAACGCTTATCCAGCGCAAGTGTTTATGGGCGATGTCGGCGCGCTGGCATTAGGAGCCGCAATCGGACTGATTGCAGTGCTGGTCAGACAGGAAATTGTATTATTGATTATGGGTGGTGTGTTTGTCATGGAAACAGCCTCAGTGATTATCCAGGTTGTGTCTTTTAAACTAACAGGTAAGCGTATCTTCAGGATGGCTCCCATACACCATCACTATGAATTAAAAGGTTGGCCGGAACCACGTATCATTGTGCGTTTCTGGATTATTACGGTCATTTTAGTCCTCATCGGGTTAGCAACCCTGAAGCTAAGATAATTATGGTTGCAGCATTGAAAATAGATCCCACTGATAACTGCGCAGCGCTGGCGAGCCTGGGCATCACCCCGCTATCGCGGGTGATTGTGGTTGGGCTTGGCATCACCGGGCAATCTGTAGTGCGCTATCTGTTGCAACAAGGGATTATTCCGACTGTTGTCGATAGCCGACAACAACCACCTGCACTGGATCAATTACGTCAAGACTGTCAGCAACATTGGTCGAATCTACAGATTGACACTGGCGCTCATGCCTTTGACAATTTACAAACAGCAACCCATTTAATTGTCAGCCCTGGGGTATCGCTTAAAACCCTTGAGATCGATCAAGCCAGGATTTCAGGGGTCACAATTTTAAGCGATATTGATTTGTTTGCAGTTGCTGCTTCCGCTCCAATCATCGCAATCACTGGTTCCAACGGCAAAACCACCGTGACTACGCTGGTTGGGAAAATGATTGAATGCGCTGGGAAAAAAGCTGCTGTCGGCGGCAATATTGGAACACCGGCATTGGATTTACTGCAAGCTCCCAATCCTGATGTTTATGTATTGGAATTATCCAGTTTTCAACTGGAAATGACATCTCATTTACAGCCAGCAGCAGCCGTTGTGCTGAATTTGAGTGCGGATCATATGGATCGTTATGATAATTTGGCAGCATATGCAGATGCCAAAGCTAGAATTTTTAACAACGCCATGGTGAAGATTGATAATTTTAATCAACCATTACAAACGTTAGCTGATAATACAAATCACATCAACCGTAACCAGCGTTATTTCGGTTTAACAGATGATACTGCCTGCCAATTCAGAATTGGCTTGATTGACAACAATGAATGGTTGATTGCATATGATCAACCACTAATAAAAGTCAGCGAAATAGTCATGCAAGGTCGTCACAATCTCTCTAATGCATTGGCAGCATTGGCATTGGTTGATGCTGTCAATATTCAACCCAGTGCGGCAGTTTCTGTATTACTACGGTTTTCCGGTCTGCCTCACCGCATGGAAAACGTGCGCGAATTGTCTGGTGTGCGCTGGATTAATGATTCCAAAGCGACCAATATCGGCGCTTGCAAGGCTGCGCTACAAGGCATGTTTGGTCGAGTGATTTTGATTGCAGGCGGAGATGGTAAAGGAGCAGATTTTTCTGAACTGGCAGAGATTGTTGAGCAAGCAGTCTCTGTACTGATCCTGCTTGGGAAAGATGCTGAGCGACTACAAATAGCATTGCAAGATTGTGCAGAGATCTGTTGTGTCAATACCATTGAGCAAGCGGTTACTCAAGCTGCCAGCATGGTGCAAGCTGGTGATACAGTATTGTTATCGCCAGCTTGCGCAAGCCTTGATCAATTCGAGAATTATCAGGCAAGAGGCGATGTCTTCAAAAATGCTGTGATGAGGTTATCACAATGACAACATCAATTGCTCAACAACGCTTGCAGGTTGCACTCGGAGAATTCAAATTTAATCTGGATGCACAGCTGGCAACAGTGATTATGGCATTGCTGGTGATTGGCTATGTGATGCTCACATCTGCATCCATCCATCTTGGCGGACAGCAGGATTTAGCTGTTAATCTGCATTACTCAATCATGCAGTTGATTCATATAGTGGTTGGTCTGCTTCTGGCTGCCTTTGCTGCCAGCTTGCCATTATCGTTTTGGCGCAAAGCCACACCTTGGTTGTTTTTATTGGGTATCATTTTATTGCTGGTCGTGTTTATTCCCGGTATCGGTACAACCGTAAAAGGTGGAGCGCGATGGATTGCAATTGCAGGTCTCAGATTACAAGTCTCCGAACCTTTTAAACTGTTTGTGATTCTGGCAATGGCGGGCTTCATCTCCAAGAATCCCAATAAAGTTCAGGGATCCATCTGGGGGTTTATTCGTAGCAACCAGTGGGAATCGATCCCTAAAGCGATTGTCAGCCCGTATGGGTTGTTATTTATTTGTTGTGCATTGTTGATGGCACAACGCAATTTTGGTGCGACTGCAATTGTGATGGCAGTCACCTTCGGTATGTTTTTTTTAGCCGGAATGCGTATCGGAATTTTTCTGCTCGGCTTTAGTCTTGTCAGCGCAATAGCAACATTACTGGTTATATTTTCTCCTTATCGCTTAAAACGTGTCACAGGTTTTCTTGATCCATTTGCTGATCCATCAGGTGATGGCTATCAAATCATTCAAGCGTTGATCTCCTATGTTAATGGAGGATGGTTTGGTGTTGGACTTGGTTCCGGTGTACAAAAAATGTACTTTTTACCCGAAGCACATACCGACTTTCTGTTTTCAGTGGTCGGAGAAGAACTTGGTTTTGCAGGCATGTTGGTGATTATCGTGCTTTATATCGTACTGGTGTGGCGGGTTTTCAGTATAGCCAGCATGGCAGAGCGAAGCGGTAATGTCTTTGCGGCAATGCTGACCTATGGAGTAGCGATCTGGCTCGGGCTGCAATCGTTCATCAACATGGGCGTGAATATGGGCATGCTACCACCAAAAGGTTTGACATTACCACTGATGAGTTACGGTGGCACCAGTATATTGATCACTTTAATCGCTCTCGGATTGGTGCTCAGAGTGTTTCATGAAACTACAGAAGCAGAGGATGAATCCACTGGCTTTGGAGAACGTGAAAAGGGTAAAGCATCATGGTAACGCGCGTAATGATTGCATCAGGCGGTACTGGCGGACATGTGTTTCCAGCCTTGGCTGTTGCCAAAGAATTGCGTGAGCGAGGCGTTAAAGTGACTTGGCTGGGCACTAAAAAAGGCATGGAAAACCGGGTTGTTCCTGAAGCCAACATAGAACTGGATCGCATTTCTGCGCTGGGTTTTAGAGGCAAAGGTTTGATCGCAAAGTTGGCTGCGTTGAAAGGTTTTAGTATCGGCTGTATTCAAACACTGAAAATCATCCGCCATAGAAAACCACATATCGTGCTTGGTATGGGCGGTTTTGTGACAGCACCTGCGGGGCTGATGGCACGTGTTATGAGAATTCCAGTGGTAATTCACGAGCAGAACAGGGTGATTGGCACAGCGAATAAATTACTGGCAAAGATAGCCATCAAAATCATGGAAGCATTTCCAGATACGTTTCCGTCTGCGGAAAAAGTCGTTCACACAGGCAATCCATTGCGTAGTGACATCATCCATTTGGCAGAAACACAATCAGCTCCCAGACAGCAAACCAATGCTCTCCATTTATTAATTGTTGGTGGTAGCCAGGGAGCCAGAGCACTGAATCAGATTGTTCCGCAAGCAATTGCTGTTACAACAATAAATGGGCTGGAAATCATTCATCAATGTGGAGAGCAATGGGTTGATGAAACCAGCCAACAGTATCAACAACTCGGCATCAATGCTCAGGTAAAACCTTTTATTAACGATATGGCTGCCAATTATCAATGGGCTGATCTGGTTATTTGCCGTGCAGGAGCGATGACAATCAGTGAGCTGGCAGCGATTGGTTTGCCATCGATTCTGGTTCCATATCCATTTGCCATTGATGACCATCAAACCAGCAATGCACGTTATCTGGCTGATGCGGGTGGTGCAATTTTAATGCAGGAAAATCAATTAACCGCAGATCGACTTGGGCAACAATTGGCTCAGTTATTAAGTGATCAGCAAGTCTTATCAACCATGCGTATAGCGCTAAAACCTTTGGCACGTATTGATGCAACGAATCAGGTGACTGATATTTGTTTGCAGGAGGCAGCAGCATGATACCGGTAGATGCCAAACTCAAATGGCCAGGGATGGCGCGTATTCAGCATATTCATTTTGTCGGGATTGGTGGTACCGGTATGAATGGTATTGCTGAAGTGATGATTAGTCTTGGTTACCAGGTTTCAGGATCAGACCTGCAAGAAAACGCAGCGATACAACGGTTACGAACTCTCGGCGCGTTGATTCATATTGGGCATCATGCCGATAACCTGCAAGATGTCGATGTAGTCGTAAAATCCACCGCGATTAATGGTAATAATCCAGAAGTAGAAGCCGCCAGACAGCGCAAAATACCGATTGTTCCGCGTGCTGAAATGCTTGCAGAATTGATGCGCTTCCGCTTTGGAATTGCGATTGCCGGAACCCATGGAAAAACCACAACAACCAGTCTGACCGCCAGTATTTTAGGTGAAGCCGAACTGGATCCTACTTATGTAATTGGTGGACGCTTAAATCATTCTGGAACCAATGCACAATTAGGGCAAAGCGATTATTTGGTCGTCGAAGCGGATGAAAGCGATGGTTCGTTTTTGTATTTGTCACCAATGATTGCTGTAGTCACCAATATTGACGAAGATCATTTGGAGACATATGACAGCGATTTTGCTCGGTTAAAATCTGTGTTTGTGGATTTTTTACATCAGATTCCTTTTTATGGAAGAGCGATTGTCTGTATTGATGATGAACACGCAAAAAGTATTCTCCCGTTAATCTCAAAACCAACCATTACCTATGGTTTGAGCGCAGACGCAGATATTAGGGCGATTAATGTTGAGCAACACGGTTGGCAAACTCGTTTCAGTGTGGTCAGAAACAATGCCAGCGCATTGCACATCACCTTAAATCTCCCTGGTACACATAATGTGTTGAATTCACTGGCTGCCATTACAGTTGCTATTGAATTGGGAATTGATGACAGTGTGATCCAAAAAGCTTTACAGGAATTTCGTGGCATCGGACGACGCTTACAAATCAATGGTGAAAACGTTCCGATTGCCAATGGTACAGTTTTATTGGTCGATGATTATGGACATCATCCACGTGAAATCACTGCCACCTTGCAAGCTGTCAAAGCTGTATGGCCCAATCGACGCCTGGTGCTGGTTTTTCAGCCACACCGCTTTACCAGAACCCGTGCATTATTCGAAGATTTTGCACAATGTTTATCAGGTGTTGATTGCTTGATACTTCTGGAGGTGTACGCTGCCGGAGAACAACCGATACATGGCGCTGATAGTCGCTCACTAGCGCGTGCAGTGCGCACACGTGGCAAGGTTGAGCCAGTATTTGTTTCAGAACAACAGCAACTGCATCAGATATTACCAGGATTATTGGAAAACAATGATGTGGTTTTAACCATGGGCGCTGGCAGTATCGGACAAATGGCGGCACAACTTCCTGAGCAATTGGCAAAATTGATGCCGCCAGTATTGGGAGTAATACGGTGACAAGCTGTGTTTCAGTCACCTGCGAAACCAATGAGGTCATAGCATCTGTGAAAACCATACCTGCAGGAAAAATGTTGTTGAATGAACCGCTTGCTAGATATACCTCATGGCGGGTTGGTGGTCCTGCAGAACAATATTATCGACCAGCTGATATCAAGGATTTGTCAGTATTTATTAGCCAGCTTGATAGTCATCAATCAGTTTTTTGGTTAGGTGGCGGCAGTAACCTGTTAATCCGTGATGGTGGAATATCAGGCACAGTGATTCACCTGCGTCGCTCCTTAGATCAAATCAGACTGGAAGCGGATGGTCGACTCTATGTTGAAGCTGGCGTTGGTTGCCCACAAGTTGCTCGCTTCTGTCAGAAAAATGGTTTATCCGGTGCCAGCTTTCTGGTCGGTATTCCCGGAACAATTGGTGGAGCCTTGACTATGAATGCAGGGGCATTTGGTGGCGAAACCTGGCAACTGGTCAGTGAAGTGGAATTAATGGATCGTCAAGGTCATCGACAATGGCTGCAGTCATCGTCCATCCAGGTCGGTTATCGCAAAGTGGACGTTCCTCAAGGACAGTGTTTTGTTGCAGCAAGATTAGCGTTTTCTGCAACAGGTTATGATGATCATGCAATGATGCAGGAATTACTGGAGCGCAGACGCCTCAGCCAACCAATTAACATACCTACTTGCGGTTCTGTCTTCAAAAACCCGGAAGCTGGGTTCGCTGCACAATTAATTGAGCGATGCGGTTTGAAAGGACACCAGATTGGTCAAGCTCGGGTATCTGAAAAACACGCTAACTTTATTGAAAATACAGGTGGTGCGAGTGCAGCAGATATTGAGTTATTGATTAATCTCATACAAAACAGCGTTGAGCGCGAACACAATATACGACTTGAGACTGAAGTGCGCATTGTTGGTGAACCATTGAGTCTGGATCAATGACACATCAACGCACAATCAAAAACGCCACGGAATTCGGTCGTGTTGCTGTTGCAATGGGCGGAGCATCTGCTGAGCGTGAGATTTCGCTAAACAGTGGCAATGCTGTTCTCAACGCATTGGTTGAGCAAGGTGTGAATGCTGTCGCTGTCGATATTGGTAATGATCCAATCAGTGCATTGTTAACCGAGCAGTACGATCGCGTATTCAACATAGTGCATGGACGTGGTGGCGAAGACGGAGTTTTACAAGGTGTACTGGAATCAATGGGATTGCCGTATACAGGCAGTGGTGTGTTGGGCTCAGCATTATGCATGGACAAGCTGAAAACCAAATTATGCTGGCAAGCCAGTCAATTACCAACCCCTGCTTGCATCATGCTGAAAACTCACGAGGATATTGATCGTGTTGTCAATCAACTAGGATTTCCGGTTATCGTCAAGCCGGTTCGAGAAGGTTCCAGTATTGGTATGAACAAAGCGACTTCAACGCAACAACTAACGGATGCATGGCAGCAAGCCCGTGAGTTTGACGATGAGGTGATGGCTGAACAATGGATTACCGGAGATGAGTATACGGTCGGTATTATTGATGATCAAGCATTGCCGTTGATTCGCCTGCAAACACCAAATGACTTTTATGATTACCAGGCAAAATATCATGCCAACACCACGCAATATCATTGCCCATGCGGATTAGCTAAAGAACAGGAAACTCAATTGCAACAATTGGCACTAAATGCCAGTCAAGTTGTGGATGCAACTGGATGGAGCCGAGTTGATTTGTTTGTTAACGATGCCAATCAGCCCTGGTTAATCGAAATCAATACAGTACCCGGCATGACTGATCACAGTCTGGTGCCGATGGCGGCAATAGCAATGGGGATGGATTTTAAGCAACTGGTCTGGCAGATTTTGGAAACCAGCATGGATAACGCCCAACAAGGAATGGCAAACTAATGGTTGCACGGCGCACTTCACATATTGAGCAAGATAAGCCAGCAGGGTTAAAAACAATCACGATTGTGATTGTTGGGTTGTTGGTTTTGATTGGCATAATAATGATTGCAAGATCATCTTCAAGCTTGATGCCTGTGCGAGAGATTTCATTACAAGGTAAATTTCAATACACAAATCCACAACGACTGGAAACTATCATCGATAAAGCTGCGGATGTTGGCTTTCTGGCGATTGATTTACCACAGCTTCAAACAGCACTCAAGCAATTACCCTGGATCAAGTCGGTGAAAATTGAACGTGTATGGCCAGATCATCTGCGCGTATATGTCACTGAGAAGACTGCATATTTACGGCTGGGAAATGATAAACTAATCTCTGTTGATGGCGTTGTGTTTACACCTGTTTCTACACAGCAATTTTCCAATCTACCACTGCTTGATATTAATCATACATATACGCCTGAATTGTTTCGAGCTTATCGTGAAATGGAATATTTGCTTGTCCAAAATGGTTACGAATTAAAACAATTTAATGTCAATCAACATGGTGTATGGACTCTGGATCTGAGTCAGGATATCCATATTGAGGTTGGTCGCATCAACCCATTGACAATTTTTAAACGATTTATTGCTGTATTACCCAGCATTGATAATCAGCGTCTGAGCCAATTGCAGTCGATTGACTTACGCTATGAAAATGGTTTTGCACTTGGGTTTAACGATCAATAGTGATATTGACGATGAATCATTGAACATTAAAATACTTGAAATTATCAGCACAAAAGCATTAAGCAATATGAGGAAAAGATGGCTAAGAAGAGCGAAAAAAATATAATCGTCGGGCTGGATATTGGAACATCCAAAGTGGCCGCTATCGTCGGTGAAGTCAATCTAGATGGCGATGTTGAAATTGTTGGGCTTGGACAAAGCCCATCTAGAGGATTGAAAAAGGGGGTGGTGGTGAATTTGGAATCCACAGTCAACTCCATTCAGCGAGCCGTCCAGGAAGCAGAATTAATGGCAGGGTGCGATATCAGCTCGGTTTTTGTCGGAATTGCTGGCAGCCATATTCACAGCCTGAATTCGCATGGTATTGTCGCTATCAGCAATAAAGAAGTCAGTCAGAGTGATGTTGATCGAGTGATCGATTCTGCCAGAGCCGTTGCGGTTCCAGCCGATCAAAAAATCTTGCATGTGTTGCCTCAGGAATTTGTAATTGATGGACAAGAAGGCATTAAAGAGCCGGTTGGTATGTCTGGTATACGTCTAGAGGCAAAAGTGCATATTGTTACCGGTGGAGTGAGTGCCGCACAAAATATTGTGAAATGTATTGAGCGATGCGGGTTACAAGTTGAAGATATTGTCCTTGAACAATTGGCATCATCAATGTCTGTGTTGACCGATGATGAAAAAGAACTTGGGGTATGTCTGGTTGATATTGGTGGTGGCACAACTGATATTGCTGTATTCACCCATGGTGCAATTCGCCATACAGCAGTCATTCCTATTGCTGGAGATCAAGTGACTAATGATATTGCTGTGGCATTAAGAACACCCAGTCAAAACGCTGAAGAAATCAAAAAGAAATATGCGTGTGCATTAGCACAACTTGCCAAACTGGAAGAAACCCTCGAAGTTCCCAGTATTGGTGATCGAGCACCCCGACAAATTTCCCGACAAGCGTTGGCAGAAATCATCGAGCCACGTTATGAAGAATTGATTTTGCTGGTACAAGCAGAGCTAAGACGTGCAGGATTTGAAGATTTGATTGCTGCAGGAATGGTGTTTACCGGAGGCAGTTCGAAAATTCCCGGTCTCGTTGAATTAGCAGAAGAAATATTTCATATGCCGGTGCGTATCGGTATTCCGCAATTTGTCAGCGGCCTTGTTGATGTGGTGCGCAATCCTATTTACGCAACAGGTGTTGGAATGGTGATTTACGGCGACAAAAACCGGGATTCTGGTTCAAGTAATGCAACACTCACCGGCGTCAATAGTTCAGAAGAAGGTATTTGGGCAAAAATGAAGAGTTGGTTTCAGGGGAATTTTTAGGGTAGTAGCCAAAACAACGTGTCATTACACCGGCATTAATTATATGTTGCCGGACATTATAATTTTAATTTAGGTAATATTCAGGAGAGTAACATGTCATTTGAAGTAGTTGATCCATATGCATCTAATAATGCAGTAATCAAAGTTGTGGGAGTCGGTGGTGGTGGTGGAAATGCGATCAATCATATGATTGATAATGGGATGGTCGATGTGGATTTTATTTGCGTCAATACAGATGCCCAGGCACTGAAAAACACCAATGCAAAAACTGTTTTACAACTGGGTGGAGAATTAACCAAAGGTCTGGGTGCAGGTGCTGATCCAGAGGTTGGTCGTGAAGCCGCGCTGGAAGACAGAAGTCATATTGAGGAAATTCTGGAAGGAACTGATATGGTGTTCCTGACCAGCGGCATGGGTGGCGGAACCGGAACCGGAGCAACCCCTGTGATTGCAGAAATCGCAAAAGAAATGGGGATTCTAACCGTTGCAATTGTTACTCGTCCATTTTCATTTGAGGGCAAAAAACGCCAGA
>VAPL010420120.1_pt1 | contig 10260 bp, 7 predicted proteins | sample 3395061 | NCBI WGS metagenome assembly VAPL01 (sample SAMN08290444, study PRJNA428436) | hydrothermal vent metagenome | isolation source: Deep-sea hydrothermal vent chimney 2 | place: Pacific Ocean: Juan De Fuca Ridge | depth 2182 m m
AAACCTTGAATGCGTACAAGCCCATGCTGACAACGCCAAACAACCAGCCAACCGCGAATACCGCGGTGAACGCGAGAGATACAGGGGAGCGAATTTCCCAATGCAGCAGTTTCAAGCTGACGTCGCCGGGATTACCGACCGTGAAAACGATCATCGCCAGGAAAATCAGGACGACCAGTAGCGCAACGCCAATACGTTTGAGAATAATCAACTCTTGATGGGAAAGTGACGACTTGCGTTCACGCGTTCTCGCAGGTCTTTTCCGGGTTTGAAGTGCGGCACATGCTTGCCGGACAAGGCGACGGCCTCGCCTGTCTTAGGATTACGTCCGATACGCGGTGGGCGATAGTGCAACGAAAAACTTCCAAAGCCGCGGATCTCGATGCGTTGTCCCTGAGCCAGCGAATCGCTCATGAGATCGAGCAGATGCTTAACTGCGGACTCAACATCTTTGGCAGGCAGGTGTTTTTGCTTGCGAGAGATTGCTTCTATTAGTTCGGATTTTGTCATTTTACCTTTCGCTGTACCGCTGTCTAGCGTAACTCACGGATAGTAAAGGTAATAATAGCCCGGACACGGTCGTCCGGGCTAGCTTTTTTACTTAATTATTTACTTCCGCCGGACATCTTTTCCTTCAGAAGCTCGCCGAGCGTGGTTCCCACAGGGGCTGCAGACGAATCCGATTTGTAGCTACTGACCGCCTCCTGCTCCTCGTGAACCTCCTTCGCCTTGATCGACAGCGCGATTGTGCGACTCTTGCGATCAACATTGGTGAATTTGGCCTCAACCTCTTCACCAACCTTTATGATCGTCCGCGCGTCCTCAACCCGGCCGCGCGCCAATTCAGATGCGCGCAAAGAACCAAATACGCCATCACCAAGGTCTACAACCGCACCGCGCGCGTCCACTTCCGTGACCGTGCCGGTAACAATCGAGTTTTTCGGATGGGCCGCAAGCCAGCCGGAGAACGGATCTTTCTCCAATTGCTTGATACCCAGCGAAATGCGTTCGCGCTCTGCGTCGATCGCCAACACCGCGGCCTCAATCTCTTGGCCTTTCTTGTAATTACGCACGGCTTCTTCGCCGGGGTAATCCCAGGAAATATCGGACAGATGAACGAGACCATCGATGCCGCCGTCGAGACCGATGAAAATGCCGAAGTCTGTAATCGACTTGATCTGGCCGGATACCTTATCCGAGCGGCTGATCGTTGCGGCAAATTCGGCCCACGGATTCGACTTGCACTGCTTGATGCCGAGGGAAATACGGCGGCGATCTTCGTCGATTTCGATAACCATGACTTCGACTTCTTCGCCAACCTGAACCACGCGGGACGGATTAACGTTTTTGTTGGTCCAGTCCATTTCGGAAACGTGTACCAGACCTTCGACGCCATCTTCAATCTCAACAAAGCAACCGTAGTCCGCAATGTTGGTGACTTTGCCGAACATGCGGGTCTGCGGCGGATAACGACGCGCGAGATCCTGCCACGGATCCTCTCCAAGCTGCTTCATGCCAAGCGAGACTCGCTGGCGTTCGCGATCGAACTTGAGAATCTTGACATCGATTTCCTGACCCACTTCCACGATTTCGGAAGGATGCTTGACGCGCTTCCAGGCCATGTCGGTAATGTGCAGGAGTCCGTCGATGCCACCGAGGTCGACAAATGCGCCGTAGTCGGTGAGGTTCTTGATGATTCCTTTTACTGTGTTGCCTTCCTGAAGTTCTTTCAGGAGCGCCTCGCGTTCTGCGGAGTATTCTTTCTCGACAACCGCGCGACGTGAAACGACGACGTTGTTGCGACGCTGATCCAGCTTGATGACCTTGAACTCAAGTTCCTTGCCTTCGAGGTAAGCGGGGTCGCGAACCGGGCGAACATCAACCAACGATCCGGGCAGGAATGCCCGAACGTTGTCGATTTCAACCGTGAAACCGCCCTTGACGCGACCGTTGATGATGCCCTCGACCACAGCACCGTCTTCAAACGCCTTCTCAAGATCGATCCAGGTACGCGCACGTATCGCCTTTTCGCGAGACAGCTTGGTCTCGCCGAAACCGTCTTCTACGGCATCGAGCGCAACCTCGACTTCATCTCCAACGGAAAGCCCGCCTTCGATTTTGTCGTTCTTGAACTGTTCTACGGGGATGACAGCCTCGGATTTGAGGCCTGCGCTGACGATGACAACATCGTCGTTTATTGCCACTACAATACCGGTAATAATTGCGCCCGGTTTTATTTGTTGGCTGGCAAAACTTTCTTCAAATAATTCAGCAAAACTTTCAGACATGTTAGTAAACCAAGGGAACGAGGTGTCCCCACCCAAGCGTCGACGAGCATCCTGCTACCGACGGTCATTTAAAAAAAGGAGCGAACATCCTGTCCGACCCTATCCATGTTACTTTCTTGAGAATTTAGAGTTCTGCGACCCAGTCCAGCACGGTTTGCGTAACAGCCTCTATGGACCTACCCGAAGAATCCAGAATTCTGGCACCCTTCGCTGGCTTTAACGGAGCTACCGATCGCTCGGAATCCCGCCGGTCACGGTCCTCTATGTCCCGTGAAAGGGCGGCAAGGCTAACATCGATACCCTTATCGTTCAACTGCTTATGGCGCCTTTTGGCGCGTTCTTCCGCACTCGCCGTGAGGAAGATTTTCAACGCTGCATCCGGAAACACATGACTGCCCATGTCGCGACCGTCCGCGACCAGCCCCGGCGGTCTTTGGAAGGCTCGCTGGCGCTCCAGAAGTGCCTCTCGCACTGCCGCAATGGCGGCAACCGTCGAGGCGTCGCTGCCCGTCGATTCCTTGCGAACCTCGAGCGTAACGTCGGTATCGGCAAGCCATATGCACTCGGACCCGTCAGAATGGCTGTCAAACCTTACGTTCAGGTCCCGTGCGAGCGCCGCGAGGGCCGCGGCATCGTCAAGCCGCACGCCGTTGTTTCTCGCTGAAATCGCGATCAAACGGTACAAGGCCCCACTATCGAGCAAATGATAGCGAAGCGCGTCCGCCACACACCGCGCCACCGTCCCTTTTCCGGAACCGCTGGGTCCGTCGATCGCGATTACCGTGACTGTCACCGTAGTTGCTCCGGCTTGAGGTTCGCTCCGACGCCGGCCATGCAGGTGTGGAACCCGGGAAACGAGGTGTCGACGGCCGCGACGTCTTCGACGATGAGTTCGTCGCTCGCAACGGTACCGGCTACGGCCAACGACATTGCGACGCGATGATCGCCGTGGCTGCGTACGATGCCGCCGCCGAAACGGCCGCCGTGCACGACGGCGCCGTCCTCAGTTTCGCTGATCTCGATACCCATTATGCGCATACCATCCGCCATCGCCGAGATTCGATCACTCTCTTTTACACGCAGCTCACCGATACCGGAAAATTTCGTGCTACCGCTGGCAGCGGCCGCGGCGACGAATATCACCGGAAACTCGTCAATGGCCAGCGATACCAGCGCGGGATCAACGGTACAGCCCTGCAGGCGAGATGAGCGAACACGAATATCCGCCACGGGCTCCGCTCCCAGCAGTTGCGGATTTTCCAGGCTGATGTCCGCACCCATGCTCTGCAATATGTCGATCACGCCTGTGCGGGTTGGATTAACGCCTACATTTCGGATCATCACATCAGCATCTTCGGACAACAGCGCAGCAAGCATCACGAACGCTGCCGACGATAAATCGCCCGGAACTGAGACATCGCAAGCGGTCAGTTGCTGTCCGCCCAACAAGGTGACCGTCCCGTTCGACGTCGAGACCGTCACCCCCATAGCGCCGAGCATGCGTTCCGTATGATCGCGCGTTACTGAGGGTTCGATTACCGCCGTCGTACCCGTTGCGTACAAACCTGCCAGTAGAATTGCAGATTTCACCTGCGCACTGGCCATCGGCAGTGCGTATTCGATGGCCCGCAATGGGCTCGAACCTCGAATCGCAAGCGGAGGTTTGCCGTCATTGCTGTCCAAAGTGGCGCCCATCCGCTGCAGCGGATCAATGATGCGTCCCATCGGGCGACCCGACAATGACTCATCCCCCGATAACACGCTGGCGAATGACTGACCGCACAACAGCCCGGCCATCAGCCGCATCGCTGTGCCGGAGTTACCGAGGTTTAGATCCGATGCTGCGGCGTGAAGACCGTGCAGGCCCACGCCATCGATGGACATTTCGGTCGGGCTTGCTTGTCGAATATCGACACCCAGCGCACGCATCGCGGTCAACGTCGCCAGACAATCCTCTCCGGCAAGAAAGCCGCACACTTCTGTACGACCGTTCGCCACACTGCCGAGCATCAACGCACGATGGGAAATCGATTTGTCGCCGGGTACCGTGACCGAGGCGTCACGAACCTGCGACGGTATTACTTTAAAATGCATGGGTGGTCAGCCGACTGCTTTGGGATAGGCGCCCAGAACCCGGAATAAGGAACTGTTCTTCTCAAGTTTTGCCAACGCGTCACTCACAGGCGCCTCTTCTGCGTGGCCCTCGATGTCAATGAAAAACACATAGTCCCAGTTCTTCCGCTGCGACGGGCGCGACTCTATCCGCGTCATATTCACGCCCTGCTCCGCGAACGGCTGCAGCAAGTTGTGCAAAACGCCGGCGCCGCCGGCGGTGTCACTGGTGGACACCAGAATCGTGGTTTTGTCTTCGCCACTGGCCGCCAGTAGTTTGCGGCCGACGACCAGAAACCGCGTTGCGTTGTCCGGTCGATCCTCGACGTTGTTGACCATGACCTTCAATTCATAGACGTGGGCCGCAACTTCCGGACCTATCGCCGCTGTCCCGTCCTCATCGCGAGCACGTCGCGCCCCGACGGCATTGCTTGACACACCAATGAGTTCTACCTGTGGCAGATACTCTCGCAACCAGCCGCGGCATTGCGCCAGCGATTGCTCGTGCGCGCAAATACGCTCAATATTTTGCAGCCCGGACATCTTACCCATCAGATGCTGTTCGATCTTAAGTTCTATTTCACCGGCGATTTTCAGCGGCGACGTCAGAAACATATCCAGCGTGTTGTTGACCGAACCCTCCGTGGAATTTTCAATCGGCACAACCCCAAAATCCGCCGCGCCAGATTCGACTTCCTGAAACACTTCGTCAATCGAGTGAAACGGCAGCGCCCGAACGGAGTGGCCGAAATGTTTGAATACGGCAGCTTGAGTAAAAGTACCTTCCGGTCCCAGGAATCCGATCTTCAACGGCTCCTGCTGCGCCAGGCAGGCGGACATGATCTCGCGAAACAGTCGCAGCATTTCCTCATCGCGCATCGGGCCCGCATTACCCTCCAGCACGCCACGAAGTACTTCGGCTTCGCGCTCGGGGCGGTAATATTCGACACCGGAGCCAAGATCGCCTTTGGCGACGCCGACCTGCTGAGCAATCGTTGCCCGCTGGTTGATCAACCGCATCAACTGCTCGTCAATCGCGTTGATCTGTTTGCGGATCTCCGCGATATCCAGGGGCTGCCCGTCTTTGCCCGTTCCAGCCATTCCCCTACCTGCTCCAAAAACCCAATAGAAGCGTGAACTTATACAGGCTTACCGAGATTTCGCAACGTCAGAATACCTTCGATACTACCGATCTCGCTGAGCAACTCCGGTGTCGGCTCATCGTTAACATCGACAATCGTGTACGCAAGTTCGCCAACGGACTTGTTGAGCAAGTCTTCAATATTCAAGCCTGCGTTCGCGATGCAAGTCGACACCTGACCCACCATGTTCGGTACATTGGCATTCGCCAACGTGAGTCGCCAGGTATTGAGGCGTGGCAAACGCGCCTCCGGGAAGTTCACCGAATAACGCACGTTACCGTTTTCGAGGTAATCCTTAACGTTTTCAGCCACCATGATCGCGCAGTTTTCTTCTGCCTCAGCGGTAGACGCGCCAAGGTGAGGCAACGCAACTGCTTTTGGATGTGCGATCAGCTCCGGCGTCGGAAAATCCGTCACAAAAGAATGCAGTTTTCCACTGTCGAGCGCTGCCAGCACCGCTGCATCGTCAACAACACCGCCGCGGGCGAAATTCACGATTACGGCACCGTCGCTCATCAATGCGACGCGATCTGCACTGACAATATTGCGTGTCGCATCGACGAGCGGTACGTGCAACGACAGAAAATCCGCGTTTTGGAATAATTGATCCAGAGTCTCTACGTGCTCGACGCCGGAAGAAAGCTGCCAGGCGTTTCGAACGGTAATCGCCGGATCAAACCCCACCACCTTCATGCCCAGCGCAAGGGCTGCATTCGCCACTTCCACCCCTATCGCGCCCAAACCAAGAATCGCGAGTGTTTTTCCGGGCAGCTCGAATCCGACAAATTGCTTCTTGCCCGCCTCGACTGCTTTTGCCAAAGCATCACCGGTCTCCTCCAGTGACGCCACGTAGTCGCTGGCGCCACACAAATTACGGGCTCCGATCAGCATTCCGGCAATCGCGAGCTCTTTGACGGCATTGGCATTCGCGCCCGGTGCATTGAACACCGGAATACCGCGAGCACTCATGGCATCAACAGGAATATTGTTGGTGCCCGCACCGGCGCGGCCAATCGCGACAACGCTGGCCGGCAACTCCGTGTCGTGCAGGTTTTGCGAACGCAGTATCACCGCGTCGGGGTTGGCGATTTCAGACGCGACCTCGTAGCGATCACGCGGCAGACGCCGCAGTCCCTCGACTGCGGTATTGTTGAGGGTGAGTACTTTGAACATGTGCTGTTATCCGTGTGTGTTTTCGAAGTCGCTCATAAACGAGATTAATGCGTCTACGGCTTCCTCGGGTACTGCGTTGTAAATCGATGCACGCATGCCACCTACTGATCGGTGGCCCTTGAGGTTGGTCAGGCCGGCGGCGTGGCTTTGTGCAAGAAAAACGGAGTGCAGTGCGTCGTCAGCCAGAATAAACGGAACGTTCATCCACGATCGGCAATCTTTCGCTACCGGGTTTGAATAGAAGTCGGAATCATCAATCGCCGCGTACAATTTGCTCGCCTTGCGTTCGTTTACGTCGGCCATTGCCTTGATCCCGCCTCGTTCCAGCAACCACTGAAACACAAGATCGGCAACGTACCAGGCGAACGTCGGTGGCGTGTTGCTCATGGAATCGGAGTCGGCGTAGGACTTCCATATCATCAGGTGCGGATTCTCTGCTCGGGCACGACCGAGAAACTCGTCCTTCACAATGACCACAGTGATTCCGGCCGGTCCGATGTTTTTCTGCGCACCGGCGTAAATCACCGCAAAACGACTCACGTCTATGGGCCGCGACAGAATCGTGCTGGACATATCGGCGACCAACGGCACATCGCCGCCGGGCACGAAATGAAACTCGACACCGGCAATGGTCTCATTGGGCGTGTAGTGGAGATACGCGGCATTTTCGCTGCGATTCCAGGTCGACTCAGAAGGAATGTAGGTAAACTTCCGGTCCGATGCGTTAGCAACGACATTAACGTTACAGAACTTCTCTGCCTCGCCAGCCGCCTTTTTACCCCAACTGCCGGTAACGACGTAGTCTGCCGTATCGCCGGCCGCGGTGAGATTCAGCGGTGTCATCGCCATCTGCAGTGTCGCGCCGCCTTGCGGAAACAACACTCGATAGTCATCAGGAATGGCCAGTAACTTTCGCAGGTTCGATTCAGCACGCGTAGCAAGTTCCACGAATTCTTTACCGCGATGACTGCATTCCATCACCGACATGCCGGTCCCCTGCCAATCAGGGATGTCGTCTTGTATTTGCTGCAATACTTCCAGTGGAAGCGCTGCCGGTCCGGCACTGAAATTGTGAACGCGCGACATGTCGCTAAGGTCCTTCGGAGTATTTGAGGGGAATCACAGGCCGAGTATTGTTACGGTTTAGCGGCATAAATGCACTAATAAAATCGGGATAAGAAAAGTCCCTCGATGCATAAAGCGCACCGTTTTAGTGCATCAGTGCTAGGTCTCGTCGCTTTCAATCGCCTCGATTCGGGCCAATCCAACCAGGCGCTGGCCCTCGCCAACTCGAATCAATCGAACACCCTGGGTATTGCGACCGATGATGGAAATGTCGTCAACGCCGGTACGCACCAACGTGCCGTTCGAACTGATGAGCATGACTTCGTCGTCGTCGGCGACCTGTAGCGCACCAACGGTCCTGCCGTTGCGGTCCGATGTCTGAATCGCAATAACTCCTTGTCCACCGCGACCCTGCAGCGGGAAGTCATCGGTCGGCGTGCGTTTGCCGTAGCCGTTTTCCGTCGCTGTGAGGATCAGGCCGTCGCTCATTATCGACAGCGCGATGACCTCATGCCCATCCGGCAAGCGGATACCGCGCACACCAGCCGCGCCGCGACCCATGGGGCGTACATCTTCTTCCTTGAAACGAATCGACTTGCCGTGACTCGCAACCAGCAGCACCTCGGCGTTGCCGTCGGTAATCGCGACGTTCACCAGCTTGTCATCATCGCGTAAATCTATCGCGATAATGCCGTTCGCGCGCGGACGCGAGAACTGCTTCAACGGCGTCTTTTTCACGGTGCCCGCCGACGTCGCCATGAAGACAAAATGATCGTCTTCGTACTCTCGAATCGGCAGCACCGCGTTGATGCGCTCACCGTCTTCGAGCGGCAGCAAGTTGACGATGGGCTTACCGCGAGAACCCCGGCTCGCCTGCGGTACCTGATAGACCTTTAACCAGTACATCTTGCCGCGGCTCGAAAAGCACAGAATCGTGTCGTGCGTGTTCGCAACGAAGAGATTGTCGATGAAATCCTCGTCCTTCACCTTGGTTGCCGAGCGCCCTCTGCCACCGCGCTTTTGTGCCTGATACGCCTCGATCGGCTGCGCCTTGGCGTAACCGCCGTGCGACAGCGTCACGACCACTTCTTCCTCGGGAATCAGGTCCTCAACGCTCAGGTCTGAGTGGTCCTGAACGATTTCGGTCCGGCGTTCGTCACCGAATGCATCACGAACCTCGATGAGTTCAGTCTTGATGACATCCAGCAACAGATCCGGGTTTGCCAAGATATTAGAAAACTCTTTAATTTTCTCTAGTACCTCTTTGTATTCTTTTACTATTTTATCCTGCTCAAGACCCGTCAGGCGGTGCAGACGCAGGTCGAGAATCGCCTGAGCCTGTACGGCGGACAAGCGGTATTCGCCGTCGATGAGGCCCGAGCCTGTCTGCAGACCGTCGGGCCGCGTATCCAGATCGCCCGCCCGCTCCAGCATGCCGGTAACCGCGCCGGGCTCCCAGCGTTGTTCCAGCAGAGCCGATTTCGCGTCGGCCGGCGATGCTGATGCTTTGATGAGCGCGATGACTTCGTCGATGTTCGCCAGCGCAACCGTCTGACCCTCCAGCACGTGCGCCCGGTCGCGCGCCTTGCGCAGGTCGAAAATCGTTCGGCGGGTAACCACCTCACGACGGTGCGCGAGGAAAGCCTCGAGAATCTGCTTTAGATTCAAGAGTTTTGGCTGACCGTCGTGCAAGGCAACCATATTGATACCAAACACGCTTTGCATGGCGGTCTGTTTGTAGAGGTTGTTCAATACCACGTCGCTGACTTCGCCCATCTTGAGCTCGATCACGATGCGCATACCGTCCTTATCGGACTCGTCGCGCAGCTCGCTGATACCCTCGATGCGTTTCTCACGCACCAGATCGGCAATCTTCTCGATAAGGCGCGCCTTGTTCACCTGAAACGGCAGCTCGGTAACGATAATCGCTTCCTTGCCGCGCGCGTTGATCACTTCAACACCGGTTCTGGCACGCATGTGCACGCGCCCACGGCCGGTGCAGTAGGCTGAGTAGATGCCTTGTGCACCGTTAATAATACCGGCCGTCGGAAAGTCCGGTCCCGGGATGTGTTCCATCAGCCCCGGCACGTCAATGCCCGGGTTCTCGATCAGCGCCATGCAAGCACCGATAACCTCAGTAAGGTTATGAGGCGGAATATTCGTTGCCATTCCCACAGCGATTCCGGACGAACCGTTGACCAGCAGATTCGGCAAACGCGTCGGCATGACCGAGGGTTCACTTTCCGAGCCGTCGTAGTTCTCGACAACATCGACCGTTTCCCGGTCGATATCGGCCAGCAACTCGTGCGCGATTTTTGACATACGCACTTCGGTGTAACGCATCGCTGCCGGCGAGTCGCCGTCCACGGAACCGAAGTTACCCTGTCCGTCCACCAACATGTAACGCAGCGAAAACGGCTGCGCCATGCGAACGATGGTGTCGTAGACCGCAGAATCGCCGTGCGGATGATATTTACCGA
>VAPL010018973.1_pt1 | contig 10258 bp, 6 predicted proteins | sample 3395061 | NCBI WGS metagenome assembly VAPL01 (sample SAMN08290444, study PRJNA428436) | hydrothermal vent metagenome | isolation source: Deep-sea hydrothermal vent chimney 2 | place: Pacific Ocean: Juan De Fuca Ridge | depth 2182 m m
CAAGACTAGTACTCCGTCAAGGTTATATTGACGGAGTACTAGAATAAGAATCAATCGGGACGGCGCGTTTCAGGTACCTTGATTAAAAAGCGTACCAGTATTAGGTTCATAGCATCTTAGAACAAGTGGAATACAATAATATAACGTTGTTTCTAGAACTAAAATTTACTGGCCAGGTAAGGCGGGGAAAACAGCACAGGTAGCGCAGCAAGTAGCATGGAAATGTGCTAGGGAGACGGTTAGTCAAGCATGAATAGAGGCCATCGAGTTACACGCGATAAACCTGGGTCCATAGCAAATTTTGTTATGGTTCTTCTTGGTCCGCTGATTGTCACATTAACATTAATTGTTGTTACCTATGTCTATGATGTTCGCTATGATGGCGCTTATGTGTCTTTAACGGTAGTTACATTTCTGATTTCTTTTATTGTCTTTAAAGAAATTAATCTACATATCTCCTGGCGCACCGGTGGTGTAAGCGCACAAACCAGAGAAATAGTTTTTGCTTGGTTAGTGTTTGTGAGTATTTTGCTTTTTCTTGGTTATGCCACAAAGTCATCTGAAGTGTTTTCGCGCCGGATTATTTTGACCTGGATAGTGGCGACTCCTTTTATAATGTTATTTGTCTATGCCATCGCAAAAATAGTGTTAACGAAAATAATCAAATCTGAAAAATTTTCGAGATCAGTAGTTGTAGTGGGGGTAAACGACTTGAGTAAAAGCCTGGTTACTGAAATTGCATCGGATCCTCAGCTTAATATGAACTTTAAAGGTTATTTTGACGATAGAAATAATGAAAGATTGGGAAAAATAGACAATGGTGATGTGCTAGGTAAATTTAGTGGGCTTTCTCAGTATATAAATAAACATAAAATTGATTTGATTTATTTTGCACTACCGATGGTGCAGGAAAAAAGAATATTAAATTTGCATGATGATGTTCGCGATACCACTGCTTCAATTTATTTTGTACCTGACCTCTTCATATTTGATTTGATACAAGCACGGGTCGATGATGTTAATGGTATTCCCGTATTGGCTGTTTGCGAATCCCCGTTTGCAGGTGTAACAGGATTATTGAAGCGCTTAAGCGATATACTGTTTGCGAGCGTTCTGATATTGCTTGTTTCTCCAATAATGCTGTTGATTGCGATAAGTATAAAAATACTAATGCCTGGTCCCGTGTTATTTAAACAAAAAAGGTATGGTTTGGATGGTGAAGAAATTAAAGTTTATAAATTTCGTACCATGAAGCAATGTGATAACTCAACTGATAATAAAGAAGGAAAAGTGGTTCAGGCAACAAGAAATGATCCGCGGGTGACTGAGTTAGGTTCCTTTTTAAGGAAAACATCACTTGATGAATTGCCGCAATTTTTTAACGTATTACAGGGCAGAATGAGTGTCGTGGGTCCACGACCACATGCCGTCGCACACAATGAAGAATATCGAAAATTGATTAAAGGTTATATGATGCGCCATAAGGTTAAGCCGGGTATTACAGGATGGGCGCAGGTAAACGGCTTGCGTGGAGAAACAGACACAATTGAAAAAATGGAGTCACGCGTGCGTTATGATCTGGATTATTTACGTCATTGGTCACTGGGATTAGACGCAATGATCATTATAAGAACAGTGTTGATGATGTTTCGTGACAAGAATGCGTACTAGTACACCGTCAAAATAGCCTTGACGGTGTACTAGCCTTTTGTCAGGTTTGTGGGGCAGGGGGAAAATGCAGTAGGATTATATTTTGCATTTATAGGTCAGTTCTACCGTTCCGTCTTCGTAGACGGTTTCCAGTCTGACAGTAAACCCCCATAAACGTGCGATATGTTTGGTTACTTCTGCGACTGTTTCTGCCAATGGTCGGCGGTTATATTGGTAGTGCCTTAGAGTCAGTGAACGATCGCCTTTCATATTGACATCATAAACCTGAATATCGGGTTCGTTTTGTCCAAGATTATATTGTTCCGACAAGGTTTTTTTGATGTGATGGTAGCCTTCGTCGTTGTGAATAGATGATATTTCAAGTTCAGGTTTGGTATCATCATCCAGTAATGAAAAAAGTTTAAAGTCTCGTATGATTTTGGGAGATAAATATTGTGAAATAAAACTTTCGTCTTTAAAGTTTCTCATGGCAAAATCAAGTGATTCTACCCAGTCAGTATTTGCCAGATCGGGGAAATAATTCTTGTCCTCTTCGGTAGGATTTTCACATATACGCCTTATGTCCTTCATCATGGAAAAACCAAGCGCATAGACATTTATGCCACTGTAGAAGCGACTGTCAAATGAAGGTTGGCTCACCACATTTGTGTGTGATTGCAAAAATTCAATCATAAAGCCGTCAGAAAGAAATCCTTCGTCGTATAGTTGATTGAGCAATGTGTAATGCCAGAATGTTGCCCAGCCCTCATTCATAACTTGGGTTTGTCTTTGTGGATAAAAATATTGGGCAATTTTACGCACTATACGAACGAGTTCTCTTTGCCATGGTTCAAGTAAGGGCGCATTTTTTTCTATAAAGTACAAAATATTTTCTTGAGGTTCATCTGGGAAGCGCAAATCAGTTGGTTCAGCATCGTCTGATTCTTTAGTCGGTATTGTTCGCCATAATTCATTTATCTGAGATTGCAGGTATTCCTCCCGTTCTTTTTGACGGAGCATTTCTTTTTGTATCGATAGATTAGGTGGTCGTTTGTAACGATCTACACCGTAATTCATTAAGGCGTGGCAGGAATCCAGAATTTCCTCAACTTGTTTTTCACCATAACGTTCTTCACATTTGGCCACGTAGTTCTTCGCGAATAGAAAATAATCAATAATGGCGTCGGCATTTGTCCAGGTTTTGAATAAGTAATTATTTTTAAAAAAAGAATTATGACCATAAGCAGCATGTGCGATAACCAATGCCTGCATCATCATGGTGTTTTCTTCCATGAGGTAGGTAATGCATGGGTCAGAGTTAATCACAATTTCGTAAGCCAGCCCCATTTGACCACGTCGGTAGCGTTGCTCGGTCGCGAGAAATTGTTTTCCGAACGACCAATGAGAATAGCCTAATGGCATACCCACAGATGCATAGGCATCCATCATTTGTTCTGCAGAAATTATTTCAATTTGAATTGGATAAGTGTCTAACTTGAATTGAGAAGCAACGCGCTCAATTTCTTTATTGTATCTATCTATTAATTCGAAAGACCACTCTGACGTATTAGAAATTATTTTCCCTCTCTTTTTAACAGCTGTCTTTTTGGAGGTTTGTTTGGTTACTTTGCCAGATGCCTTTTTCAATACATTGTTGGATTGTTGGCCCGCCCTTTTTTTAGACGGATTGACGGTTTTCCTGTTATCTGTATCAGTTTTAGAATTCATGACGGTTGTTTTTTAAAAAGCTCTCTAAATACGGGATAAATTTCAGAAATATTTTCAATACGCTGCATCGCGAAATTTTCACATGCCATTTTCACATTTAGATATTCACGCCACAGGTTTTGTGGATTATCATTTGATATTTCTATATAAGAATAATATTGTACACACGGTAATATTGAATTCGCCAACAAATCTCGACAAATTGGTGAGTCATCGTTCCAGTTGTCACCATCAGAGGCCTGTGCGGCGTATATATTCCATTCATCTGTTGGAAAGCGATCTTTAATAATTTCATGCATTAATTTTAGTGCACTGGATACAACGGTACCGCCGGTTTCTCTGGAATAGAAAAAATTTTCTTCGTCAACTTCTTTGGCAATTGTATGGTGAGAAATAAATACAATTTCTATCTTTTCGTATGTGCGTGTTAAAAATAAATAAAGCAAGATAAAAAATCGTTTTGCGATATCTTTTTTCATTTGGTCCATTGAACCCGATATATCCATCAAACAAAACATAACAGCGTGTGTTGATGGTCGTGGTAGTTTTATTCGGTTGTTATATCTTAGGTCAAACGGGTCGATAAAGGGAATCGCAGCTATTTTTTTCTTTAGCGATTCTATTTCTTTCTTCAATTCAAAAACTTTAGGGCGGTATTCATCAGTGACTAGCAATAGTGCAGACAATGCCTGTTCTGCTTCTTTTAATTGTCTTTTGTATGGGTTCTGTAGGGCGATGCGTCTGGACAGCGCGCCCCGCAAAGAGCGAACAATATTAATATTTGAAGGTATACCATCTGAGCTGTGTCCCGCGCGCACGCTCTTAAATTCTTTAATGGTCGTCAGTTTGGTTTTCACCAAATTGGGGAGCGCGAGGTCTTCAAAAAAGAATTCCAAAAACTCTTCTTTAGAGAGTTGGAATACAAAATCATCCAGACCTTCACCGCTGTTACTCGCTTTATTTCCTTTGCCACCACCTTGTGGCGGACGGGGGATTTTATCGCCGGTAGAAAATTCTTTATTTCCAGGTAAAATATTATCTCGACGCCCCCCCGGTCCGTGACGAAAAGTGGGTTCGGAAATATCTTTGGCAGGAATGGTAACGGATTCACCTTTCTCAACATCTGTGATGCTGCGGCCCGCGATGGCATCTGTAACGGCCCTTTTAATATTGGATTTAAAGCGCTTTAGAAATTTACGGCGGTTTACCGCGCTTTTATTTTTGCCGTTAAGCCGTCTGTCGAGTATTTGTGCCACATCATCGCCTTTAAGATGATTTTCTGACTCGTAAGTACCACTCGCAAAGCAATCGGACTTGTTTTTGTGTGTAGCCTTTTTCGGTCATGCGATCGACAAAATCTTCATGTTTCTTCTGTTCATCCCCCGAGCTTTTTGCATTAAACGAGATAACCGGGAGTAAGTCTTCGGTATTTGAAAACATTTTCTTTTCAATAACCGTGCGAAGTTTTTCGTAACTTGACCATTGTGGATTTTTACCGTCATTCTGCGCACGTGCGCGTAGTACAAAATTGACTATTTCATTTCGAAAATCCTTGGGATTGCTTATGCCCGCCGGTTTTTCTATTTTTTCCAATTCGTCATTAAGGGCTGCCCGGCTAAATATTTCACCGGTATCAGTGTCACGATAATCTTCATCCTGAATCCAGTAATCTGCATAGGTAACATATCGATCAAAGATATTCTGACCATATTCTGAATACGATTCCAGATAGGCTTTCTGAATTTCTTTGCCAATAAATTCTATATACCGTGGTGTTATAAATCCTTTGATATAGGACAGGTAACGCTCTTCAATTTCTGCTGGAAATTGCTCGCGTTCAATTTGCTGTTCCAGTACATAAAGCAGATGCACTGGGTTGGCCGCAATTTCACTGTTATCGAAGTTAAATACTTTGGATAGAATTTTAAACGCAAATCGGGTGGATAACCCCGTCATGCCTTCATCAACGCCAGCATAATCCCGGTATTCCTGGTAGGATTTTGCATTTGGATCTGTGTCTTTCAGGTTTTCGCCGTCATATACACGCATTTTCGAAAAGATATTGGAATTTTCTGGCTCTTTCAAACGTGAAAGTGCGGCAAACTGGGCCATCATTTTAAGCGTGCCGGGTGCACATGGCGCGTTGGCAAGAGAACTGTTTTCAAGCAATTTGTTATAAATATTTACTTCTTCCGAACAACGAAGGCAATAGGGCACCTTAACGATATAGATACGATCAAGGAAGGCCTCATTATTTTTATTGTTCCTGAACGATATCCATTCTGATTCATTTGAATGTGCCAGGATTAGTCCCTCGAAAGGAATCGCTGCCAAACCTTCAGTGCCTTTGTAATTATTTTCCTGTGTTGCCGTCAGCAGCGGGTGAAGTACTTTAATGGGCGCCTTGAACATTTCAACAAATTCGAGCATGCCACGGTTTGCCTGGCATAGACCACCGGAGAAACTGTATGCATCTGGATCATCCTGGGAAAAGTTTTCCAGCATGCGAATATCGACTTTACCGACAAGTGAGGAAATATCCTGATTGTTTTCATCACCTGGTTCCGTTTTCGAAATACCTATTTGTTCCAATACAGAAGGCCGTATTTTTACAACTTTAAATTTAGTGATATCACCATTAAATTCGTGTAAGCGTTTTACCGCCCATGGCGACATGATGGTGTTGATGTAGCGTTTGGGTATACCGAAATCTTCTTCCAGAATCTGGGCATCTTCTTCAGGAGAGAAGAGTCCGAGTGGTGATTCGTTGATAGGAGAGCCTTTAATGGCATAAAAGGGCATTTTTTCCAGTAAAGACTTAAGTTTCTCCGCCAATGATGATTTACCACCACCAACCGGGCCGAGTAAATACAATATCTGTTTTCTTTCTTCCAGCCCCTGGGCCGCATGTCTGAAAAAAGAAACGATTTGCTCGATGACCTCTTCCATGCCATAGAAGTCTTTAAACGCTGGATAGATTTTTATGACTTTATTTGAAAAGAGTCTGCTTAGCCGCGGGTCGGTTTTCGTATCGATCAGTTCAGGCGTGCCGATTGCCTCTAGCATGCGCTCTGCAGCAGTGGCATAGGCGATCGGATCTTTTTTGCATATATTCAAATATTCCTGGAGGCTAAGCTCCTCTTCCTTCGACTCTTCGTAGCGGGATGTAAAATGAGTAAATATAGACATGGTCATCGCCTCTTCGTCGTGGATAGTTCATTAAATATGAGTGAACTATGAATTAGTGAATTATCCTTACTTCTTATATCGGCCTTATTCACTGTTTCTTTGCAGCACTTGATTACTTAGGTTTTAATCACTGTTTAGCCTCTTTTGAAACAAGACTCTGCAAAAAATGAGCCAACTAAACAAAATATATAACTGCGTAAGTAAAGTGCGTCTCCGTTGATAATAAAACCTTGAATTATTGATTAATTAACGTTTTTGCAAAAATGGCCTCCGTCATCATGCGGATAACTGGATCGTTCCTATTTGACAAATTATCCTAAAAAATAAACACTTGTGTCATTAACATGACAGATAACTCTATCGTTAGTTATACCCTTTCTTCTAAGTTACGACTAGGAAACAGGTCAATAGTTTGAATTTATTTTTAGTTTGTTTGAGTTGCTTTATATAGAATTAAGTCGAGTCTGACCTCGTACACCGTCAAGGCTTTTTGACGGTGTACTAATATTTGACCTGACGGTATAAAAATGTTGTGAGATACGCACAATAAATTCAATCGCTGCAATAATTGCTCACATAATGACCAGTCAGAATGATGATATCGTAAGTCAGTATTTGCAATCGATATTAACTAAACTATCGCTACCAACTCGACGCCACTAAAAACAGCTTCGGACTCGAAATAAGGTTATCAATATAGAAAGTATAACAGTTATTTTATGTAGGACACTGAGACGGATTGCTACGCTCGGAACTTAAGATAGATTAAAGGTATTGTTAAAGAGCCGTTATCAGGATCAGCGTTAATTATTGTTGGCTAATTCAAGACATTAGCCAACAATAATTCAGGACACAGTATTGTTAATAGCGAACTGCCTTTTTCACTTTTCGCTATTGTATCTCTAATGCTTAAATTTATTTTTATTAAAATAAATTATTTGCGCTGTTGCATGTTGCATTGGTTTTGATATTGGTACAGCGTTCAGTTTCGGTTCCACCAGTAATTTTACCGTGGAAACCAAGCCATTATCGCCGGTGACCGCATCCCACATCATTGATGATAATTTAATGCAGGCACCCAATGGAGTACGTGCTTTTTTTCGCTCCATATCAATGCGAAATTGTAAGCCTCGTAATCGTCTTTGTTTGGAAATAGGAATACGCTCGAAAAATTGCTCAATGTAATTCTGACGGCGTTGTTCAAATCCTTCTGGATCATTACTGGCCAGATTAGCCCATTCATCGAAATCAATTCGAGTGCTTTTTTTGAAATTTTGTTTAATATTTGACATCTGAAACTACCTTATTTTGCTGCGAGAACATTGTACAACATGATCAATGGTTCACTCACGGGACACCGATGACTCTATATAACCGCGTAAATATAACGGTTATTGTTTGTGTCCAGCACTTAGTTAAATTTTACCTGTAACGTGCCGGTTAGGCTATGAAACGGCTAATATTTATCTATATAAGAACACGCTGAAAAGCACTGAATAATTTATTTTGATTTTTATAACATAATAAAAACAAATAGATAGAAATGCGAGCAGTATCAAGTAAAAGTCGGGGGTTCGGGCTGTATTGCCTAAATGTTGTATTTTTGCGGTAGAAATGTGATGTGCCATATGGCGACCCGGAGACGATTCGAACGTCCGATGTGGCTTAGCAGGGGGTGTTTTTTAAAAAAATTAGATTTCCATGACCAAGTAAAGATAAAAATACGGGCCTCATATACGTGTAGGCAAGGACCGGTTGCGGTCAATGCTTTCGGCTTTACTTGCTGTCTCGCAGGCTTTGATCTCTGCTGATGCGTCAGAAATCTTTCTGCCTTCAATATTCGGTAAAAACTAGCCTCTGAGGCGATATAGCGTCGTTCATCCTTGTGTCGGAGAAATTATGAAACTAACTACATTAATATATTGCGCTCCATCCAGGCTACGTTAGTTTTATAATATGTCTCGCTTATCTGTTGGTAATTAATTTTGGTTGGCTGAGTTGAAATACACCATTGTGTGCGCCGCCAATATATTCAGCACATACATTAAGGCATTCACCCACGTGAAAATTCTTAAGAGATTCAAAACAAAATCCCTCGGCAACTTTACCTACAGACGCAAATTGTGGTCCAAAGACTGGATTGATACTTAATACTTCAAACTTGACCAGCCATTTGCGCTCATCATCGGGAGTCTGTGAACATTCCAACAGCCGGATTTCCAATTGTGACTCATTGGGTGCAACAGAAACTGAACCAAATCGTGGTGGTACTGGCCGTGGTGGTACTGGCATGGTGGAAACCTCGTGACAAAACGTATAGGACAACTAACTGCTCGGCATCAAATAGGGCAATGCCGAGCAGTTGATAGACCAGTATAAACTACATTAGCCAAGATATACACGATATAGCGTATCGTTGTCGACATAAACAGTCACTAAATTGTTATTTGCCCGTGCCTCACATAAGGCAGTAAAGGCATTGGTAACGCCATCAGGGTTTCCTGTTTTTATTTTTCGCCACCCTAGCCCCTGAATGTTTGCCCAAGCATTTTGAGAATGGTAACTAGTGTAGAGACGATTAACAATTTTGTTTGTATGCCACTCCTTAACCGCTGCTCCACCGACGTTAATATTGGCCGTTATATTTTCTCCCACGCGAGTAATCGCGGAAACATTGACTTCGGAGCCAGTACCATCATACGCGTTGCTGTTGGGCGTGGTCGTAGAATTAAAAGCGTTATTTCCATTGAAAGGAAAAGTATCTCCACTGTCTCCGGAATTCGCATTACTGTTCAAGTCTCGCTTGCCATCAGCTTGTTCGATATCTACGAGGTAATGCGCTTCGTCTGTGTTATTTGATTGATTGTCATCAACATGTTCGATAATACAGCCCTCTCCTGGTAGATAAGAATCAAAACCCAGTTTTTGTCGATTCGCTACCAAAAAATACTCTTTTGAATCTGCGCTGCCAATCGGCAATTTATAAACATCACCATTATTGAAATAAGGTTTAATATTTACACTTTGCGCACTATTGAATACCGTCGTTGAGGAAATCCAACCGGCTTTCAGTTTACACCAGGCAGACGGATGCGCTGGTGTGTGACCGTTGTTGTTCCAGCTGCCTCCGGCCATCAAATCCCATCGACCGGTACCACGTGATGAATAATCGGTGTCATACAGATCTGGCCAGCTCATTAATAAATGGCCTAGTTCATGTGACATAACACCTACCCGACCATCTTCCGGCGCCATGAAATAGCTACGTATTTGCACGCCGTTTACCGTCTTCGGCGTAATCGACCACTTGTGCGACCAAAAATCGCTTTTGTCACCCGTCGCTTCAGCGCCAGAACCAGCGGGAATGATAATCAATGCGTCTACTACACCATCACCATCATTATCGTATTGCGCAAAGTTAATATGAGGAGCAGCAAGATCAATGACATCCTCTACCAGTTTCTGAGCGTTACGCGGGTAGTCTGCGAAACCGTAATCTTCATTGGTATAATATGATTTGGGTTGCGGTGCCCGATACCAGCCTACAGTGACACCGCCGCTTCCGCCAACTTCGCCAACAATATCCAATTTACCGTATGAGGCTTCCCGGTAAAAGTCGTTCATGCTTCCACCAGCATAAGTTCCGCTGGAAAAGAGCATATCTCTAAAGTGTGACTGCGTTTGTGTTCCC
>VAPL010176636.1_pt1 | contig 10253 bp, 9 predicted proteins | sample 3395061 | NCBI WGS metagenome assembly VAPL01 (sample SAMN08290444, study PRJNA428436) | hydrothermal vent metagenome | isolation source: Deep-sea hydrothermal vent chimney 2 | place: Pacific Ocean: Juan De Fuca Ridge | depth 2182 m m
ATCTATGCAAAAGGATTTGACGGAAAACCAATTAAGGCAGGCTCACAGATTCATACATGGGATCCAGTGGTAGCCACTCTACCTGACCTCTCGGTAATGTTATCCAAAACATACATTAATGAGGTGGACTTAAGAAAGGTACAGGCTGGTCAAAAAGTAGAAATTGGTCTCGATGCTTTTCCTGAGAAAAGACTAAAAGGCACAGTACTAAAAGTTGCGAATGTTGGAGAACAAAGCCCTAATACTGATTCAAAAGTATTTGAAGCAACTATAGAAATTGAAGGTGTTGATGATTTATTGAGACCTGCTATGACGACTTCCAATAAAATAATTGTAAATGCGATGGATACGGCAATTTTTATCCCTTTGGAAAGTCTGCATAGTAAAGACGATTCTATTACTTTTGTTTACCTCAGATCGGGATTGAACACAGTCAAACAAGAAGTACAAGTAGGAGAAACAAATGGTAATGAGGCAGTAATCAAGCTTGGATTAGAAGAAGGAGATAGGATTTTTCTTAATATTCCAGGAGATCAGGAAGAAAAGGAAATTAATTTACTCGCCTCATTAAATGGACAAAGAAATAAAAAAGAAGAAACTGTTGAACAAAAACCTAAAACAACAACCATTACGCTTCCCAATGGCAAAACAAGGGAAGTCACTGAAGAGCAGATGAAAAAATTCAAGCAAAGAAGAGGAGGCCAAAAACCAAGAGGTGGGAAGTAATCATGAGCAAAATAAAGTGTAATTCCCATTAATTATTAGAACATGTCTGAAAGAGTACTAGCAAATTTTTATATAGCGATTGAAGCTGTCATTGCAAATAAAATGCGTTCTATTTTAACTGCTTTAGGAATAATTTTTGGGGTTGCTGCCGTAATTGCCATGCTGGCAATTGGCAATGGAGCACAGCAAGAAATTCTCGAACAAATTAAATTAGTAGGTGTCAATAACATTGTTATTGAACCTATAATTGAGCAAACTGAAGAAAAGTTGAATGATACTGATGCAGGAAACGAAAAAAATAAATTTTCACCTGGCCTAACCTTAAAAGATGTTAATGCCATTTCTGATATAATCCCATCAGTTGAGCGCTTAAGTCCTGAAATCGTACTAGAAACATACATTATAAAAAATGGAATCCGCAGGTCTGCCAAATTAGTTGGTGTGGTGCCAAGTTATTTTGAATTGACAAGTTTCAATCTTTCAGAAGGCAAAATGTTCAATGACCAGCAGCTTTTAAAAGGCGCTCCTGTTTGTATTATTGGTAAGACAATTAAAACCAAATTTTTCCCCACAGAAAATCCAATTGGTAAAACAATTAAATGCGGGCCTAACTGGTTGAAAATAATTGGTGTACTTGAGGAGAGGATTATATCTGAGGCAAGCATTGACAAGCTGGGCATTCGGAATTTCAATATGGACGTATATGCTCCAATTAAAACAGTATTGATCAGATACGAAAATCGGGAATTGGTAACAAAAGCGATGCTAAATAAAAAAAATCAGGCAAGTAGAGGGAGGTTCTATATGATTGCAGGCTCAACTGAAGAAGAAGGATCCTCTGCTCCCATCAATTATCATCAAATCGATAGGTTGGTCATACAAGTAGCAGAAACTGACTTGTTAACTCCAATAGCAGAAATAATCTCAAGAGTTTTGGAAAGGAGACATAACAACAAGATCGATTATCAAATTACCATACCGGAATTACTCCTTAAGCAACAACAAAGAACAAAACAGATTTTCAATTTCGTTTTAGGAGCCATTGCAGGAATATCACTTTTAGTTGGAGGAATTGGCATCATGAATATTATGCTCGCATCTGTTTTGGAAAGAATAAAGGAAATAGGATTACGGCTGGCATTAGGAGCTAAGAAGCAAGATATTATTACACAATTTTTATTTGAAGCTGTTATGATTTCTATTTCCGGTGGTGTCATTGGAATAATCCTCGGAGTAGCAATGGCTATATTAGTTTCAAGATTTGCAGAAATGCCTACAATTATCACTTTTACATCTGTACTGTTGTCGTTTGGTGTGGCAGCTTCCATAGGACTAATATTTGGAATTACACCTGCAAAACGTGCAGCTGAACAAGACCCAATAACCTCATTGAGATATGAATAAATCAAAGTATTTTATCATCAGCTTAGGTCTTTTTTTCACCACTGAAATATATGGCCAAAACAACCAATCTTTAGGAAGAGTTTTTACGCTAAAAGAGATTATTAATATTGCTAGACAGCAATCAATTTCTTCCAAGCAAGCAGAAACTGTCCGTGAAAACCGATTTTGGCAATTTCAGTCTTACAAGTCAAATTACAAACCTCAACTAGGGCTTGAAGGAAGATTTCCTGGGTATAATAGATCGTTTAGAGATGTGGAGCAAAATGATGGCACAATAATATTCCTTCCCGTCCAGAATAACAGCTCAGACCTCAATTTGAGATTGACACAACCTTTTGCACCCACAGGTGCCACCATTTTCCTGAATTCAGGAATCAGCAGATTTGACAATTTTTTAACCAATGAAGATCTTGGGTTAGAAAAATATTATCAGTATAGTGGTACACCACTAGAAGTAGGTATCATTCAACCTCTATTTCAATACAACCGACTCAAGTGGGACAAAAAAATAGAGCCATTGCGATTTGAAGAATCTCAAAAAGAATATTTTGAAAGTCTTGAATTTTTATCTGTAAATACCACAAGAAGATTTTTTGATCTCATGCTTTCGCAGATCAATCTTGAAATAGCCAAAAAAAATGTCGCAAACAATGATACCATTTTCAAAATAGCCCAAGGACGATACAACCTTGGTAAAATTGCAGAAAATGAACTTTTGCAATTAGAATTGCAATTAATGAATTCTCGTCAGCAAGTCGCGCAAGCCAGTCTTGATATTGAAACTAGAAGTTTAAGACTAAGAACATGGGTTGGTCTAACAGACATCACTGAGCTTCCACTGGTTCTTCCTGAAGAAATACCGTCTTTTGATGTGGATGAACAAACAGCCTTGGTATATGCCAAAGCCAACAGGTCGGAGTCCATTTCATTTGAAAGAAGGGTACTGGAGGCAAATTCAGAAATAGCACGTGCCAAAGGGGATACCGGACCTCAAGCAGATTTATTTGCAAGGTTTGGACTAACAAATAGTACTGTGCGAGATGCTTCATTAGGAGATATTTATAATAACCCGAAAGACCAACAAATAGTGCAATTGGGCTTTGAAATTCCGATTCTGGATTGGGGGAGAAGAAAGTCAAGAGTAAAAACTGCAGAGGCCAATCAAAAATTTGTACAATATACCGTTGACCAGGATATCATCAATTTTGATGAGGAAGTGTTAACTCAAGTTAGACAAATAGAGATGCTTAAGGAGCAAATTAAAATCACAAAAATTGCTGATGATATTGCTCAGCGAAGGTATGATATTACAAAAAGCAGATTTGAAACAGGTAAAATTTCAATTACAGATTTGAACATTGCACTTACTGAAAAAGACCAGGCAAAATCAAGATATATTCAATCTTTGGAAGATTACTGGTTGGCTTATTTCAATATAAGGAGACTTACCTTATTTGATTTTGACAGAGGATTTCAAATAATCAGCGACGATTATTGACAGCCAATTGTTGAAGTATGTTGTTATTATTAATTTGTTAATTTTGCCTTATTCTTTAAAAACCGAATGAGGCAACTATTTTTCAGTCTATTTACTATTTCATTTTTTACTTGTTTCGTTTGGATACATGAAGCCTTTTCTCAGGAAGTAAACAAAGAATATTTCCCAACTCCAAATACAGTAACAGGAGCTAAACCAGATCCTAAAAAACAAAAATCAAAAGAAAAAACAATTAGATACATCATCAAAAATGATACTAAAGAAACACTGGCCGGCAACCGCTGTTTTGAGGAGGTTACTATTAAAATGGGATTTCAATACCTTGCCATACCAAAAGGTCAGGAACCCAATAAAAATGGCTTTACCAAATGGTGGCATAACTTTGGTGTGAAATTTATAATTCTAATGAAAAACGGCCCTTTTTGGAAAAATAAGGTCAATAAAAAGTATAAAGATTGTAAATATGGATCTGGAGATTTTGTTGGTTAGATCCTGGAAATAATATCATGATCGAAATTTGTTTACAACCCTATCCTATTACTTGATCTATTATTATTCAATCAAATTAGGACTCATTTTTCAACTATATAGAATAGAACTAGGGAATAGTAGGTATTTTCTGATCTTTATTTCTAAATTAGAGAATGTATTATAAATAAAAATACTCTAATTAATTTCAACACCCACACGATGAAATATTTCAACACTATTATCCTTGTCTTTCTCATTTTTTGTTCATCAAATCTACAGGCTCAAGAATTTGATTTGCTTATATATGGAGGAAAGGTAATAGACCCAAAAAACAAATTGAATGAGGAGTTGGATGTAGCAATAAAAGATGGTAAGATTTTACGTGTAGGTAAAAATTTAAATAGAAATAGCGCATCAAAAACCATCGATGCAGCAGGGTTGTTTATTACTCCAGGCATCATTGATATTCATACACATGTTTATCATGGCACTAAACCAGATGCCTATCTTAGCAATAGTTTTAGTTCTTTACCTCCCGACGGATTTACTTTTCGTGTTGGTGTAACTACCATTGTTGATGCCGGTGGTGCAGGATGGAGAAATTTCAGAACTTTTAAAGAACAGACCATTGACAGATCTAAAACACGTGTATTAAGTATCCTAAATATTGTAGGGTCGGGCATGAGTGGCGGAGCTATTGAGCAAAATCTAAATGACATGGATGCCAAACTCACAGCAATGGTAGCCAATAAATACAAAAATGATATAGTAGGAATAAAACTGGCTCATTATACCGGGCCAGAATGGATTCCAACGGAACGCGCAGTGGAAGCGGGAAGTATTGCCAACATACCGGTTATGATTGATTTTGGAGGACATGAACCAGAATTATCAATGGAAACACTTTTGATGGAAAAATTACGCCCTGGTGATATTTTGACACATTGTTATGGGCATGTAAATGGAAGGATTCCCATTGTAAATGATGATGGAAAACTGGAGGACTTTGCATTGAAGGCACAGGCACGAGGAGTTATATTTGATGTGGGCCATGGTGGTGGAAGTTTTAGGTATGATCAAGCAATTCCTGCAATCGAACAAGGTTTAAAGCCAAATTCCATTAGCACAGATTTACATACAGGTAGCATGAATGCAGGCATGAAAGATATGCTAAATGTTATGTCTAAGTTCCTAAATTTGGGGCTAACATTTGAAGAGGTTATAGCAGCATCTACTTGGAAACCAGCACAAATTATCCAACGCAATGAACTCGGAAATCTAAGTGAAGGTGGTATAGCAGATATTGCCATTCTTGGTTTGGAAAAAGGAAATTTTGGATTTGTAGATGTAGTGAAAAAGAAAATGCCGGGTGATCATAAACTTGTTTGTGAACTTACGATTAAAGATGGAATAGTAGTATGGGATTTGAATGGGCTCAGCTATGAGCCTTACTTAAAATAAATATCTAACAGTAATAATTATGAAAACAAAGACAAACAGAAGATCAGTATTCAGAAAAATGGGATTAGCAGTTGTTGCTACCCTAGGACTTGCAAAAGGAGTGAGTAAAGCAGGTGTTGCAAAAAAGGAAGTTTTGGTAGAGAGCATCGTGAAAGACGATAAAATACCACTTTTTTCAGGTGGTGTCAAGCATGGTAATACACTCTATATTTCTGGTAAAGGAGCTCATTTTGAAGGAGATATAAAATCACATACTGATCACGTATTGAAGGAACTTGAAAAGGAGTTAAAAAAGCACGGATCATCAATGGAACAGGTATTGAAGGTAAATGTATATCTGCATGATTTGATAGATTATAAAGGGATGAATGAAGTATTTAGAGGTCGTTTCGGTAAAAATCCGCCTGTCAGGACAACAGTGGCAGTATATGGTGGAGTACCGGGTGATTCTCTAGTTGAAATCGATTGCATAGCTGCAGTTTAATTTATTCATTTTCTAATTAAAACCTTCAGATTATGATAAATAGAAGACATTTACTAAAAGGAATTTTTGCTCTTCCATTAGTAGGAGGCCTAATACAATCCAGAGTTGTAAATGCGAAAACAGCTAATACCTTAGCTACCAATAGGGATTACTTCAAGGAACTTGGGCTAAGATCATTCATCAATGCTGCCGGAACATATACTGCCTTAACCGGGTGTATTATGAGACCAGAAGTAGTAGATGCAATCCAGTATGCATCAAAGCAATATGTAAAATTGGAGGATATTCAAGAGCGAGTAGGTGCAAGAATTGCAGAACTTGTTCATTGCGAAGATGCATTGGTTACAGCAGGAGCATTTTCTGCCATCACTTTAGGTACAGCAGGTGTGCTCACCGGCATGGACAGAAAAAAAGCCGCTCAAATACCCAATGACTTAAGCGGGATGAAATCTGAAGTAATATTGCAAAAATCACATAATATTGGTTATACCCATGCTGTGAGAAATACTGGGGTTAAATTAATTCTTGTCGAAACACTCAAAGAGCTTGAAAAAGCAGTAAATAACAAAACAGCAATGTTGTGGTATTTGAATTCACATAGTGAAAAAAGTCAAATTTCTCACAAAGACTTTATTGCTGTTGGTAAAAAACATGGCATCCCAACCATGAATGATTGTGCTGCAGATGTGCCACCTGTTGAAAACTTCTGGAAATATACCAAAATGGGATATGATCTGGTTTGCTTCTCTGGCGGAAAGGGCATACGAGGACCACAAAGTGCCGGACTATTATTAGGAAGAAAAGACCTGATTCAAGCTGCTAGGATAAGTGCTCCACCCAATGGTGATACCGTTGGACGAGGTATGAAAGTCAACAAAGAAGAAGTATTGGGTATGTTAGTTGCTTTAGAAACTTTTCTTTCTGAGGATCACGATCAGGTCTGGGCCAACTGGGAAAATCAAATAAATCATATTGCAGGAAAAGTAAAAAATACAAAAGGTGTAGAAATTGAAATTCATGTGCCAGAAGTAGCAAATCACGTTCCTTCATTACGCATCAGGTGGAATCAAAAGCAGGTTAAAATTACACCAAATGATGTAAGAGAGTCACTGAGAAAAGGCCACCCATCTATAGAAGTAAAAGGGGGTTCGGAATCAATTGACATTACAACATGGATGATGAATCCTGGAGAGGAGCGAATTGTAGGTGAACGTATAGCAGATTTATTGACGGAATTCTCAACCTAAAATTAGGATAATTCAATAGCTGAAATATTTCAGTTATTCTATTAAAGAAAAATAAAAACCGGATCAATATTTTATTGTCCGGTTTTTTTTTTCAATTTTTCAGCAGAGACTAAAATTTAATGTTCGGCAAACATCAATGATAAACTTATTGTCATGGATTATTAACTTTGCTTAAAACCCCATGATAAAACCTCATCAAAAAATTGTTGGTAACTTCTGGACTTATTTCCAGTAATAACTTCAACGTCATTATTTGTGAAATCACCCCAACCTTCACCATAAGCCTTTGAGTAATCAGCCATCACCTGACCAAACCATTCGCCCATTCCCATATCAATAATTGATTGCCTTACAGCATCTATCGGAACCGGAATATAATTAACAGTCTTACCAATTCCAGCACCAATTATTTTAGCCATTTCATAAAACGTAATAGATTTAGGTCCTGTAGGTGTATAAATTTTATTTTCATGCCCACCTTTCAATAATATCGAAACACAGCAATCAACTATATCCCGAACATCGATCAAACCCATTTTTCCATCTCCCATTCCCCAATACATATTACCGTCTGTCATGATAGTTTGTACAGACATGAAAGTATTTTGCATAAAAAAATGTGGCCTTAAAATAGTATATGGAAGGCCTGATGCCATAATATCTTCATCAGTTTGAAAATGTAATCGTCCATTTTCAGTAGGTGCATCTTTTGCTGCCCCTATTGCTGATATTCGAACGAAATTTGGATTCCCAGATTTTTTTGCTGCATTTAGGATATTTGCTGCTTGTGAAACTGCATCAGGGTTTGGAGGTGTAATTGATAATACTGCATCAACTCCATCGGCTGCAGAATTTAGCACGTCTTGATCAGAAAACTCTCCTTGAAAAATTTTTACTCCAGATTCTTCAAGGCCTTTCGCTTTTGCTGAGTCACGAACCAGTGCTCTTACACTCGCTCCTCCACTTAATAATTCTGGAATTACTAATCCTGCAATATTTCCAGTGGCTCCGGTTACTAAAATTGTTTTTCCCATAGTATAAGTTTTGTAAAATTGGTTAATAAAAAATTTAATGTTTTATAAATAATAAACTTAACATGTGCTTTCTCCATTGAGATTAATGGCAATTACATTACTTTTTTAAATAGCTTGGATTATAAAATGCTCTTTAAAATTTTGAAGTTTTCAACAATTCAATTCAATGAATTACAATTTCAAATTATTTAATAGTGTACATGAAACAGAATAACTATAATTCGGCATTTATGTTTAAGATATGCTGCACTTAATATCGGATGAAAATGACATTTTTACGACATATATCATTTTAAAAAAACTTGTTGGTTACATTATTTTTCAATTAATATTTAAAAGTAAAATATGGACAACCGAGACAAGATTATACAAATCAGGAAATAACAAATATTAAAAATATAAACAGATGAATAAATTATTAAAAATCCTACCTGCATTCATTTTATTTTTTAATATCGCTCAAGCTCAAAATTGCAATATTGAAATTAAGGTTCTTGATGATAAATATATGTTTGGAGTAGTAACAAAAATGGAAAACACCAAAATTGTCGAAAAAATGGAAGTACAATTTTCAAGTGAAGTTATGGAGGTTATATTTCCAGTAGAAGGTCAGAATTATTTAATTAAGGTTATAAACCGAGATTGTCAAGCATACTGCAGAAAGGATAAAAGATTGAGACAACTGCATTCAGGAGACGAGAAAATTGTAAAGAATCTATTTGCAGATAAACATGATAATATAGTTGCACAAATCAAGGCCTGCGGCTCTTAATCAACAAAGATTTGATCATTATCTCTTTAATACAAATAAGAATTTTCAAATACTATTTTGATACGTATTTCAGTTTTCCGGTTTCAATAGGAATAGCAGCTTTTATTAAAACAGTAAATACAAATGACCCCATTGCCCAAATACCAACAGTAACCCCCACTTCGATCATAGTTGGTAAATATTCAGTAATATTACCCCAAGCCCCAGGAATAAATCCGGGAATAATAAGCCCCATACCTTTTTCTATCCAAATTGCGACAAATAAAATAATACAGGCAAAAAGCAACCAACTCATTTTATTTCTTAATTGATGTAGGCTAAGAATTACTGTTGCCACCAGATTCATGGTAAGAGCAGACCAAATCCATGGAGTAAGTGCATTTTTTCCATGTAGTCCAAAGAATAAATAAATAGCACTACTGCTATGATGTGTTGGGGCATAAAACTCTTTGAAAACCTCTGAAATCACCATGATAATATTTATCTGTGCAGCGATTGTTACTACGAGCGCAATCTTCTGAATAGTTTTTTTAGCTATTGGGTATTCTGTATATTTTTTAATCATGAACAACACGATGATAATCAATGACGGCCCTGCTGCAAATGCTGAAGCCAGAAATCGTGGCCCAAGTAGCGAACTATTCCAAAATGGCCTGGCGGGTAAACCTGCATATAGAAATGCCGTGACCATATGAATGGCGACAGCCCAAAAAACAGACAACATTACACCGGGGAGATAAATGTTTTTATTGGGCACTTTACCCTGATATTTCATAAACAGGATATAAAAAGGTATGGTCAGGTTAATGAATAAATAACCATTTAACACCAACACATCCCATGAAAGCATAGAACTGGGGAAATTGAATAGTCCAACAAAAGGGATCAAATGCCAGGCCCTTGCAGGACTTCCTAAATCGACTGTCACAAATGCGAGACACATAATGAGTGCGGAAACAGCAAGCCCCTCGCCAACCAAAACTGCCTGGGAAAAATCTACATCTTTCAATATATATGTTGGCAGTACTATCATCACAGCGGCAGCAGCTACTCCAACTAAAAAAGTGAAATTAGAAATATAAAGTCCCCAGCTTACTCCATCACGCATGCCCGTGACGATAAGGCCCTCCTTGATCTGGATATAATATGAATATGC
>VAPL010468179.1_pt1 | contig 10252 bp, 10 predicted proteins | sample 3395061 | NCBI WGS metagenome assembly VAPL01 (sample SAMN08290444, study PRJNA428436) | hydrothermal vent metagenome | isolation source: Deep-sea hydrothermal vent chimney 2 | place: Pacific Ocean: Juan De Fuca Ridge | depth 2182 m m
CGGGTGGAAACCCCCAAAAGGCATTGCGTTTACCCGTCCATAACCATCTGGGCGTTGTAACGAAACTGGCCAGGGTCGAGCCTTGGTCGAGAAACACCACATTATCTATTAACCTGGCCTCGGCTGACGACAATAGTTCCTTCACCGTTTCTTGCGCACGGGTCCACATATTTCGACACCCTATTACGGTAATAACAGGACGATTCTTTAGCAAGCGGCGACCAGTCTCACTTTGTAAAAAAGCAGTAACCGGTAACGATGGCGCTAAATACCAAACCTGATAGGACAATATGACAAGATCAAAATCTTCATCGCCCTGCAAATCAAATGTTTCAAGTTCTGGCGGGTCTAGATAAACAGATTCTGGAAAGACATCAAAAAATTTAAAAAACGGCCAAGGATAAGGGTAATCAACCTTCGGCTTTAGCGTAAGATAATGAACACGTATATCGTCTGAATCCAATAAAGGGCCGCTGACCGATTTTACGACATCGCCCAGTTGTCCTGTCTGCGTATATACGACAACCAATACATTTTTTATTTTTTTATCTGTCATTGCAAATAAAACACCGCCAATTTTTTCTCTTATTTATACCCGTAGCGAATAGGGTTCAGTTTAATCAAATACGTCGATTCTCAACAATGTAATTTGATAACGCTCTCAAAGATGAGAAAACTTCAGCATTTTTTTTATCACCCTGAACAATTTTTACACCATATTTTTTTGACACAGCCATGGATAATTCAAGTGCATCAATCGAGTCCAACCCCAGACCTTCATTAAATAACGGGGCATGAGGTTCAATATCACCTGAATCTATGTCCAAATTCAACGATTCGATAATTAATTTAGCCACTTCATTCTCAAACTCAACAATCATCTACACCCATCCTCGACCAAAAAAACCAGTATAAAACCTGTACACAAAAACTGGAATACTATACTAATCTTAAAATTAAAACTTGGTCGGGGCGAGAGGATTCGAACCTCCGACCACCGGCACCCCATGCCGGTGCGCTACCAGACTGCGCTACGCCCCGAAAACTGAATTATAAATAAGAGAAATACTTTTAGGTATGTTATTTAACGAAAAGTAAAAAAATACCTGTAATAGCAGGAATGATTATTAAAAACGGGGCCAAAACTCAACTTAGCTATAACGCTTTAAAATCATCGTTTTAGAATAAGCAGCACGTCTTCAAGTTCGCTTGTGACCTGTTTAACGAGCTGGCTACTCTGATTTACATCTTCCTTGGCGCCGCTACTTGAGAGCTTTTGACGTGCGCCACCAATGGTAAAACCATGCTCATACAATAAGCTACGGATCTGGCGAATCATAATCACATCGTGGCGTTGATAATAGCGACGATTACCGCGACGTTTCACTGGCTTTAATTGAGGAAATTCTTGTTCCCAATACCGTAAAACGTGTGGTTTCACGCCACACAAATCACTGACTTCTCCGATTGTAAAATAACGCTTCCCCGGTATAATGGGTAACTCGCTATTGTTCGCGACTTCCAGCATACGCTTCTACCCTTGCTTTTAATTTCTGTCCTGGGCGGAAAGTGACGACACGGCGTGCGGTGATGGGTATTTCTTCACCTGTTTTAGGATTTCTTCCTGGACGCTGACGTTTATCACGTAAATCAAAATTGCCAAAACCAGACAATTTGACTTGTCTCCCCCCCTCTAGCGCCCCTCGAATTTCTTCGAAGAACATTTCTACGATTTCCTTTGCTTCCCGCTTATTCAGGCCTAGCTCTTCATAGAGTTTTTCAGCCAATTCAGCCTTTGTTAGTGCCATGTTTTGCTCCTCAATTAGACCCTCGGTGTTGCCCCGAGATTATTGTTAAGAGAAGACATAATCTGACCCATGATGTTATCCACATCAGTGTCATTAAGTGTGCGTTTTAGATCCTGGAACGTCAAGCCTAAAGCCAGACTTTTTCTCCCTGAATCAATACCTTTACCTCGATATACATCAAAGATTTGAACATTTCTTAAAGTATCAGACGCACAATCAAATATGCATTCTTGCAGCTCAGAAAAATTCACTACTTCATCTACCACGACAGCCAAATCACGTCGGACTGATGGAAATTTTGACATTTCGGCGAAAATAGGTACTTTTCGCCTCTCAATCGATGCAAAGTCTAACTCAAACGCATATGCCTTTCCCGTTATCCCCAGCGCCTGTTCAATTTTCGGGTGTATTGCCCCTGCCCATCCGATAATGTCTGTGCCTCGCGCTATTCGCGCACACTGACCTGGATGAAACGCTGGATGCTCTTCGTCCTTGATAAACTTGAACTTTCCTTCTGGATCACAAAGTGACAAAAGGGCCTCAACATCGGCTTTACAGTCATAAAAATCAATGACTTGGCTTTGTTCCCCCCACTGTTCAGGGTTAATATTACCACAAAGCACACCTGCCATCACCTTTTCCTGTGTATAATCAGCACTTTGGAGGGAAAACTTTAGGCCAATTTCAAATAATTTAATTCTATTTTGTTGTCTATTTTGATTGTGGATCAACGCCATCAGTAAACCAGGCAATAAGCTGGTGCGCATAACGGCCATATCAGATGAAATCGGGTTGGTTATGGGCACTGCTTTGGCTTTATTGAGCGACTTTTTGTTGTTTGAGTTGTTTGAGCAAAAATCCGCTGGGAAGTCGTGTGAGTCAGCATCCTCAAACAAAGCCTGAATCTTTGGATCAATAAAACTGTAGTTAATGGCCTCCTGGTAACCACGGTTAATCAACGCATCATTTAGCGCATTTGATGTGACCCGTGTTTCCGACCTGGGTTGCATCGTTAAATGCGCCTCAGGCAATATACTGGGCACCTGGTGGTATCCGTGAATACGGATGATCTCTTCAATTAAATCGATCTCTAAACTAATGTCCGCACGAAAGCTGGGCGGATAAACTTCCCAACCTGACGCCACATCGCTCAATAACATGCCCAACCGACTTAGCATCCCTCTGACATCATCCTCTGGAACGTCTATCCCAAGAATCCGCTTAATACGATCCCGTCTGAGTAAAATCGGCTGCCGTTTAGGCATGTTTGTTTTTGACTGAATATCCGTCACGGGTCCAGCTTCTCCGCCGACGATATCAAGCAACAGTGACGTCGCTCTTTGTATCGCCTGATTTTGCAACTCAGAATCAACACCGCGCTCGAATCGATGCGACGAATCCGTGTGCAGTCCGTAGGAACGTGCACGCCCTGCAATAAACACGGGGCTAAAGTAGGCACTCTCCAGAAATATGTTTTTACTGGATTCACCAACCGCTGAGTCAGCGCCTCCCATTATACCCGCGAGTGCCTGTGGATGAGCATGGTCAGCAATGACCAGCGTTTGCGCATTCAGTATCACTTGTTGTCCATCCAACAACGTGATTTCTTCTTTTTCATTTGCCTTACGCACAATAATACCTTGATTGAGCTTATCCAGATCAAAGGCATGCATTGGCTGGCCCAATTCAAGCAAGACATAATTGGTCACATCCACCACCGGAGATAAACTGCGAACACCACTGCGACGTAATTTTTCCTGCATCCACAAAGGTGTTATGGCTTGTGGGTTTATATCCTTAATGACACGGCCCACATAGCGCGGACAATCTTCGACAGCAATAATCTCAACCGGGAAAGTGACATCAATCGACGCGGGCACTTCTTTAATATCCGGTACATGGATGGCGCACTGGTTTAGCACACTCACTTCACGCGCAACGCCAGCAATGCTGAGACAATCTCCCCGATTCGGCGTCAAATCAAGTTCAATGCTGACATCGTCAAGTTGAAAATAAGACCTTATATCCTCACCCGGTAGCGCATCAACAGGCAGGATCATCAGGCCATCGCTATTATCACTTAATCCAATTTCCTTAGCCGAACACAACATACCTTCTGATTCAGCACCGCGAATAGTGGTCTTTTTAATTTGAAAGTCACCCGGCAATTGCGCGCCCAGCTTGGCCGTGGGCACCCTAATCCCCTTCTTTACATTGGGTGCACCACATACAATGGTAAGCGGTTTTGTAGCGCCAATATTAACTGAACAAATATTAAGTTTTTTTGCGTCAGGATGAGGTGTCAGACTTAAAACTTCGCCGACAACAATGCCCGTAAATTTTCCAGCGACAGGCTCACTCGAATCGACTTCAAGGCCCGCCATAGACAATTGCGCGACGAGCTCGCCAGTCGATACCGTTGGATTAACCCACTCTCTAAGCCAATTTTCGCTGAATTTCATAAACCAAAACCTGTTTGTTTAATAAATTTCGATTAATTAAACTGCCGCAAAAAGCGTAAATCGTTTTCGAAGAACAAGCGCAAATCATTCACACCGTAGCGCAACATCGCCATGCGCTCAACACCCATTCCAAAAGCAAAACCCGTGTATTTCTCATTATCTATATTCACGTGTTCAAATACTTTTGGATGCACCATTCCGCAGCCCAATATCTCCAACCACCCTGTATAGCTGCACACGCGACAACCTTTGCTGTTACACATAACACACTCGATATCCGCCTCAGCAGAGGGTTCGGTGAATGGAAAATAAGAGGGCCGAAACCGCACTTTTAAATCCTCTTCAAAAAAGTGCTTGAGAAATTCATCCAATACGCCTTTAAGGTTAGCGAAGGTAATATTTTCGTCCACCATGAAACCTTCGACCTGATGAAACATCGGTGTATGGGTAATGTCGGAATCACAACGATAAACCCGGCCTGGTGCGAGTACACGAAAAGGCGGTTTGGCATTCTCCATGACCCGTATCTGTACGTTTGATGTATGTGTGCGTAGCACCGTTTGCTCATTAATATAAAAAGTATCATGCATCGCGCGCGCGGGGTGGGACGCCGGCATATTAAGGGCTTCGAAATTGTGATAATCGTCTTCGATTTCAGGCCCTTCAGCGATTTCAAATCCGAGCTGGGTAAACAAAGACTCAATACGCTGCATTGTGTGTGTTACCGGGTGCAAGCCGCCTCTTTGCTGGCCACGACCTGGTAGCGTGATATCGATGGTTTCTGTCGCAAGCTTTTGCGCTAACTGAATATGTTCGAGCTCTAAGCGCCGGGTCTCAATGCTTTTTTGTAATAATTGCTTGGCCTTATTAATTTCCTGGCCTGCTTTTGGACGCTCAGCTGCTGATAGCTTACCAAGCTTTTTTAATTGCTCGGTAAACTTGCCTTTTTTGCCAAGATATTGCACCCGCAATTCATCCAACGCGGGCAAATCACCGGCAATATCTATTGCGCTTTTAGCTTCTTTTACGAGTGAATCGATTTCTTGCATACTCTGCTCTTGTAGACCTGATTCGCAACTTAATCTATATAAAAACTTAATCTATATAAAAAAAGGGAAAGGTGTTAGCCTTTCCCTTTTTCCTGTTCTCTTCTTAACAGTGGGTCTAAACAATTCTATTTAGCTAATACTTATTATTAATAAATAGTTAATAACAAACAATGTTAAAAAATAAAAGTGCTTACAGGCTGGCCTTGGCTTTTTCAGCTAACGCTGCAAAAGCAGGCTTATCAAAAACAGCCAGGTCTGCCAAAATTTTTCTATCAATATCAATTGCCGCTTTCATCAAACCATTTATCAAACGACTATAAGAAATACCACATTCTCTTGCAGCAGCATTGATACGCGCGATCCACAGTGCTCTGAACTGGCGTTTTCGTTGACGTCGATCGCGATAAGCATATTGACCCGCTTTAGTAACCGCCTGTGTTGCAACACGAAACACGTTTTTACGGCGTCCACGATACCCCTTCGCTGCGTCTATGACTTTCTTATGTCTGGCGTGTGCGGTGACACCGCGACTAACTCTTGGCATTTTCTAAACCTCTTTCCAGTGAACTCTATGTTTCAATTGTTTCAATAACGTCTGTTTCAGTAACGTCTTCAGTAAAAACTATCTCCAGTAAAATCTTAAAAAATAATCTAACAATAAGGCAACATACGCTTGACCATGGCTTGATCAGCAACAACCACGTTTAATGGAGATCGAAGTTGACGCTTACGTTTGGTGCTTTTCTTGGTCAAAATATGACTACGATGTGATTGACCACGTTTAATTTTGCCTGACGCGGTAATTTTAAAACGCTTCGCAGCACCACTGTTAGACTTCATCTTCGGCATTGTCTGTCTTCCTTTGCTAATAAATATTGCTAATAAATAGCTTAAATAATAATCGAGTAACTAATTAATTGTGTTGTCATTGCGTTAAACTTTTTCTTCTTCCACTTTTTTCTCTGCCTTTTTGGCAGAAGGTGGTGTCTTCCCTTTTTCTTTTTTCTTCGGCGCCATCACCATGACCATTTGCCGACCTTCTATCTTTGGAAATTGCTCGATAACTGCATAATCGACCAAATCCGCTTCAATTCTCTTTAATATCTTCGCACCCAGTTGTTGATGCGCCATTTCTCTGCCACGAAACCGTAAAGTGACTTTCGCTTTGTCTCCATCGGTGAGAAAACGGATTAAATTTCGTAATTTGACCTGATAATCCGCTTCTTCAGTACCCGGCCGGAACTTAATTTCTTTTACTTGTATTTGCTTCTGCTTTTTCTTTGCTTGATGTTTCTTCTTGCTTTCTTCAAACAGAAATTTTCCAAAATCCATTACCCGACACACCGGTGGATCACCATTAGGCGCTATTTCCACTAAATCCAACTCAGCATCCAATGCAACTTGTTGCGCTTCAGCAATACTAACAACCCCAACCTTCTCACCCTCTGCGTTAATAAGTCGAACTTCAGGTGCGGTAATGTCTTCGTTTAGACGCGTCTTGTCTTTTCTATCAGCGGCGATACTTTTTTCTCCCAATGTTTACTATTTACAAACCAAATGTACAATTCACAATGATCACAATAAATACACACAATAACAGGTACTAAATTAAAAACTAATTATAGGTACTAAATATATTATAGATACTAAATACAGGCACTAAACCAACATAACTTCACGCCCGTGACTGTCGATTTCAGTCAGCAGCCGGTTTGCGAAGTCATCTATCGGCATACTACCCAGATCTTTACCGCTGCGGGTTCTCACAGCGGCCTGTTGGGATTCAACTTCCCGATCCCCGATCACCAGAAGGTATGGCACCTTCTGTAAAGTGTGTTCGCGGATTTTAAAGCCGATCTTCTCATTTCTCAAGTCCGAATTGACCCTGAGCCCTTGTTTTTTCAGTATTTCTTCAATTTGGCTAACAAATTCACTCTGTTTGTCCGTGATATTCATGACAACCACCTGAATAGGGGCCAACCAGGCCGGAAAAGCACCCGCGTGCTCTTCGATCAAAATGCCGATAAATCGCTCCATTGACCCTAAAATAGCCCGGTGTAACATCACCGGCACCTGCTTGGACCCATCCTCAGCCACATATTGAGAGTCCAGACGCCCTGGCATAGAGAAGTCCACCTGAATCGTACCGCATTGCCAAACCCGCCCAATGCAATCCTTCAGGGAAAACTCAATTTTGGGTCCGTAAAACGCGCCTTCTCCCGGCTGCAAATCCCAGACGAGTTCTTTATCGTTTAAGGCGCGTTCCAACGCATGCTCGGACTTGTCCCAAACGTCGTCAGCACCCACCCTGTTTTCTGGTCGGGTTGATAGCTTGACAATAACCTCTTTAAAACCAAAATCAGCGTAAACTTGGTAAAGTAAATCGATAAATGCGGACACTTCTCCCTGAATTTGATCCTCAGTACAAAAAATATGGGCATCATCTTGCACAAAATTTCGCAAACGCATCAAACCATGTAACGTACCGGATGGCTCATTACGATGGCAGGAACCAAACTCAGCCATGCGCAGCGGCAAGTCCCGATAGCTCTTCAGGCCCTGATTAAAAATCTGCACATGGCAAGGGCAGTTCATTGGTTTTACCGCGTATTCACGATTTTCAGCGCTGATGGTAAACATGTCCTCGCGAAATTTATCCCAATGGCCAGATTTTTCCCACAATACTCGATCCACAACTAGCGGCGTGCGCACTTCTGCATAATTGTGCTCACTTAAAACAGACCGAATATATTGTTCAACTTGTTGATACAGTGCCCAACCATTAGCGTGCCAAAAAATCATGCCTGGCGCCTCTTCCTGATGATGGAACAGGTTAAGTTGCTTGGCTAATTTTCGGTGATCTCGCTTTTCCGCTTCTTCCAATCGATGCAAATAGGCGTTAAGGTCTTTTTTGTTCGCCCACGCGGTACCGTATATTCGTTGTAACATTTCATTTTTTGGATCACCACGCCAGTACGCGCCCGCCAACTTCATTAGTTTGAATGCCTTCAGCTTGCCCGTATTCGGTACATGCGGACCACGGCATAAATCAATAAACCCGCCTTGTTTATATAATGAAATTTGTTCACCTTTGGGAATATCTTCTATTATTTTTGCCTTGTACTCTTCACCCATATTACGAAAAAAATCAATCGCGTCTGTACGGTCCATCACAGTACGCTCAACCTTGTGGTCCTCTTTGACCAATTCCTTCATTTTCTTTTCGATGGCGAGCAGATCATCTGGGGAAAATCCCTTTTCATAGGCAAAATCGTAAAAAAAACCATCTTCGATGACAGGCCCGATAGTCACTTGTGCCTCTGGAAACAAAATTTTTACTGCTTGAGCCAATAAATGCGCCGTGGAGTGGCAAATAACATCCAGACTCTCGGGATTTTTATCGGTGAGAATACTCAATTGTGCATCATTTTCGATGACGAACGAAGTATCGACTTCTTTGCCATCAACCACCGCACTCAACGCCGCTTTAGCCAAACCAGGACCAATATCAGCCGCAACATTGTGGACAGAAACAGGATTATCGAATTGTCGTTGGGAACCGTCGGGCAGCGATATAGTGGGCATGTCTATTCCTGGTTAGCCAGTGGTGATCCTTACGAGAGACCACGTGCAGGCAGATTAATGAGTGCTGAACTTGTTTGAGTACTTGTTGTTAGTTGGTAGGCGCGATCGGATTCGAACCAACGACCCCTACCATGTCAAGGTAGTGCTCTAACCAACTGAGCTACGCGCCTATTTTAAATGCGGATTATAATGGGGATACTGCAATGTGCAAAGCCAAAGTGGCTGAATTCGGAAATAAATTATATTATTTGCAAATATGCCTACTTGCGCAATAATCATACAAATCCGGTCTGGCTTTCAAATTAAAGCACTTGATACTGTAAATCTCGCCAAACTGTAATGACCTTCAACGATATATCCCCCCTATTATAGGCCATATTTATTTAAACAATGTCCTAATGTCGCAACCAGTATACAATTTTCCCGTGTTCTGTTTTGTAAAGAGCATTCGTGCGCTTTCTTCGATAAATGAAACGGTTGCGTCAGAAAAAGCGCTGCCGAGACTAAAACGCTTCACACCAAGCTCATTTAAACGACTCGTATTAATATCTGTCAGATTTGGCAATGACATGACATTCAGTGGAGCATCAATCGCGTCTACCAGTTTCTTTATTTCGTCACTCTCACATATTCCAGGCACAAATATACCATCGGCACCACTGCTCACATAATCGATGGATCGCTCAATAGTTTCATTTAATGGATTTTTTTTCTGAAGATAGGTATCTGTTCTCGCATTAATGAAGAACTCTCGATAACCATTTTTATGCAATTTATTTTTTATCTCCACGATTAACTCACACTGTTTATTTTTATCACGTAAACCAGGTTCACACTTTAGTGAATCTTCAATATTAATACCGGAAACACCTAAATCAGCAATTTTTAGCACGTTGTCTGCCACAACAGTTATATTGTCAGCATAACCAGACTCAATATCGACGGTAATCGGTATCTCAACCGCTGAGACCATTTTTTCGACTAATGCTAAAAGGTCATCAAATTGGATCCTTTCCCCGTCTTTGTATCCCATCGCGTTGGCAACCCCCCAACTGGTTGTACCAATAGCCTTAAATCCTACTTGCTGCAAAATTAATGCGGATAATACATCCCATGCGTTAGGCAAAAAGAGCAATTCCTTTTGTTTATGCATTTTTTGAAAATCGGATAGTTTATTCATAAGTTTATTCATAAATAATAACCTCATCTTTAAAAAAATTTAATAACCAAATAACTTTATTTGAAAATAGCGTCGTTACCTTCGTGTTTTAACAACCAGGCTTTGCGATCTAGGCCGCCAGCATACCCCGCTAAGCTTCCATTGCTGCCAATAACGCGATGACATGGC
>VAPL010170919.1_pt1 | contig 10250 bp, 5 predicted proteins | sample 3395061 | NCBI WGS metagenome assembly VAPL01 (sample SAMN08290444, study PRJNA428436) | hydrothermal vent metagenome | isolation source: Deep-sea hydrothermal vent chimney 2 | place: Pacific Ocean: Juan De Fuca Ridge | depth 2182 m m
GGGTAGCAGCGAAGTATGCACTCAGGACTGGTGTAAAGAGTAGTGCGACGATGAGTGAGCTAGTCAGACAAAACATAATCGTCAGTGGCAGAATCTGTACAAATTTGCCCATGACGCCAGTCATGAGGGCGAGTGGGAGAAAGGCTGCCAGTGTGGTGAGCGTGGCAGAAATGACAGGTACGCCGACTTCTGATACTGAGATGATCGCAGCGTCTTTGGGTGATTCGCCGAGATTTAGGTGGCGGTGGGTGTTTTCTACTATTACAATGGCGTTGTCCACGAGGATACCGATAGCAATGACGAGTGCAAAAAGTGAAACGAAGTTGATCGTACTGCCTGTGATTGTCATCAGGATAAATGCCATACCGAGTGAAAGTGGGATCGCTAGGCTGGCGATGAGTGCTGCCCGTAGATTGATAAAGAGAAAGAGCACGAGCATCACGAGTCCGAGTCCCCACATGGCACTGCTTTGCATATTGGTTAAGTCGTTTTCTGTGTCTTCGGCAAAGTTTTGGGTGACAATGAGTTGAATATCTTTGGGTAGTTCTTTGTTTTTCATCACGTCCAAGATATCCAGTGCATCGTGTGAAATCTGAATGATATTGGTATTGAGTTTTTTCTTTATTTGTAGCAGTACCGCTGGACCACCTGTGAGTGTGTTGTCAGTTTGGCGTTTCATAGCACGTGTCAAAGTGGTGGCCTCTTCGTAGTCTGAACTGACAGTGGCGATGTCACGTATAAAGATTCGTTTGTTGCCTATTGGGATTGCCAAGTTTGCGATTTGTTCGGTATCAGTTAGCTCGCTGATGACTCGGACTAGGTATTTGTCTGTGCCGATTGTTAGTTCACCACCGGGTAGGTTTAGATTGGCGGTACGGATCGCTCCGACGACTTGCTCGACCGAGATGCCGTAGCCTGCGATCCGGAGTGGATCTAGCCTCACACGCAGTTCAGGCTTGCGTTCACCGATGAGATTGACCTCGCTGACACCTTTGATTTTTTCAAGGCGGTTACTTATGAGTTCAGCAAAGTCTTTTAGCTCGGTTGGTGTACGTTGAGGATTACCAGCGATAGCAATTTCAATGATTGGCTGATCGCCAAAATTGAGACTATTGATACTAGGGTCTTTGGCATCACTGGGGAATTCTATTTTTGCTTCATCTACCTTCTCTCGTAATTTTTGAAGTACGTCTGTGATATTGCTACCAGCCTCAAAAGTCGCTGCAACAACTGCTAAACCTTCATAGCTGCTGCTGGAGAGTTCTTCTAGTTCAGAAATATTTTGAATTTTGTCTTCGAGTTTTTTGACGATTAGGTTTTCTACTTCGGTTGGAGTCGCGCCAGGATAGGGGACTGTGACGAATCCTTGTGGCTGCTCGATGTCTGGGTAGCTCTGACGTGGTAGTGCAGGATAGGCGACACCGAGACCATAGACCAGTACAATCACAATTGCCAAAAAAGCCAAGCGTGCTCGTTTTATCATGAAGGCAGCGAGTCGTCCGATAGCTGTTAGGTCTTGGCGAAATGGCATTTTATTCGATAATTAAAATTGCTTCCTCATCATCGAGGAAGTCGGCACCTGTCGTGATGAGTAGCTCACCTGTCGTCAAGCCTGTAGTGATGATGATGTCTTTGCCATTGGTCATACCGAGAGTGACAGGTCGTTTTTGTGCGACTCCATCTACAGAGACAAAGACCGCAGATTCACCAGTGTCAATATCAGTTAGTACTGCGCTAGTCGGGATTATTATTACATCTGGTTTTTCTGCCACTGTGATGGTGGTGCTGGCGAGCATGCCAGGGAGCAGGAGCTGGGCAGTATTGTCTAGTGTGAGTTCGATAGTGAAAGTATGGGTGGCAGGATCAGCAGCTAGATCGCGCCGAGTTACTTTTGCCAAGAAGATTTTTTTAGTTATATCAGTTGTGACGGGGATAATGTCACCTAAGGCTATTTTATTGATTATACGTTCGGTTACCTCGATAGTGATTTTGACAGTGTCGATTTCTGCGATTTCAAAAAGTGGCGTAGCAACTGTGACAGACTCACCTGGATCGGCTCGTCTAGCGACTATTACTCCAGGACGTGGGGCGACGACCGTGAGTGGTTCGTATCGTACTTGTGTAGATAGTAGTGCTTGCTCTGCCATTTGAAGTGCGTTTGCCGCAGCAGTGATATTTTGATCCGCACTGGCATTGGCTACTGCTAGTCTGGCCTGACTGCCGTCGACTGATGCACGAGCGTTTTTGATAGCGACGCGCAGGCTAGCGAGTGAATCTTTACGGGCTATTTTTGCAGTACGGATTGCTTGTTGACTGCTTTCTATTTGGATTAGTGAGGCGTTGAGATTGTTTTCGACAGCATTGACACTATTGATGTGTGCAGTCAGCATAGCTGGAGTGTAGGTATTGCTTGTGACAGTCTTGACCAGTACGGCATCGGTACTGGTGGCGGCTATAGTGGCAGATCGGAGTGCTGTGTCCAATATAGTCAGTGCTTTATCGATCTCTCCGTGACGCATTAGTGGTCCTAGGTTTGTAGTGGTTAGCTGAATCGCTCGTGCTGTGTGAAAATCATCCTCTGCGATCTGTAAAGTCGTCTGATCAAGTGCACCGAGATACTGTTCGAAGCTATCGTTGATAGTCTCTTTGCCTATATCGACTCCGAGGATCATATTCAAATCTTCTAGACTGCTGGTCAGTGTCAGTAGGGTGGTATCGAGTGTACGTTTAGCAGTTTCATAGATTTGATTAATTGTCTCGGTAGTTTCACGATCGGTATTCTCTAGATTCAGCAGTGCCGAGGAGAGACTGGCTTGTGTTTGGTGGACTGCTGTCGTGGCACTATTGACTGATTCAGTTGTTACTTTTCGTGTGTTGATGAGTGCATCTTTAGCTGTTGTGACGCTTAGGCGTGATTGTGCGAGAGCGATTATTGCTTCGCCAGTCAGACCAGCTGACTCCAAGCGTAGTAGTGGTGTGCCTTTGGTAACTGTCATGCCTTCATCTGCCCAGACCTCTGCTACGCGTCCGTTACGTTTGGGAGAGACTGTCACTGACTCGGCAGCAGTGACTTGTCCGACTAGTGTGACGGTATCGGTAAAGGTGCTGCGTACAACGGGTGTCACCCTTACAGCAGTTGGGATTGGGTTGTTGATAGTTGCTGTGATGTCGTCTGTATCGCTACAACCAGCTAGTAGAACCACTAATGTCAGTAGTATGCCAGTCAAAAATTTAAAATGTATTTTTGAAGATTGAATGAACATTTGAATTTTATTTAAGTACTTTATTTTAATATAAAATACGTAAAAAGTCAAGTATTTAATCTAAAAAATTAAGTAATATTTACTATCGCTATTTCTGTACGCTCGCGGTGGTATCCTGTATCCTTTTCGCATGAAACTTTCACTAAACTGGCTCGCTGATTTTGTCGACCTAAAGGCGGTAGCACCTGCTGAGTTGGCAGCGGAGCTGACGGAAAAAGTCGCAGAAGTCGAACAAATTGTTTCGACTGGTATCGATATCCCCAAGGTAATCGTCGGTAAAATACTCAAGATCGCACCGATCGAAGGTGCGGACAAGATTCGTCTAACGACAGTCGACATTGGTTCGGGGCAGCTTTCTATCATCTGTGGTGCGCAAAATATCTACGAAGGAGCAGTCGTGCCGGTAGCAGTAGTCGGCGCTGTTTTGCCTGGTGATTTCAAGATCGAGAAGCGTAAAATGCGTGGTATTGAAAGTTGTGGCATGATTTGTTCGGAGTCTGAGCTGGGACTCGCTGAGGCAAGCGAGGGTATCATGCTCCTGCCAGAGGATACTCCGATCGGCACACCTGTCAGTGAGACATTGCCAAGCGATACGATCTTTGAGATCGACAATCACGCGATCACACATCGTGCCGATTTATTTTCCCAGTTGGGTTTCGCACGGGAGATAGCGGTACTACTTGATAAAAATTTTAAGCATCCAAAATCCGAGCTAATCAAGTTGAATGGTCAGCTCAAAGTCACCGTCAAAGAGAAGAGCCTTTGTCCGCGTTATCTAGGCTTGAAGGTATCTGGTATCAAAGTCCAGCCGAGCCCACAGCAGATTCAGGAGCGTCTGACAGCGTGTGGAGTACGACCGATCAATAACGTCGTCGATGCGACTAATTACGTATTGCTGGAGTTGGGGCAGCCACTGCACGCTTTCGATGCCGCTCGGCTTGCAGGTAGTGAACTAAATATTCGTAAAGCTAAGGCTGGCGAAGAGCTAAAAACACTCGATAGTGTGGAGCGTAAGCTGACTGCAGATATGCTGGTCGTCGCTGACAAAGAAAAACCAGTCGCCATAGCTGGTGTGATCGGTGGTGCCAATAGCGAAGTCTCAGATGGTACGACAGAGATTGTGTTGGAGGCAGCAAATTTCGAAGCGGCGAATGTACGTCAGACTGCGACAGCATTAGGTGTTCGGACAGAGTCGAGTCTGCGTTTCGAAAAACGCCTTGACCCCGAGTTGCCGCCAGTGGCTCTTGCGCGCTGTTTGAAAATTTTGAAAGAAACTTGCCCTAAACTAAAAGTAGAGGCAGGTATAGATGTAGCAAATTTCAAACCCGAGCAGCGCAAGCTAGCTCTGAGCTTAGAAAATCTAAACAACAAACTAGGAGTTCAAATTAATCCTCAGACAGTTGAGAAAATTTTGAAAGCACTAGGTTTTGGTGTGACATCGAAGAAAGACTCATTCGAAGTAATTGTGCCAAGCTTTCGAGCGGGGCGTGATATTACCGAGGAGATTGATTTGATCGAAGAAGTCGCGCGACACTCTGGCTACAACCAGATCCCAGCTGAGTTCCCCGTGCTAAAGCTAGCGAGTCCAGAGCGCGATAGTGCTCGTGAGCTGCAAATAGAGCTGGAGGACGCACTAGTCGGTTACGGTTTCCATGAAACCAACACGCTGTCATTGGTGAGCGCCAAAGCACTCGAAAAATCTAATCTAGAGCCAACTCTAGCTGCTTCACTCGTCAATCCACCGAGTGATGACTACAAATACTTGCGACCACGCCTGCTGACTAGCTTGCTGACAGCCGCTGAGACAAATATCAAAAACATCAAAGCTTTTCGCCTGTTCGAAGTGAGTACAGTCTTTGAAAAAACCAGTAAAGATATTATCGAATACCCAGTCTGTGTTGGTTTGATCGTCGGTGAGCCAGATCCATATGCTGCGGTACATGGAGTGGCGGAGTCATTGCTCACTGGTTTGAAGTTTGAGGTAGAGTTTATTGCGACAGAAACTGGAGCTAAGGTTATTCATCCAGGACGTGCAGCGGATATTCAGATCAACGGTCAGACTGTCGGTCTGGTCGCGGAGGTCCACCCAGCGGTCGCTACTGATTTTGATTTACCAAGAAGTGCATATATTTATCTAGATCTGACGATACTACAAAAGATCAAACGAGAGACTGTTGTTGCGAGATCTCTACCAAAGTTTCCAGGCGTACCACGTGATTTGGCAGTCGTTTTGCCAGTGCAGACTCTAGTCGCCGACGTTATCAAGGTCATTCAGTCTGCTGATCCACGGATTACAGAGCTGGCGCTGTTTGATACTTATACAGGTGAGGGGGTCGAGTCAGGTCAGAAATCACTCGCATTTAGCTTCGTGATTCAAGATAAAACCAAAACACTCAGCGATGTCGAGAGTGAAGCAATACTGGCAAAAATCACTAAAAGTTTACTTGATATAGGTGGACAAATACGCACTTGAAATTTGTAAAAAAAGCTTTTTCATGCTAAAATGAGGAGAATCTAATCAAATCTCTATGCCTGCCAATCCTGCCACTGGACAAATCAAACGGATTACATCTGGCTCGTTTCAACCGACGAACAATATGCTGATCCCGACAGTAATAGAAAAAAGTGCGGACGGTGAACGTGCCTTCGATATTTATTCACGTCTACTCAAAGATCGTATTGTTTTTCTCGGTACAGGGATTGACGATTCTGTCGCCAATACCATTATCGCGCAGTTGCTTTTCCTAGAGAATGATAATTCAAATAAGGATATCACGCTCTATATCCACAGTCCTGGCGGGCATGTGACAGCAGGTCTGGCGATCTATGACACGATGCAGTTTATCCAGCCAGATGTTTCGACAGTCTGTGTAGGTATCGCCGCCAGTATGGGCGCGGTATTACTAGCCGGTGGAGCCAAAGGCAAGCGCTTCGCGTTGCCCAATGCTGAAATCATGATCCACCAGCCGCTCGGTGGTATGGAAGGACAGGCGAGCGATATCGCGATCCATGCCAATCATATCCTCAAAACTAAAGATCGTCTCAACGGTATCCTTGCCAAGCACTCGGGAGCGTCTATGACACAAGTAGAAAAAGACACCGATCGTGATAACTTCCTCACTCCGACCGAGGCGAAAGCTTATGGTAAGCAGGGATTGATCGATGAGATCATCACAAAGCGTAAGTAAAAATACCGTACTTCGCAAAACAAAAACTAAAACAAAAACTATTATGACTACTGCTGCCAAGCACACTATCAAAAAAGTAACTAAAAATCAGCGCACTCTCAGACGAGACATCAAGCTGACCTCCTATGGAGCAGCTGAGACAGTCACAGGCAGTAAACACTTACTTACGACCGTTGGTGGCAAGTTGCTTTTGGATTGTGGTATGTTTCAGGGGCGTAGAGCAGAGGCCAACGAACGTAATCGTAATCTCCCCAAAGAAGTCATCGCAGCCGATGCAGTGATCCTCTCACACGCTCATATCGATCACAGTGGAGCATTACCCAGTCTGGTCAAGGCTGGCTATCATAAGAAAATTTATTGCACCTCGGCGACACGTGATTTGATCGAGATCATGCTGCTCGACTCCGCACATATCCAAGAGCACGATGCACGCTACATGGCCAAAAAGGTTTGGCCTGCACCAGAGCCAATCTACACAGAAAAAGATGTCATCGATACACTTAAGCTAGTGCAGACAGTCGAGTATGGGCAGTGGTTCACGCCGATTGTAGGTACACGAGCACGCTTCCATGATGCTGGACATATCCTCGGTTCGGCGCAGGTAGAGCTAGAGGTTTCCGATACGGCTGACAAAGTTACTCGTATCGGCTTCACAGGTGATCTCGGACGCAAACATCTACCGATCCTCCGTGACCCAGAGCAAATGAAAGATCTCGATATTTTGATGACAGAGTCGACTTATGCCAATCGTGAACACGGTGATCTTTCGACGATGGCAGATGATCTACTTGCAGTGATTGATCGGACTGTACATCGCGGTGGCAAGATTATCATTCCGGCTTTTTCTGTCGAACGTACACAGGAGATCATCTACGTACTGCACGAGCTACATCACTCTGGCAAGATGAAATACGATTTACCAATCTTTGTCGACAGCCCACTGGCGATCAATGCGACGGAGATTTTTCGTAAACATCGTGAGTGTTATGACGCCGAGACTTACAGCACTTTCATCGAGCATGGTCACGGTCCTCTGACGATGAGTGGGCTGGAGTATGTCCGTGAAGTAGATCGTAGCAAAGAGCTCAATGGTATCGTCTATCCGCACATTATCATTTCAGCCAGTGGTATGTGCGAGGCAGGTCGGATCCTTCACCACCTACGCAACAACATCACAGATAGTCGTAATACTGTTTTGATTATTGGTTTTCAAGCTGCCAATACGCTCGGAAGACGACTAGTCGAAAAACTCCCAGTGGTAAAAATATTTGGTGAGTCGCTCCAACGTCGTTGTGAGGTCGCCACGCTCAATGCCTTCTCTGGACACGCTGATCGCGACGAACTCTTTGCCAATGTAAAAAATTCTGGAGCCAAGAAAGTCTACTGTGTCCATGGCGAGAGCACGGCAATCCATGGCTTCGCTGATCGTATCACTGAGGAGCTCGGAGTCGAGGCACATGTGCCAAAAGATGGCGAGACACTGATCTTGAGTGACTAAAAATAGATATTGAGATTGTTTTACAATCCTTCGGTCGGAGCTTGATCTGGTGGGTGCTGAGGGAGTCGAACCCCCGACCTCCTCGGTGTAAACGAGGCGCTCTAACCAACTGAGCTAAGCACCCAAAGACCAAAATAGTTTACAGTTTTTTCTTACGCTTGGCACGTTTTTTGGTGGCAGACTTCTTAGGTCTGGTTTTTATTAGCTGTTGCCACTGCTCTAGTAATGCGCGACGACGGTCAGTCTCATGGAATTTTAATACTGTGTCAGAAATCACAACGGCAGTTTTTTCTTGAGTGGTAGATTTAGCGTATTTGCCTCTAGCTCGTCTCAGTTGCCATTTTTTCAAGCGTGCTTCGACCCAGTCACCGTAGCTACCATTTAGCGCTAGCTCGCGTAGGCGACGTAATGGTCCACGTCGCTGATCTATTTTTAGATTGTTTGGCCAAGTGAGATTGGGGAAGTACTTTTTGACCCACGCATTTGCTTTATAAAAATCTTTCGTCGAGTCAGACCAAATGGGTACAAGACTAGCAATCCAAAAAGCGAGGTACGGATCCTCTTTGCCGAGAGTGAGTTTGCTTAGGTCACTGGCAGATTCAGAAACGAAAAATGAAAGACAAAAACGTCCAGCAATCTTGTCTCCGTGGCGGCGTACACCAAAAAAACTAGTAAAAAATGTAAATAAAAAACGAGTCGTAAAAAGCCGTCTTTTTTTTGCGACTACAAAGATATCAATATCGCTATCTGCCTCTGGCCAGCCCATGGCAAGCGTATTACCGATTGCTGCAAATCGTAAAAATGGTGTCATGCGAAAAAGAAAACGTAAACGTTTGACTCGACTCCAGAGCTTGCCAGCGTGATACTGGCGACGACAGCGCGTGACAATGAGACCAGTACGTTCTGCGAGCGAAAAGAAGCTAAAGCTTTTGCCAATACGCGGATCAGAGTAGAGCTGCTTTTTTACTTCCGCCAGTGTCGCCTTGTGCCAAAAAAGATAACGATGTACTTCAACTGCGCTGACAGGCTGATCGAAAATATCGAACCAACAGACAGTCGCGTAGACAGCGTCGCGAAGGGAGAGCGAGTGAGGCATTTCTGTCAATTTAACAGAAAAACTAAGTTCTAGTTAGTGCTAAAATTTGTTCAAGCTATGCCTAAAAAAGTTGCTAAAAATCCTGTTGCTGATCTCCTGCGCAAATTGCCTAGTGTTCCGGGTATATATCAGTTTTTCGACTCTACGGGGCGAATGATCTACATCGGCAAGGCTAAAGTACTTAAAAATAGAGTTAAGAGTTATTTCTCAAAAAGTAGTACACAAAGTCCCAAGACTGAGCGACTAATCAAAGAAATAGCTGATCTCAAATGGCTAGAGACTAGTACGGAGGTCGAAGCACTTGCTTTGGAGGCGAATCTAGTCAAAGAGCACCAGCCACGCTTCAATGTGTTGTTACGCGACGATAAGCACTTTCTTTATCTCAAAATAACGACACAGGAGGATTTTCCACAGATCATGACAGTACGCAGATTGACAAAAGATGGTGCGAAATACTTCGGACCCAAGACGGACGCCAGAGCAACACGTGATGCAGTCAAGCTCGTCCAAAAGCTCTTCAAAATTCGTACTTGTAGTCTCGGCTTGGTAGAGCAGTCTGGAAATGTCAAAGTCACAAAAAAGACGATCAAGTATCCGTGTCTCTATGCTCATTTGGGGAAGTGCGGTGCGCCGTGCGACTCTCAGATCACCAAGGCTGATTATGCTGAGCTGGTCTCACAGGCAGTAGCTTTCCTCGGTGGTGATACACATCCGATTCTAAAAACTTTACGAACCAAAATGCAGACAGCTGCTGAGCAAAAGAATTTTGAACTGGCAGCCCAGCTGAGAGATAAAGTTCAATCACTCGAAAATATCGGCGAGAAACAAGTAGTCAGTGATCCAGATCTGGCGAGTCGTGACGTGATCGGGTTGGCTGTCGATACTACACGGGCATATCTCGCCGTACTGGAGGTGCGTGAGGGTAAGCTGATCAATCAGCAAAACTTCGAACTAAAAACTGCGGAAAGTGCTCCTGCTGAGATACTAGAAGCGTTTATCCAGCAGTACTACAATCTCGTGACTGACTTGCCGCGTGAGATTTTGCTATCGGAGGAGATTGAAGATTCTGAAAATTTGGCGAAATGGCTAAGTAAAAAAGCTGACCGTAAGGTCAAAATCCTAACTCCGCAAAAAGGTAAGAAGGAAAGCTTGCTCCGACTGGCAGAAAAAAATGCGGCAGCCTTTCGCGTGCAGTCCAAGGCCAA
>VAPL010292536.1_pt1 | contig 10249 bp, 8 predicted proteins | sample 3395061 | NCBI WGS metagenome assembly VAPL01 (sample SAMN08290444, study PRJNA428436) | hydrothermal vent metagenome | isolation source: Deep-sea hydrothermal vent chimney 2 | place: Pacific Ocean: Juan De Fuca Ridge | depth 2182 m m
GGGTTTTTATATAAGTAAATCAACTAATAAACCTGGAACGTTAGCTAACATATAAATATGGCTAAAATTGGTGAAATAATAGCACTTGTGTATTTAACAAATGTGTGGTAAGCTTGTCCTGTTATGTTAACCAAGCGAAAGAAGCAAAATTCAGTCCGAGAAACTCAAATTCATGAAACTGATACAGGGTCTCCGGAAGTGCAGGTGTCAATCCTGACCAAACGTATCAATGAACTTGCAGCTCATTTGAAAAAAAACCACAAAGATCGGCATTCTCGCCGCGGTCTTTTACAAATGGTCGCAGACCGCCGAACACATTTGAAATATTTGGAGAAAAAAAACAAGCGTCGATATAATACGCTTGTTAAAAAATTGGAATTGAAAAAGTAAGAGCTAAAGCCTAACTTTCTATTTCAAAATTATATATTGTTCACACCAATCCCACACAGATACATTTCTCTCGCGTGGTATACTGTAAATAGGGAATTTTATACATTTAATTTATTTAACTGGGATCTTTAGTTTCGGTGTAAAAGCAAACACAACACCAACTTTAAATAGACCCTATTACTTTTTATGGCTGTTATTAAACAACCCAATCAACGTGTTGGTATTTTTATAGATACACAAAATATATATCATAGTGCAAAAAATCTTTATAAAGCAAAGGCAAACTTTGGAAAAATAGTTGAGGCGGCGCTTGGCAATCGTCAACTGGTTCGCGCAATCGCATACGTTGCGTCTACAGAATCTGGGGAAGAACAAACCTTCTTTGAGGCTCTCAATAAACTTAATATTGAAACCAAAACAAAAGATCTCCAAATTTTCTATGGGGGATCAAAAAAAGCAGACTGGGATGTTGGAATTGCTGTAGATGCTATAAAACTATCTGATAAGCTTGATGTGGTAGTACTAGCTACTGGTGACGGAGATTTTATACCACTTGTTGAATATCTTAAAATGCACGGATGCCAAGTAGAGGTAATATCATTTGGAAGATCTTCTTCTGGGAAACTGCGAGAAGTTACTGATGATTTTATTGATATGTGTGATGACCCTAAGAAATTTTTAATAGGAAATAAATCTCTGCGTAAAGTATTTTCCTCAAAAGACTCCGAATAATTTATTCTCGTTTGAAAATAGAGCGATAGATGGTTTCCTTTTCCATTTCCTTGATATAAACTATGTATATTACTTAGTAATATACTGATCTTTGGATATGTAGGATTGAAAATTTCTTTCAAGCCTAAAATCTGAAGATCAAATATCTTGTCATGCAGAAAAAAGAATACTCAATTGAGATTGGAGGAAAAACCCTCACCGCCCAATTTACCGACCTTGCAGATCAGGCACACGGATCTGTAATACTCCGCTGTGGCGACACTACCGTCTTAGCAACAGCAGTAATGTCAGACTCTGTGCGAGAAGGTCTTTCTTATTTCCCCCTCTCTGTAGACTACGAAGAGAAATTCTATGCAACTGGAGCCATTTTAGGCAGTCGGTTTTCTCGCAGAGAAGGTAGGCCTTCAGACGAAGCAGTACTTTCCGGTCGTGTAATAGACAGAACCATACGACCTCTATTTAACCACTCAATACGTAATGAAGTTCAGGTTGTTGTCACAGTCCTTTCCTTGGGCGAATACGATCCAGACGTTCTAGCAGTAAACGCCGCTTCACTTGCAATCCTAACGTCAGATATTCCTTGGGGTGGACCAGCAAGCGCAGTCCGTATTGGAAAGAAAAAAGGAAGTGACTTACTCTTTATCAACCCAAGTTATAAAAACCGTGATGACACTGATACCATTCTGGATTCTATCCTTTGCGGTAAAAATAAAAACATCAACATGATTGAGGTGGGCGCAAAAGAGATCTGTGAAGATGTGCTTGGAGAAGTCTTTGAGAAAGCTTCAAAAGAAATTGAACGTCTGCAAGAATTTCAAGAAATAATTGGAAAAGAAATTGGAAAAGAAAAACGCACTATAACTATCCCTACTTCTCCAGAAGAAATGAAGCCTCTCTTCGCTAAACACATCGAGCCTAGGCTCTTTAACACTGTTTTTTCTGGAACTGCTGGAAAGGCTGGTATTAATACACTTAAAAGTGAGTGGTTGAAATTGTATAAAGAGATTTTACCTGAAGAAAATTCTTCGTTTGCAGATGATTATTATGAAGATAAAATTGACGAAATCCTACACACTGAAGCAATAAACAACAATCTCCGACCAGACAAGCGAGCAATGGAGGAGGTCCGGAAGCTCCAAGCGCAAGCAGGTAATATTTCTCCAGCGCTTCATGGTTCTGGTATTTTCTACCGAGGAGGAACACATGTCTTTTCAGCCCTTACCCTCGGCGGACCAGAAGACGCTCAACTCATCAATAGTATGGAGAAACAGGATGGTCAAAAACGATTTATGCATCATTATAATTTCCCGCCTTTTTCTGTTGGAGAAACAGGGCGTGTTGGCGGTTTCAATCGTCGCATGATAGGTCATGGAGCTCTTGCAGAAAAAGCGCTTGAAGCAGTAATGCCTTTAAAAGAGGATTTCCCCTATACAGTACGGGTAGTTTCTGAAAGTATGGCCTCGAATGGATCTACGTCTATGGCCTCTGTTTGTGCATCAACATTAGCCCTTCTAGACGGTGGAGTGCCTTTAAAAGCCTCTGTTGCAGGTATCGCTATGGGACTTATGATGTTGGAGCAAGAAAAAGAAGACTCCATACTAAAATACAAAATCCTTACTGATATCCAAGGCCCTGAAGACCACTATGGTGACATGGATTTTAAAGTAGCAGGTACTCGAAACGGAGTTACCGCAATTCAAATGGACGTCAAAGTTGACGGAATTCCTATTTCAATTCTTAGAAAAGCGCTTGTAGATGCAAAAAAAGCACGGGAACACATTCTTGATATAATGGAAAATGAAATAAGCGCTCCCCGAGAAAATATTTCACCCCGTGCTCCACAAATTATCACACTTACCATCAAACCTGAACAAATAGGTCTTGTTATTGGGCCTGGTGGAAAAACTATAAATAAGATACGCGACAATACCGCTGTAGATGATATTACTATTGAAGATGACGGCACTGTCTATATAACAGGCAAAAATGGTACCGCAAAAGCAGCAGAACAAGCTATCAGCGAAATGACCAGGGAATATTCTGCTGGAGAAAAATTTGAAGGGGAAGTAACTCGCATACTTGATTTTGGAGCATTTGTGAAAATAGGAGAAGGAACAGAAGGGCTAGTTCACATTTCTGAAATTGCTCCTTCCCGAATTGAAAATGTGTCCGACGTTCTTTCTGTTGGAGAAAAGGTGCCAGTTGTAATAAAAGAAATTGATGAAAAAAAGAGAATAAATCTTTCTATTAAAAAAATTGATCCAGATTTTGCAACAAACAAAAAGACCTTGGATTAAGAAACTAGTATTTAGCACAAAGTAAACAAAAAATGGAAGAACGTAATATACAACCCAAAAAAATACCGCAAAAAAATACCCCCACTCAAGGTGCTGTCGGCGGAGTTTCTTTTGTTCCTAAATTTAAAGAAAAACCAAGCAAAATTCCAAATGCCGATGAAATAAAAAAAGAACTCATGCGCGGTGGCTTATCTGTGACACAAAAATCTGACAAAACAGCACCTACTGTTCAAAAGGCAAAAAACCAATGGAATATATTACGCCCCTTACGTACCTACAAAGATGACATTGCTGAAGCTCTTCGAAAATCTGGCGGATCTAAAATTTCAATTAAACAAAAAGAAACGGAACGTACAAAAAAGCGCCTAACGGAAGATAACAAAAACTTAACAGAAGAAGCTCGTATACAAAAAGAAAAAAAACGTGTACAAGACAATCTGTTGCAAGCATCTTCTAAGTTTAAAAAACCATTTATTACAAGGACAAAAGAAAACCCTCTCAAACCAATTAAAAAAAATCCTAAATACGCAGATATAATACCGCCAAAAAAGAAAGAAGGTGAGACAAAAAGCGCAGAACAATTACTTAAGCAACGGCGTGAGGACGAAACAAATCTTCGCCCAGTAGAAATTTCTAATTCTCATAATAAACATTCTGCACTAAAAATACTTCTGTTGAGTTTCTTCTTTATTGTTGTAGGTTCTGGTGTTCTTTATGGAGCATATATTTTCTTGTTCTCCGAAAAAGAGAAGCCTCCTTTTCTTGAAATCAGTACCCTCGTATTTGCTGAAAAAAATATAGACCTATCTATAAAGAAGCTTTATGGTAAAGACTTCCAGAAGGCTATCATAAATAAAAAAAACAAAACTTCCATACCAACAGACTCAATTACTAATTTACAATTAAAAGTTGGGGAGTCCGAAGATGCAAACCTCACTGTATCGGATCTTCTTTTACGGATTGGAACTCATGCACCTAAATCTCTTTCTCGATCTTTTAGTGACAAATACATGCTCGGATTTTACAAAAAAAATCGTGTGGAGATTTTTTTAATTCTCAAACCAACTTTCTTTGAAAACGTTTTTGCTGACATGCTAGTGTGGGAAGAGTACATAGCTAAAGACCTCTCTCCTCTGTTTATATCTCCTCTTTCTAGAATCTCAATTATAAAAAATAAGGATGACTCTCCTCGTATATCACGATCAAATTTTCAAGACAAAATTATTGAAAATAAAGACACTAGAATTCTTTATAACTCTCTAGGAGAAATAATTCTCCTTTATTCATTTGTAGACAAAAAAACTCTCATAATCACAACAAGTAAAGAAGCCTTGATTGAAATATTTGAACGCATGAGTGCCAAACGTGTATCGCGATAGTGACTACAAGTAAGCAGTCTGCTAAACTAGAACTATGACACACATATCATCAGAAGAACTTAACGAATTACGTTCTAAATTAAAAACAGAAAGAAAGATTCTTGACGAGGAGTTATCTCGTATTGGCCAACGAAATCCTACCAATCCAGCAGATTGGGAACCTGTTCCTGAGAAAATGGATACTCAAAAAGCAGACAGTAATGAATCAGCTGATCGTATTGAGGCTTTTGAAGAAAACACAGCTACTTTAAAGGAGCTCGAGATACGTTTTAATGAGGTAGAAAAAGCTCTTTCCCGTATAGAAATGGGAACATATGGGGTATGTAAAATTGACAATAAACCCATAGAAAAAGAACGTCTTTTCGCAAATCCCGCAGCAAACACCTGCATAACACACAAAGAAGAATAAAGTAGCGTACAAAATTTACAAATGAGCTTTGCAAAAGTATACAGTGCGCAGACTTCCATTCTTAAAGCTCAAACCATTTCTATAGAAATTGACCTCTCGCGAGGACTCCACGCTTTTTCACTTGTAGGTCTTCCTGATAAAGCTGTTGAGGAATCTAAAGATCGCGTTTCGGCTGCAATAAAAAATACAGGTTATGATTCTCCTAAAAGTAAAAATCAAAAAGTAGTCATCTCTCTGGCTCCCGCTAATCTTAAAAAAGAAGGTCCGATTTTTGACGTTGGAATAGCTCTTGCTTATCTACTTGCTACTGGAGATATAACCTTTGATCCAGAAAAAAAGATATTCCTTGGGGAGCTTTCTCTTGATGGAGAATTACAACCTATTCGTGGGATTTTACCGCTTGTCTTAAATGCGAAGAAGAATGGGTTCAAGGAAATATTCCTACCTTTTAAAAATGCAAAGGAAGGATCTCTTGTCAAAGGGATCAAAGTTTACGGAGTACAGACACTTCGTGAACTTATTGATCATTTAAATCTAAAAAAGAAAGATGGGGAAGGTGTACAAAAGATACTTTCTCCACATAAGAAAACAAAAATATCCTATATTACTCCACCTTACTCTGTTGAAATGGATGATATTAGAGGGCAAGAAACTGCAAAAAGGGGTCTTCTGATTGCCGCATCTGGCGGCCATAATATCGCCCTTTATGGACCTCCTGGTACTGGAAAGACAATGCTTGCACGCGCTTTTACATCAATTCTTCCACCCCTTAATCTAGAAGCTGTACTTGAAACCACAGGTATCCACTCTATTGCCGGAGCATTAGAAAACAACCTCGTAACATCTCCTCCTTTTAGATCACCCCATCACACGTCTTCATACGTATCAATAGTAGGAGGAGGTACTGTACCACGCCCAGGAGAGGTCACTCTGGCACATCGTGGAGTTCTTTTTCTTGATGAATTTCCAGAATTTGACAGAAGGGTGATTGAATCTCTACGCGAGCCATTAGAAGAAAGATCTATAACAATAGCTCGATCAAAAGGGACAGCTCACTTTCCCGCTAATTTTATTCTAATAGCTGCTCTAAACCCATGTCCTTGCGGTAATTTTGGTAGCAACAAACAATGCAACTGCTCACCTCTTTCACTTGAACGCTACAGAAAAAAAATATCTGGGCCAATAGTAGACCGCATAGATATGTGGATTGAAGTTTCACTTATTGACTATAAAAAACTTTCTGAGGAAAAAACAAAAGGAGAGTCTTTTAAAATGGCAAATCAGGTTGTAAAAGCCCGTGCTTTACAACAAAAACGTTTTACAGATTTAAATAAAGACATCAACACAAATAGTGAACTGGGAATTAAAAATATAGATAATTTTATTATCTTAAATAGACAGGTTCGCGAGCTACTTAACCAAGCAGCAACTAAACTTGATCTGTCTCCTCGCGCTTATCATAGAGTCATTAAGCTTGCGCGAACTATTGCAGACTTAAGTGAAAAAGATTCTATTGAAACGGACCATATGCTTGAAGCCCTGCAGTATCGCCCAAAAAATAACCAAGTGATGTGAAAACCACATATCATTTTTGATGAAATGTGGAAATTATGTTTTATATTACTTTTCTTAAAATAAACTCTTTTCAGTTTATAAAAGACCTGGCTTTCAGATTATTTATTAAAATAAAAACTACTCACTAGAATGGATTGCGTGCGCCCCTGACTTCAAAATGAACATGAGGTCCTGTTGAACGTCCTGTTGAGCCAATGTATCCAATCACTTGTCCTTGGATCACTGAATTTCCCGTATATACAATATTACGGCTATTATGCGCATAAAGTGTCTGAGTACCATTGCTGTGTTTGATTACAATATAAATTCCATATCCACCATTCCACCCAGCATTTCTGCTCACGATAACCTTACCCGAAGCAGAAGCAACGATTGGCGTACCTTTTGGTGCCCCCATATCAACAGCATTATATCCATGGATCCCCTGTGTGCGAACCCCCTTAACAGGCCTTATGTAATAACCTTTATATAATGGACCATTAGAAACAATGCGGGAAGTCCTTTTCTTTTTATATATAGAACCTTTTGGTGCAGGAACTTCTCCGTTTGGTATTACTACAATATTTCCAATTACAAGCGGGGAATCTTTAGTAAGATTGTTATAACTCAGCACATCACCTAAATCTCCATCATATTTTTTTGTAATACTCTTTAGAGTGTCTCCCTTTACCACAGTATGTCTAACACCAGAAATAGGAAGAATCACAAGAGTTTGTCCTTCATGAATACTTTTTGAAGAACGAATATTATTTGCCCATCTTATGGTATTTACAGAAACTCCAAACATACTCGCAATCTGAGACAGAGTATCTCCTTCACGAACAACATAAACACTTATTTGGTCTGAAGTTGCAGGACTTTCTTCAATATCAGCAATAGTACCTGAAGGACCTGTCTCTGATAAAAGAGAAACTCCTCCTACAATTAGGATACCCCCTCCTCCTTTTGATGGATTTGGGTCAATATTTAGAGCGGCGCGCAAAAGCGGAATAGTTTGAGAATTTAAAGAAGCTGCGGTGTTTGTTTGAGCCGCTTGATCTTTGGGAAACAAAAAAGAAGATATGTATGAAAAAATATTTGCATTAGCGGACACAGGAAATACAAAAAAGAAGCTCAATAAAACTAAGCTCAATAAATATCGCCGACTTGTGGCTTGTATGCTTTTCCGACCGAGAAATTTCTTATATGAAGGGTCAGAATCTTGTTCACTTGGTAAAATAAGTCAAATCGTTAATTAAAGGAATGAGTCACTCTGAAGCCTCCTAAAGGAGGACTATCTACTGCTCTGTATCTCTGTAATATGCTACCTACTCTACCGATGAGAGCGAAGAAGTCAAGAACAAGAAAATAGCCCTAAGTGGACAACAATTGAGTTCCGCTTAAATGGCTTAACAAGGCGGTAAAAACTATATTTTTTAATAAAAATAATTTAAAAAAGTGACATGGTATGATGTCTCTATATTAAACATGAAAAACCTTAACGAGGAACAAAAAAAGGCTGTTTTGCATAGAAACGGACCTCTTCTAATCTTAGCTGGTGCTGGTGCTGGAAAAACCAGAGTTATCACACACAGAATCCTGAATCTTGTCCACAATGGTGTATCTCCAGAAAACATTCTGGCTGTCACTTTTACAAACAAAGCGGCAAAAGAAATGCGTGGAAGAGTATTAGAACTACTCCAGTCAAGAAACTCCCATGAAAATATTGAAAAAAGAAGAGGGGTTCCTTTCATTTCAACTTTCCACGCATTGGGTGTACAAATCCTCAGGTCTAATTCGCAGATTCTGGGACTCCCACGCTCATTTACGATCTTTGATCGAAATGACTCTATCCGCGCAATAAAAGAAGCAACAAAAATTGTTGGGGTAGACCCTAAACAGTTTGAGCCACGTAAAATATTAAGCTCTATTTCACGAGCTAAGGGGAACGCTTTAACATTAGAATCATATGAAAAAAATAATAGTGGTTTTTACCCCCGTACAATTATTTCAGTATGGAAAGAATATGAAAAAATCTTATTTAACGAAAAAGCTCTTGATTTTGACGACCTTCTTCTAAAAACATTGAATCTGCTTATTAAAAATGAGAATATTCGAAACCACTATAGAAGTCTATGGCAATATATTCATATCGATGAGTACCAAGACACAAACTTGGTACAATGCCGTATAGCACATACTCTTACAGCACCTAAAAATAATATTTGTGTTGTTGGAGATATAGATCAAAATATATACAGCTGGCGGGGAGCCAATATTGACAATATCCTTGCGTTTGAAAAAAAATATCCAAAAACGACAACTCTTCTTTTAGAACAAAATTATAGATCCACCAAAACAATATTGGAAGTTTCAAATACTATTATACAAAAAAATAAACAGAGGAAAGAGAAAAAATTATTTACCGACAACCCAAAAGGGGAGAAAGTTGCCTTGGTATCTGTTTACGATGAAAACGCAGAAGCTATTTTTATAGCAAAACAATCTTTGAAAGAAATCAGCGCTGGTACCTCTGCAAAAGACATTACTGTTTTGTATAGAGCAAATTTTCAATCACGCGCACTTGAAGAAGCCTTTCTAGCAAACGAGGTCCCATACCAAGTATTGGGTGTCCGTTTTTTTGAACGTAAAGAAGTGAAAGACATTCTCTCCTTTATACGCGTCGCCATTAACCCAGAAAGTCTAAGTGACATAAAACGTATAGTAAATGTTCCTCCGCGTGGTATTGGGAAAGTAACACTGCTTAAAATAACTACCCACAGAGAAGACCTCCTTTCACCACGAGCCAAGAAAAATGTAGCTGAATTTCAAAATCTTTTGACTCAAATACGAGAGTGCGCACAAACACAGCCGATATCTAAAACTATTTTGTTTGTACTTAAAAAGAGTGGGCTGGAAGAAGTTTTACGTAAAGGAACAAGTGACGAACAAGAACGTCTGGAAAACATACATGAATTAGTAACTCTTGCTATGCGATACGACACTCTCACCCCTGAAGAAGGAGTGGAGAAACTTTTAGAAGACGCCGCTCTTGCGACAGACCAAGATGAAATAAAAGAAGAAAAAGACGCTGTAAAATTAATGACAGTCCATGCGTCTAAGGGATTGGAATTTGATACTGTATTTATCACAGGACTTGAAGAAGGCTTATTCCCTCACAAAAAAATTTCAGCGGAGCGTATTGACGAAGAAGAGGAACGACGTCTTTTTTATGTAGCCTTAACCCGTGCAAAGAAAAAGCTCTTTCTTACTTACACATCTATAAGAACTATCTTTGGGTCACGGAAAATAAACATCCCGTCAGAGTTTATCACCGACATTGATGATGTGTACACAGAAACTATAGAGTGGAGTGGGGAAGAGAGTGGAAGCGTGGTATATATAGATTAATTATACTCATTTCACTCCTAATAAGAGTCCAAAAACATCTGAAATATTCATTACATTACACTCATAACTAAATCTAA